>JAABUN010000501.1_pt1 | contig 101357 bp, 106 predicted proteins | sample 5559311 | NCBI WGS metagenome assembly JAABUN01 (sample SAMN10711877, study PRJNA513370) | rock metagenome | isolation source: Antarctica rocks | place: Antarctica: Victoria Land, Siegfried Peak sud | reverse complement strand
GCTACCACAACAAGAACATTTGGCGCTGCACCGGTTTCTTTTAGTAAAACCAATGACGCAACATCTATAGCTAAAATGCAATTAAGGGCAATAACATCAGAAATTCGTTCAGCATTACCGGCATATAAAGATGCAAACAGCCGTGCCCATTTACAAGATGAATTAGACAGGATTACAGAAGCTCTCGATCCTAAAAAATAAAAAAATTAAAAACGGATATTTTAAAAAGCATGAAGGCTGCCAGTACAACGGCAGCCTTTTTTATTTGTTTCATTTACCTGTATTCAGATTTCACTTACTCATATCTCAACGCGACAATAGGATCTAATTTAGAAGCTTTAATAGCAGGCCATAAACCGGCAGCCAGCCCTACAAGGCTGCAAATAATAATGCCTGTTATCACCCATCCCCAAGGTACTACAAAACCGGTTCCCAACAACATAGAAAACAGGTTGCCAACCAGCACTCCTAATATAATTCCGAACACAGCGCCAAGCAAGCTAATAATTATTGACTCAAACAAAAACTGGTTACGTACACTTTTACGTGTGCCCCCCAGGGCTTTAATCAATCCAACTTCTTTGGTCCGTTCGGTTACTGCTACCAGCATAATGTTCATTAAACCTATGGCGGCGCCAATTAAGGTGATTAGTCCAATTGCCCCTGCCGAACCCGAAATACTACCCAACAGCGAGATCATTGTTTCGGCAACAGTGTCGCTTTTATCTATAAAAAAGTTATCGTTATCATTTACCTGTAACCTTCTTATTCTCCTTAAAGTTCCGGTTGCTTCGCCAATTGCAGGGTCAAGCTGGCTTACATCATCCACCTGCACATTAATGGTATAAGAAGCAGATGCACCCGGCAAACGCTTAACGTTAGTATGGCTCGTAACAATCAATTTATCCATTTGCATAAAAACACTTGCGCCCTTTGGCTTTAGTAAACCAATTACCCGGTAAGGCAGATTACCAACTCGTATAATTTTATCAACCGAATTTTCCTGTTTTTTTGGAAACAGTTTTTTAGCAATATCGCTGCCTAACAAACAAACATTTCTACCTGTTTCAATATCCAGCCTGCTAAAGTTGCGTCCCGCCTCTAACGAATAACCGTTGATAGTTAAAAAGTTTTCATCACCTCCTGAAATGGAAACTTGTGGGTTTGTTTCTATATTCTCGTATTTTGCAATCAACGATCTGGGGCCGCCTAACTGTATGCCCACCAACGAAGGAAACTTATAATTCTCTTTAAAGAGCATTGCCTGTTCTTCGGTAATGTTTTTACCAACATTCGAAGTTTTATCTTTCTTCTCGCCGCGCTTAAACTGGTTAACACGGCTTCTCCTGCCGCCAATATTCACATTCATTCCTTTATACCGGATGGTAAAAGCATTTGCGCCTAATATCGAAAAGTTTTCTTTAAGGCTTTGGTTCATAGCTTTTATTGCGGTAATAATGCCTATTAAGGCCATTATACCCAGAGCAATTATGGTTACGGTGATGCCTGTACGCAGCCTGTTGCTTTTTACTGTACGGTACGATAAAGAAAGGGTGTCAGAAATCTTCATGGGTGATGGCTTGTTATATAAAGATAAGAAAGCCAAGCATGAAATACGAGAGCAAAAGGGAGATGTTAAAAATAAAGCAAGCTAAGTAATGCGTTTGGATATATACCTAACACAACAATTACTATTGCCACGCCCAATAATAAATACTTAAAAGTTGAAGTAACGGGTGCAAAAGCTACATCCTGCCCGTCTTTAAAATACATTGCCTGAATAACTTTAAAATAGTAATATGCACTTATGGCAGCAAACAAAACGCCGATAATTACCAGCCCTAAATAACTGCCTGTTTTTACAATTGCAGACAGCATATAATACTTTGCAAAAAAGCCTGCTGTTAACGGAATGCCGGCAAGCGATAATAAAAAGATAGCTACCAAAGCTGCAATTAACGGTTGCGATTTTGCCAGGCCGTTAAAGCCTTCAAAAGTCATGTCGTCCATTTTAGCGAGTACTGCAAAGATGCCGATGGTAGCTAAAGAATAAGCAGCAGCATATAAAAGCAGTCCTTCTTTTGCAGTATCGTTTACAGCAAACAAAGCAAACATCATAAAGCCGGCCTGCGCAATGCTCGAATAGGCAAGCATACGCTTTACGCTTTGTTGAAATACAGCCGTCAGATTACCAAAAGCAAGGGTTAAAATAATTGCCAAAGCTATTAGATGTTCAGTTTGACCGCCCATGCTTCCATAACGGCTTTCGAACAAACGAATGAAGGCGGCAAAGCCGGCTACCTTTACTACCGTTGCCATGAATGATGTAAAAACAGTTGGAGCACCATCATAAACATCAGGCGTCCAGAAATGAAACGGAGCTACTGAAACTTTAAAAGATAAAGCAAAAAAAATGAGAAGCATCCCTAATGCCTCAAGGTAAGACAAGCCTGCACCCTGTAATTTTTCAACAAGAAACGAACCTCCGCTACCGTAAAGCATTGCAATCCCCATCAACATAATACCTGTTGAAAAAGAACCCATCAAAAAATATTTTAAAGAAGCTTCATTACCTTTTAAATTTCTTTTCTCGCTGCCCGTTAAGATGTATAAGGGAATGGAAATTATTTCAATGCCAATAAATAACATCAGCAGGTTGGTATAAGATGTAACTATGCCAACACCGCATAAAACAAAAAATATCAGCGCAAAACTTTCGGCGACATTCTTACCTACTTTTTCAATATCCCTGCCACTTAACAGTACATAAATGAGTGTGGAAAAAATACAAACACTATTAAACAACAAACCGAATTTCTCAAAGTGAAGAAAGTACTGAGCATTAATATGAAAAATACTATAACCGCGACTTTCAGCGATATTAAAACCAAGCAACAGTAATAAAGCGATAGCGGCAATATGCCTGTAGGCAGATTTGTTCTCAATGAAAATTCCGCTAAACATCATTACCACTCCAAAAATTGCCGAAAGGATTATCGTATTCATAGTTGGGGTTCGGTCTGCTATTTTATTTGAGCTATCAGTTTTGTAACAGTATCGCTTGTAAGGTTTATCATGGGTTGCGGATATACTCCAAAAACAATTATCATAACCGCTAAAATTACAAGCATTAATTGTGTATTTACCGGCACATGTAACTCTTTGCTATCGCCTTCCCGTACCTCTCCGTAAAAAACTTTTTGCACCATCCATAAAGTATAAACGGCAGCTAATACAATACTGATACATGCTACCGCCCCCAACCATATACTATATTTGAACACACTGTTAAACATCAAAAACTCGCCGACAAATGAATTGGTAAGCGGCAGCGCAACATTAGCCAAAGCCATCACAACAAATAAGATAGCAAGTGTTGGCGCTTTCTGTGCAAGCCCACCTAATTCACTGAACTTTCTGGTTCCCAATTGTTGTTCAATTACGTCAACCACAATCCACAAACCGAGTACATTTATACCATGTGCAAACATCTGAAAGATTACACCCTGTATTCCGGCTGCATTGTTTGTAAACATGCTGGCACCCATTAGTCCAATGTGTGCAATGGAAGAATACGCAACAAGCCTCTTCATATCGTCCTGCTGAATGGCAATAAGGCTTGCATAAATCATCCCTGTAACAGCAAGTAGCATAATAATATCAGCCATCCTGTACGATGCATCAGGAAACATTGGCAACAGCCACCTGATAACGGCAAAAACACCCATTTTTACCATTACTCCACTCAAAACCATAGTAACGGCAGTAGGCGCCTGTTCGTAAGTATCAGGCTGCCATGTATGAAACGGAAAAATGGGCATTTTTATAGCAAAGGCTATAAAGAACAGCCAGAAAATAAAGTTCTCTTCCCTCACCCCTAAATTCAAATGTTGTACTGAAGATATAGCAAACGAATGTTCGGGCGTTTTATAATAGACGTATAAAATACCCACCAGCATCAATAACGAACCCACAAACGTGTAAATAAAAAATTTAAAAGTAACTGGTATCCTTTTTTCTCCGCCCCATTTTGAACAAAGGAAATAAGCAGGAATAAGAGCAAGCTCCCAAAAGAAGTAGAACAACAGCAGATCGAATGCACAAAAAACACCTAATAGCCCAGCCTGGCTTAAGAGCATAAAACCATAAAATGCATTCGGATTCTTATACTTGTTATTATATGTTGCAGCAAATATGATGGGGAATGATATGGCTGTTAAAAGTGTAAGCATCTTTCCCATTCCGTCTAACGACAAGGTGAAGCGGCTTCCCAACATTTGCAGCCAGGGAGCATCATAAGAAAGTTGTTTAGAATTGTGCATCATAGCTCCTGCCAATGCAATGGCAAGTGTTGCAACCGAACTCAACAAAGCAAATGCCTTTGCGCTTCGCTCTTCTTTTATAAAAAAGGTGATGAAGCCTGTAAGTATAGGAACAACAATTAATAAAACTGGAATCATACTGTTTTTTTACCTCCAATTATTTAAACATATTAAAGATGGGAGTAAGATTGTTACCATAAAAAACAAGCAGTATCATCAGCACCATACTTAATACCATCAATAAAATATAATTTCCAACCTGCCCGCTTTGCATTAACCTTATCTGCCTTCCGGCATATTGAATGCCTCTGCCTACACCATTTACAATTCCATCTATTCCGCTTTTTTCAACTACGTTTTTTAATAAGTTTCCGGAAGCCAAGAGCGGCTTTGCAATAACGGCATCATACAACTCATCTACGTACCATTTATTTGCAAGCAATTTACCCGCACCTTCCGGTTCTTCAATTTGTGGCTTTTTGCTGTAGTGCGACCATGCATAAAATATTGCAATCAGCGCTAATGCAACGGATACACCCATCAGCATATATTCTGTACCATGGCTTAATTTATGACTCTCCGGATTCTTAGCGATCACAGGAGAAAGAAAATGTTCCAAAGCATGAGCATTGGGTGCAAACACTTCAGGTATGCCAACGAAGCCACCGATCACACTTAGTATAGCAAGGATAATTAGAGGGATCGTCATTGCTGAAGGGCTTTCGTGCAGGTGATGCTCCTGTTCCTGCGAGCCACGAAAGCTTCCCAGGAAAGTCATTGCGTATAAACGGAACATATAAAAAGCAGTGAGTCCCGCAGTAATAACGCCTATTACCCATAATACAATATTTCGCTCGTAAGTGGCAGCCAATATTTCATCTTTACTAAAGAAACCGCTAAACGGCGGAATACCCGAAATGGCAAGGCAAGCTAATAAGAAAGTAATATGCGTAATAGGCATATATTTTTTTAAACCACCCATGTATCGAATATCCTGCTGGTTATGTATAGCATGAATAACGCTGCCGGCGCCAAGAAACAATAGGGCTTTAAAGAAGGCATGTGTCATTACATGGAAAACCGCACCTGTGTATGCGCCCACGCCCAATCCTAAGAACATATAACCTAACTGACTTACGGTTGAGTAAGCAAGCACTTTTTTAATATCGTTTTGCTTGATGGCAATGGTGGCGGCAAAAAAGGCTGTGGCGAGTCCAATTACAGCAACTACCGTTTGTGTTGCAGGCGCCATGGTATAAAGAACATTACTGCGAACAATCATATAAATGCCAGCCGTAACCATGGTAGCAGCGTGGATCAATGCAGAAACAGGTGTAGGGCCGGCCATCGCATCGGGCAACCAGGTATATAACGGTATCTGGGCACTTTTACCAATAGCGCCAACAAAAAGCAACATGGTAATGGCTGTGACATCAAAAGTGCTAAAGGTGGAAGAAGCCTGTGCAAAAACCTGCGAATAAGTAAGTGTCCCTCCCGTTTTAGAAAGCATCCAGAAAATACCCAGCAAAAAACCAACATCTCCAATACGGTTCATCACGAAAGCTTTGCGGGCAGCATAATTGTAATTGTTGTTTTTGAACCAATAACCGATCAACAGGTACGAACAAAGCCCCACTCCTTCCCAGCCTATAAACATGATGAGGTAGTTAGCACCTAAAACCAACAACAACATCGAAAACACAAACAAATTGAGGTACGAAAAATAGCGGCCATAATGTTGCGTCTCTTCCTCGTGCATATACGCAGTTGAATAAACATGAATTAAAAAACCGACGCCTGTAATAATTAGTAAGAAAAGAGAAGATAACTGGTCAACCTGGAAAGCAAATGGAATATTGAAACCGGGAACTTTTATAAAGTCGAATAAGTTTACAATAACAGGGTTTGAACCAAAATGCCTGGCTTCGAAAAATATTCCCACGCTTACTGCAAACGAGGCCAAGATAACGCCGCATCCAATTAAACCTATAAGAGATTTTGATAAAGTTTTACGCCCAAGCCCATTGATAAGAAAACCTATCAAAGGAAACAAAGGAACTAAGTAAACAAGTCTGCTCATAAAGCCCCACCCAACCTCCCCAAAGGGGAGGAACTTAGGGTGAATATTTTAAAAAAGTTTCCAATATTTTTTTCCATCCTCTCTCCCCTGCGGGGAGAGCCGGTGAGGGGGTTAGTTTTTCAAACGGTTCAAAAAATTCACATCCACTGAATGTGTGTTCCGGTACATCATTACTATAATAGCAAGACCCACACTAACTTCAGCAGCGGCCACCACCATTATAAAAAACACAAACAACTGCCCATCCACTCCTGCCATTGGGTTAGCATTTGCACCCACTGCACCCGCATTATGCATTTTTGAAAATGCAACCAGCAACAGGTTTACTGCATTCAACATCAGCTCAACGCACATGAAAATAATTATTGCATTACGCCTGGTAAGCACACCCACAATACCAATGCAAAACAAAACAATTGACAGCGTTATATAATATTGTATTGGCATAATCACCCCAACCCCTAAAGGGGCTTTTTGTCTTAAACCTGTGGTTTAAGACGATTAAAAATTATTGATAAACAAACTATTAAAATCACTACCCTTATCACTCGCTCCAATATCCCCCTTTAGGGGTTAGGGGCTTCCTTTTCTTTCTTGCCTATCACCACTGCTCCCACCATAGCGCTCAAAAACAATACGCTGCTTATTTCAAATGGCACCACATAATCTTTAAACAACACTTTTCCTAAAACCTTTATTAAACCAATATTTCCTTCCTTAACAAGCGCAGTTTTATGTTGCATATCCAATGAGCCGCTTACCACGTCTATCATTATCAACAATAAACATCCTCCCGAAATTATTCCGGCAATTTTCATCCAGTTATTCTTTTGAGGTTCTGTATCACTGTTCAGGTTCATCAACATTACTACAAATAGAAACAGCACCATAATAGCTCCTGCATAAACAATAAGGTTAACTATAGCAAGAAACTGGGCATTCAGCAAGATATAATGGCCCGAAATGGCAAAGAATACAACGATGAGCCATAGTATGCTATGAATAGGATTTTTACTGATGAGAACCATGGTAGCACCTACCAAAGCTAAAGCAGATAAGAACCAGAATAAGATTTCAGTCGTGCTCATTAGTTGCAGTTGGTAAGGAAAAGGGTTATTTTGTTGTTGGCGCTGTTTCCCCTTTTGCCTTATTATATTCTTCGGGTTGGGTAACAGGGTTTGGTATCAACAAATCTTCTTTACCATATATAAATCCTTTGCGCTGCAAATTAGCAGGTGCAAATGTTTCACTTAAATAAATGGCATCTTTAGGGCAGGCCTCTTCACACAATCCACAGAAGATACAACGCAACATATTTATTTCGTACTTAGCTGCATATTTTTCTTCGCGGTATAAATGTTCCTCGCCGCGCTGTCTCTCAGCAGCTTCCATCGTTATTGCTTCAGCAGGGCAAGCAACTGCGCATAAGCCGCACGCAGTACATCTTTCACGACCTTCCTCATCTCTGTTCAATACCTGTAATCCACGCCATACTTTAGCAAAAGGGCGCTTCTGCTCGGGATAACGTATAGTTGGCACTTTTTTAAAAATATGACTAAACGTTATTGCCATACCTTTAAAAATCCCGGGAAGATATAACCTCTCCAGCAAAGTCATTGGTTTTCTCTCTACGCTTTTCCCTCTGTTTGTTAATGCTTGCATATTACCCGCCTTCGGTTTTTTAAAACCCTGACTTTAAAAAAGATTTGCAAAAGTATTTTTCTACTGCTATCCTACCAAGTTTATTTAACCCCTAAATACAACCCTAAATCCCTAAAGGGACTTAATAAAAGCTTTTTTACTTTTTTAAGCCTCCCCTTTGGGAAGGTTTGGAGGGACTTTTACCCCTGTCTCCATAAAATAACTGCTCCTGTTATAAACATATTTAATAAGGCCAGCGGGATTAACGACTTCCACCCTAAATTCATCAACTGGTCGTAGCGGAAGCGAGGCAAAGTCCAACGCACCCACATAAATATGAAAATAAAAATAACAACTTTCGTCATCAATGCCACCATTCCTACTATTGCCGCTACGTTTACCGAAAGGTTTGCCTCGTTTACAAAAGGCATATCGTAACCACCAAAGTAGAGTGTTGCCAGAATCACGCTGCTGATGAACATGTTAATGTATTCGGCAAACAGGTAAAAACCTAATTTCATTGATGAATATTCCTGGTGGTAACCAAAGTTAAGTTCATTCTCTGCTTCGGAAAGATCGAAGGGTGCGCGGTTGCATTCAGCAAAAGCACAAATAAAAAAGATAAGGAAGCCTAATGGCTGGTAAACAACATTCCATAACCTGCTATGAAGTTGCTGTTCTACAATCGTTTTCATGCTGAGTGTACCGGTTAGCATTAATAAGGCAATTAATGAAATTCCCATTGCCAGTTCGTAACTGATAACCTGCGAGGCTCCACGCATTGCCGCCATTAACGAAAACTTATTATTGCTTGCCCAACCTCCGATCATAATTCCATAAACTCCCAAACTTACAACGCCAAAAACAAAGAGAATACCAATATTTACATCAGCTATCTGCAGGCTAACATACCTGTCAACACCAAAAAGATTAAAATGAATTTGATTACCCCATGGGATAACTGCGCTTGTCATCATAGCGGTTAGCATGGCAAGACAAGGACCCATTACAAACAATAATTTGTTGGATGTATTTGGAATGATTTCTTCTTTAAAGAACAACTTTCCCCCGTCTGCTAATGGTTGAAAAATGCCCCATGGCCCTGCCCGGTCAGGACCGACACGATCCTGGAGGATAGCTGCAACTTTACGCTCGGCATAAGTACTGTACATTGCAATCAGCAATGAAACAGTAATGATTGCACCAATTAACACCAGTTTTTCTATCAACATTCCCCAGTCTATAGCTAATAGTATCATTTAATAAATCAGTTTTTTTATTTCATTAATAAATACTTCAGTTCTTTTTATTAAGGGCTCTACTTCGTCTTTTGTATAAGTTATAAAGTCTCCATAATCACCGTCTGATCTGTAATTAAACAAGGTATTGTAAATATTACCTGTTTCTCTTTTTATCTTGCTACTTAATAAAAACTCCTCATTGAATTTACTCTTTTGCCAGCTATGCGTTTTACTCTTAAAACCACTTTGAGTCAGCAAAGCAGAAACAGCATAGAATGCAGCATAATATAACCTGTTTACCACACCATTCCAATATCCATTTTCAGCCAACTCCTTAGCTTCATTCAACGTTTGAATACTTCTTTCAAATTTATATCGAATTAAAGCCGCATTATCTTCCATTAAATTTTAACTCCATCTTTTTCTACTTCTTTAAATAAAGATGTTGCTTGTAGTTCCTGCCAAAACTTTTTATTTCGAATAATTGGGGTAATTATTTGTCCCCATTCAAGTTCAGTTTCATATAAGGCAGACATTAATTTTTGTTTAAACCTCCAGTCACTCTGCTCCTTATCAATAAGCACCAGTACATCCCAATCGCTTTCATCATGATAATCACCTCTTGCCCTTGAACCAAATAATATCACTTCAGCATTTTCATCAATTGAAATTACTGACTGCTTTATTTCTTTTAATATGTTTTGACGGTCATTCAATGCTATCTTCTCTTTTCGGATGCATATTCGGTATTCAATAAAGGTGTTTCATTCGTTGCTTCGTTAAATACATCACCTGTTGCCGGCCCATTTATTTTGCTTAAATCTACTTCAAGCTTATTTACTTCACTTACGTTATGTATATCAAGCAGCAGTTTTGGCGGCCGTTCCATTAGTTTTTCAAAAACTTCAGGAGGCCTTTTCACATTAGTATATTTTCCTGCTGAAATAACGGAATGGCGGTTGATCTTTCTTACTCCTTCAATTATCCAATCGGTGGATTGCTTTTTATCGAAACGGCAGGTATTACAGATCCAGCCTGGTTTGCCATCAGGTGTATCTTCCACTTCTCCCCATTCATCTTTGTTGGCAGTAACCCTGAATACTTCGTCCCCGCGATTCCATAAGGTTACTCTTCCGCAGCATTTATCGCAATCCCGATGGGCATCCATTGGTTTTAAAAACCAAACGCGGTTTTTAAACCGGAAAGTTCTGTCGGTTAAAGCACCTACGGGGCACACATCAATCATATTTCCGCTAAAGTCGTTATCAATAGCTTTAGAAATGTAAGTTGAGATTTCGGAATGTTCGCCACGATCTAAAATTCCATGAACGCGGGTGTCAGTTAACTGGTCGGCAACATAAGTGCAACGATAGCAAAGTATGCACCTCGTCATGTGCAGTTGAATGTATGGACCAATATCTTCCCTCTCGAACAGCCGTCTTTGAAACTCATAACGTGTTCCCGAACTTCCATGATCGTAGCTTAGGTCCTGCAGATGACATTCGCCTGCCTGATCACAGATAGGGCAATCTAAAGGATGATTTAATAATAAAAACTCCACTACGCCTTTTCTTGCATCAATCACCTTTTCGCTGGTTAAATTTTTAACCACCATTCCATCCATTACATTGGTACGGCAGCTTGCAACGAGTTTAGGCATTGGTCTTGGGTCTGCGGTAGAACCTGAAGCCACTTCAACCAAACAAGTGCGGCACTTACCGCCGCTGCCTTTTAATTTGCTGTAAAAGCACATTGCAGGGGGGGTAACATCTCCACCAATCTTTCGTGCAGCCATCAGGATGCTTGTTCCCGGCTCCACTTCTACTGTGATGTTGTCTATTGTTACTTTGAGTAATTGTTGTTGTTCAGCCATAATTAAGTCAAAATTCAAAAGTAAAAATTCAAAAGCAATGCATCATTTTGAATTGATTATAATGCTTGCTATTATTCTGGAAATTTCATCTGCTTCAGTAATCAACTCATTTACTTCTTCTTTTGAAACTTCCATCGTATCTCTAATTAAACATAACCAGTATTTAGTTTCGTTCGAAGATTTTAGAGCAATAACATAGAAGTTCTTCCAATCTTTTTTTGAACTCCCGGATTTACCTTCAATAATATTTGCTCCTATAGAAGTTGCACTTCGAATTAACTGATCAAATAAAGAACTAAACACTCTTTCAACTCTGCATTCTTTCACAAAAAGAACAACATTTTTGGAGAAATAATAACATCTGTGTTTTATGGAATAGGGCTTATCCTGCTCATTCAATTCAAAAGACTCAAATCCATCGTCCATTTCCAGATTTTTGAATTTTTACTTTTGACTTTTGAATTATACAGCTACTTGCAGTGGCTCAGCATAATGTGCCAATCCAAAATTCCTTACCTGGCTTTCTTCCGGGTTTAGCACATGCCATTCAAACTCATCTCTAAAATGCCTTATAGCTGCTGCTACCGGCCATGCCGCTGCATCACCTAAAGGGCAAATAGTGTTTCCTTCAATCTTGCGCTGAATATCCCAAAGCAAATCAATATCACTTAGCTTACCCTTTCCAAATTCAATGTTATGCAAAACGCGTTTCATCCAACCGGTTCCTTCGCGGCAGGGACTACATTGGCCACAGCTTTCATGATGATAAAAACGCGCTAAAGTAAGTGTATGACGGACTACGCACTGGTTTTCATCCAAAACAATAAAGCCTCCGGAACCCATCATAGAGCCTGTAGCAAAACCACCATCAGCTAAACTTTCATAGTTCATATACCGTGTTTCGCCCTTTGCTGTTTTAAGTAAAAGATTAGCAGGTATAATAGGAACAGACGATCCGCCCGGAATACAAGCCTTCAACCTTTTACCATTAGGAATGCCTCCGCAATATTCGTCACTGACAAGAAACTCTTCAACACTAATGGTCATGTCAATTTCATAAACACCTGGTTTATTGATGTTACCACAGGCGCTTATCAATTTTGTGCCGGTAGATTTACCGACGCCAATTTTTGCATACGCTTCGCCTCCCATATTTATTATAGGCACTACAGCAGCCAGGGTTTCTACATTGTTAACCACAGTTGGGCAATCCCATAAACCTTTAACTGCCGGAAAGGGAGGTTTAATACGTGGATTACCACGCTTACCTTCGAGGCTTTCGAGTAATGCAGTTTCTTCGCCGCAAATGTATGCACCTGCACCCTGCTGAACATATATCTGGCAATCAAAGCCGCTGTTTAAAATATTTTGTCCTAACCAACCATTTTGATTAGCTTCTGCAATTGCCTGTTCCAAAATATCCACTATCCATGCATATTCGCCGCGTATGTAAATGTAAGTGCGGTTACTGCCTAATGCAAAAGATGAAATGATTAGGCCTTCAATTAACAGGTGCGGTAGAAACTCCATTAAGTACCTGTCTTTAAAAGTTCCCGGCTCACTTTCATCAGCATTACAAACAAGATAACGGGGAACACCTTCTGGCTTTGCCAGAAAACTCCACTTCATTCCTGTTGGGAAGCCTGCACCTCCGCGACCACGCAAACCGCTTTTTTTTACTTCATCTACAATGTCGGTTTGAGACATTTTGAAAGCCTTTTCAACTGCTGCATACCCACCATTGCGTCGGTATGCCCCGTAAAAGCGAATGCCTTCTATATGATCGTTTGCTAATAATAATTTCATAAGTCCTGCATCCCTAAAGGGACTTTTTAATTTTTATTCTGCTTTTATTATCATTCATCTTCTTTAAGTCTTCAACTTATTTACATAACTCTTCAAATTCCTCCATTGTGATTTGTAAATCCTCTCTAATAATCTTCCTTAATAATCCTTTAGGTATAAATTGGAAAATGTACTTTTTATTTTTCCATAGCCTATTTTTTTATTTTACAGTTCCTGCTCTTTTCAAACCTGCCAACAACATCCTCATAGGATGCAATGTTCTCGTAAAAGGATTTAATACTAAACCTAATGCCTCTAATGTTGTAACTCCCAGCAGTGGACTATCCCCTTCCTCACCATAAATCACGGGGGCTGCACCTCCTTCATCATTATATTCAAAATATGCATCCCCTACTTTTCTTGAAATTTTAGTGCCGTCAGCAAGGCTAAACTCAACTGTTTTATATGGCTCTATTCCTAACTCATCCAATATTTTACCTGGCACCAGACTATATACTGCACCACTATCAATCATAAATTCCACAACTTTTTCTTTAGCCGCTGTTCTTGACTGCTTTACTTTAAAATATGCATACGTTATTCTCATTTTAATCATTACTTTTTCAACTCATGATTAAACATCCAGTTCACGCCAAACTTATCTTTCAACATTCCGAACCGTGCTCCCCAGAAGGCATCCTGCAAAGGCATGGTAATTGTGCCTCCTTCTGCCATATTATTAAATACACTGTCTATTTCTCCTTCATTTTCTACTTCAACCGACAACTGAATATTTCCATCTGTTGAAATTGTTTTCCCTTTAAATGTATCTGATATCATAATCATATTACCGTCAAAAGTAAGGCGTGAATGCATTATCTTTTGCTTATAGTCTTCATCAGAAGGCATCGGACTATCACCATAACGATTAACAGATGATATAGTACCATTTAAAGCCCTTGCGTAAAAGTTTAATGCTTCTTCTGCATTGCCATGAAAATGGAGGTAAGGATAGAGTTTCATATTTCTGATTTCTGATTTCCGGTCTTTGATTTTTGTTATTTCGGATTAACCTTTACCGCCTGCCGGGCAAAAAGCTTCCACTTCCCCTGTTCCTTAATCCACACCTGCAAAATGCCAAGATTTAATGGTGATTCAACACCTTTTTCATCTACAGATGTGGCACGGAAAATTTCCCGAAGGATAGCTGTCTCTTTAATAAATGCGATACTTAACTTTTCAACTGAAGAGTTTCGATATGTTGTTTTACTTACGATTGCGTTATGTATCATTGTTGGTTTGTCTTCAATGTTTCCGGTGGAATGGCCATAGGTAACTTTAGAACCAACAAGATCATTTAAAACAGCAGAGTCTTTGGTTTCAAATACGGCTTTACGAAGTGCATCTGCTCTTGCCCACACTTTTGCTTCCTCAGACGACTGGCCAAAGGCCGACAACGCAACAAAAGATGTAAGTAAAAAAATTACTATTTTTTTCATTTTAAAAGTTTAATTATTCATTGCTGCAAATGTTCTGCATTCATTTATAATTGCATCAACCTTTTGGGGTGTTAAATGTTCGCGATAGGTTTTGCCTAACTGCATCATTGGGGCGTAACCGCAGGCACCCAAACATTCCACTGTTTTTAAGGTAAATAAGCCATCTTCTGTAGTTTCGCCAACATGTACGCCTAACTTACTTTTTATATAGTCAATAATCTCGTCGCTGCCTCTTAACATGCAAGGACCGGTTTGGCAAACTTCAAAAACAAACTTACCTACAAGTTTCATATTATACATACTGTAAAAAGTGGCTACTTCATAAACTTCGATAGGTGTTATGTTTAGCAGGCTTGCTACATAATCCATTACCGGCACATCAAGCCATCCGCCAAATTCTTCCTGCGCTAAATGGAGTACAGGTATCAAAGCGCTTTTTTGTTTTCCTTCGGGATAACGTTGCTTAATTTCCTGCACTTTTGATAAACTTTTATCCGAAAACTGTACACTCATTTTTTAAGCTTATTTACTTTCCTTAATTTTTCAATGTCGGCTTTATCCTGTTGGCGCGCTGCAGCCTTTTTGGAAGCTAACAATTCGTGGAGTCCTATAAAATTTATTTTTATATCTTCCCTTATCACTTCCCTCCTTGCTACAAAAGCTAAATCAAAACTAATTCCTGCTAATTCATTCATTATATCTATTCTTACGGGTCGAACCCCAAATTGTATTACTCCATCTTTTTGTAACAAATCTTCAGTGGTAATTTTTAAGGATGATAACCCAAAATCATCTATTACTTGTAGCATTTTTGCAGCATTCACTTCCGTCATTTTCATCCATATATCCATATCCCCTGTAAAACGCGGATAGCCATGTACAGCAACCGCTAAACCTCCTACCACTAAATATTCAACCTGATATTTATTGCATAAAGAAATAAAATCGATAAAATCTTTTTCAAAGGGCATGATGGCTTGTTTTTGTTACCACTTTTTCTATTCTTGCACCATTTGTCATTCCCTGAAATTTACAGTACATATTAAATATTCTGATCCACTCTTCTAACCTTTCATTAAAAGAGGCTTTGCTCCACAAAGCTTCATCAAATTCTTCAGCTTCTTCGTAAGAAGAAAATTTATTTACAACTAATTCTATATCTCTGTTTTCGTTCACTTTAATTTTATTGATTGGGTTTACATTTTTGCAGGCAGGGCTAATTTAGCTATCCATCTCTCCTGCAATTAAATTAAGCGAGCTTAAACAAACTATTGCATCGCTTAACATACTGCCTTTAATAAGTTCGGTAAAGGCCTGGTAGTATATAAAACAAGGCCGGCGAAAATGTAACCGGTAAGGTGTACGTCCACCATCACTGATCAGATAAAATCCTAACTCGCCATTACCACCTTCCACGCAATGATATACTTCGCCCGGAGGCATAACTGTTTCGCCCATGATAATTTTAAAATGGTAGATCAAAGCTTCCATTTTTGTATATACATCCTGCTTTTCAGGAAGATAATATTCAGGTGTATCTGCATGAAACACTTCTGCATCCTTACCTTTAAATTCCTGCACCTTTTGGTAGGCCTGCCTGATGATGCTTAACGATTGCCACATTTCTTCGTTACGTACCAGAAAGCGGTCGTAAACATCCCCCGTTTTTCCTACAGGAACTTCAAAAGTAAGATCATCGTAACTGCTGTAAGGTGAGTGAATACGAACATCATAATCCACACCCGCGGCACGTAAATTAGGACCGGTAAAACCGTAGTTTAAAGCTCTGTCTGCCGCAATGCCGCCTACACCTTGTGTGCGCTCCATAAAAATACGGTTGCGGGTAAACAGGTTTTCAAACTCTTTTAAAACGGCAGGATATTCATCTAAAAACTTTTCAAGCTTTCTAAAAGCTATGTCATTAAAATTTCTTTCAAATCCGCCGATACGGCCAATGTTGGTGGTAAGGCGCGAGCCGCAAACCTCTTCCCAAATTTCATAGATCAGCTCACGATATTGCATCACGTATAAAAAGCCTGTAAATGCCCCCGTATCTACCCCAATAACCGAGTTGCAGATAAGATGATCGGCAATACGGGCCAGTTCCATTATAATAATGCGAAGGTAATCAACTCTTTTTGGTATGGTAATACCTAAAAGCTTTTCGCACGTCATGTGCCAGCCCATATTGTTAATGGGACTGCTGCAATAATTCATCCGGTCGGTAAGCGGTGTTATCTGGTATAAAGGACGGCGTTCAGCTATTTTTTCGAATGCACGGTGTATATATCCTATCGTTTGTTCAGCATCCACTATCCGCTCCCCATCTACCTCTAAAATGTTTTGAAAAACCCCATGCGTTGCCGGGTGTGTAGGCCCGAGATTTAACGTGGTAGTACGTTTTTCAATACTTCCTTCGGGAAGTTTTTTATGATGTTCTACAACAGACATTTTTTATTTTTTTATGCAGCTTGTTCATTATTCAATTTGTTTCACCTTCCTTAAATTTCTCTTTGAAATTCTTCATTTTTATCTTCGTCAAAAATTGCTTCCAATGGAATTATAAGTCCGTCTAAAACCTTACATCTTACAGTACCATGCTGAACTTTTTCGGCTAATTCAAACTCATCGTTTTGCAGGATATATTGTTCTATAAATTTTTTATCCGCATCAACTAACCAATATTCTTTCACACCATTTAAAGCATAATCCATTCGTTTTACTCCTCTGTCTATACGTTCGGTACTATCACTTAGCACTTCCACAACAAAATCCGGTACGGGATAAAACATTGTATCTGGCTCAAAAGCATCTGCAACTTCTTTTTTAAAAAAGCAGATGTCGGGTTCAAAATCATTCCGGCGTAATTTTACCAGCGCTTTTTCACGCAATATTCTTCCAAGTTTATTTTTACGGACAAAACGTGTTAATATGCTTCCAATGTTTTCAACAAGTATAGTATGCTTATTTTTCGCCGGCGAATGGTAAACTACTTCACCGTTTATAAACTCAACCTTTTCATCGTCGCGCATATTGTGGTAAAAAGCTTTTCGCTTTGCATCTTCTTCAAGCAAGTATTGCTGCAGTTCATTTACATAATCGTGCAACCGGGGCGATTGTAATATGTCTTTCAAAACTGCATCCACACAAATTCTGTTTATTAATTAAAAAAATTACTTCCGCCTCTTCCAAACATTTCATCATCTTTATCTCTGCGTGTCTGGTCTTCAAGAGGAAATTCTTTTCGCATAGGAAAGTAATCCATTTCCTCCACATTCAATATTCTTCTGAGGTTAGGATGGCCGACGAAGTTGATTCCAAAAAAATCATACGTTTCTCTTTCGAGCCAATTGGCAGCTTCGTATATATTGGTTATAGTAAAAACGTCAGGCTTCTCAATATCGGTAGTTACCTTAAAACGAATTCTTACATTATCAGCCAGGTTATGTAAATGATAAACAACCGTTAGCTCCTCACCTTTCCTTTCGGGGTAATGAACGGCACATAAAGTGGTTAAAAATTGAAATCGCAATTCCGGATCATCATACAAAAACTGAAGCACTTTAAGATTCAATTCTTTAGGCGCAGCAAAGGTTAGCATACCGAAAGGTTCTTCAAAACCCGTAATCTGTTCAGGAAATTTTTCTTGTAAGCGAAGCTTGATTTGTTGGTTTGTTAAGGTCATTTATTCAATTTGACAATTCGGTAATTATTCAATTTGGCAATTATTAACCCTAAGGCAGATTCTATTCATTTTCGAATTGTCGAATTGGCACTTAGTATTACTGTATTCCATAGCTGTTCAACAACTCTTTATACCTCTCGCCATTTCTTCTTCTAAGGCTTTCCTGGCCCACCAAATCCTGAATGCGCATGAAGCCATCTAAAATAGCTTCGGGTCGCGGAGGACAACCGGGCACATATACATCCACAGGAACAATCTGGTCGATACCCTGAAGTACGCTGTATGTATCAAAAATACCTCCTGAGCAGGCACATGCACCAACAGCCATTACCCAACGCGGCTCCGCCATTTGTAAATATACCTGTTTTACAATGGGAGCCATCTTTTTTGCAATCGTTCCCATAACCATTAAAAGATCGCATTGCCGGGGCGAAAAACCTAACCTTTCGGCTCCAAAACGCGCAAGATCGTAGTGAGAACCCATAGTGGCCATAAATTCAATACCACAGCAGCTTGTTGCAAACGGCAGAGGCCAAAGAGAGTTTTTACGGGCAAGACCAATTACCTGATCGAAACTGGTTGCCATAAAGCCTTCGCCCATTAAACCATCGGGTGCTTCAAGTTCTTTTTCTTTTATATTAAACCTTACCGGACGAGCCATAATTGTTTTATTTTATTCTGCAAAATTAACTACAAAAGATATGTAATTACTCACATGAAAGTCCTAAAAAAGCTAAGCCATACATTATTAAAAATGCTTCCAAAAGTATTTGTATTCCTTAACTTAAAATAAACAACCTCGAAGAGTTTTATATAACAGAAAAAAATAACGGCTTTAAAATTACTGCAGAAACATGACGTACAGGAAATTTAAAATTTAAGAAGATTGATAAGGCATGATACCTGTTAAATGAAGAAGAAATAATATTTCTTCTTTCGCCGGTGTAACTGCTTTTAAAACTTAATCTTCCCACTGCAAAGCACCTTTCTTAATTATATAGAAAAACCCTACCAGAAAAAACCCTACAAACATTGCTACTGCTCCAAAACCTGCCCAGCCTAATTCTCTAAAGTTAACAGCATAGGGGTAGAAGAAAATAACTTCAACATCAAACAATACAAATAATATGGCTACAAGAAAATATTTTACAGCTATTGGCTGACGTGCATTTCCAATTGACTCAATTCCGCTCTCAAAGTTTTGAAGTTTATCGTCGGTTTTACGCTTTGGGCCTAAAAAATGACTGGCAGCCATCATAGCCACTACAAAACCTATAGCAAACAATAATTGCAAACCAATGGGGAAATAATTAACCGACGAATTAGCTTCGTTAGCTGCTGCTTGTAATAAATACATATACAAATAATTAGATGCAAAAATAAGAAGGCAAATCAATAAATGCCTGAAAAATAAAAACTCCTCCGAGTTGGCGGAGGAGTTTTTAGATTATTAAACTGGGAAAGTTTAACCTTTTGTTTTAGTTTTTGTTTTGCTTGCTTCAGTTTTTGTTTTGGCAGGAGTTGTGGCTCCGCGGCTTGCAGGAGTTGAATTTCTTCCGCCAACTGCTTTCCTTAAAACTGGCAGGGCTTGTTTTGCAAAGGTATCTTCCGGATCAATTATTTGCACTTTTTCCAATGCTTCAATTGCTTTTGGATAATCTTTCATTTTATCAGCAGCCACTTGCGCAATATAATAATATTGATATTTAATTTTTGTAGCATTTTTTACAGAATCTGTTTTTCTTAGGTAATCAATGTATTGCTGAACTTCATCAAAAGCAGATCCTTTTGTAGAGTCTACATCTTCAGCCTTGGCAGTTCTTGCCAATAGTAGATACCCATATTCCTGATCAGGTTTTTTGGTTATGTAAACTCTGCTTAAGCTATCTGCAAGTGTAAATTGATTTGCATTGATTGCAGCATCTGTCAGGTTATATAAATCAAAGTCGCTTGGTTTAGGGTTTTCTTTATAACTCTTTAGTAACCATTCTAAACGCTCAGGCATTTTACCTTGTATTCGATATAAATGTGCAATGGTATCCATGTATTGATACCTTGTTAACCGGTTCGTATCAAGGCTAAGGGCAGTTTGCAAATACTCAATAGCCTTTTGCTCACCACCGGGGAAACGCTTTAAAACAGAAGCTCCAAAAAGATAATCGGAACCAATATTGGGATCGGTTTTAACTTTTTCGGGATTAATAGATGAAAGGTAAGATTCAATATTTGCTCTTGCCTGCACCGAATCTTTTAATCTGTCGTAGTTATAAGCATATAATACCTTTAACCGTGGGAAGTTTTTACAAGGGCCGTTTTCCATTGCTTTTGCTTTATCCAAAGACTCCTGGTATTTACCCGAACGGAAAAGGTAGTCAGCATAATGATAATCTGTTTTACAATCCTTGTCGGAGTTGGCCATATAATTTTCTAAATACTGACGTGCTTTATTTACATCTCTATCTTTATAGTAATCATATAGTTCTAATTGGGCAGGAGCAAAAGCAGGATCTGCCTGGATAGCCTGAGTGTAATAACCTAAAAACTTTTCAGTATTACCCTGACTATGGAAAATTTTACCTAACCGGAAGGGACCTCTGGCGTATTTAGGATCTATTTTATTTGCATTTGTAAAAGCTTCATAAGCATTACCGCCCTGATCAGGACCTAATTTAAGGTAATTGATACCTAAATTAACGAGGATATCAGGATCGTTAGGTTTTAACGCCGCAGCTCTTTTTAATTTCTCAATTGCATAAGCAGGGTCACCCACATTAGCAGGGCCGTCTGCATTAGCCCGACCGATTGCGTTTAAAATATCAGGGTTTTCTTTTTTCTTTTGTGCACTGGCTGTTATTGCTGCTTCAAAACGTTGACGTGCGGCATCTTTTTTACCCTGCATCAATTCCACATGGCCTATGCCCACCCAAATCCAAGGATCGTTTACACCCGCATTTAATGCATCCTGGTAAACTTTTTGTGCACCGGCTATACTATCTGCATTTAAATAAGTTTGACCTAACCAATAAATAGCTTCGGCATTTTTTGGATTAGCAGCAATCAATTTTTCCAATGTTTGCCTCGCAGAAGTAGTGCGCCCATAATACAAACTCTTTTTGGCATCATCTAAAGATTGTGCAAATAATAATTTACCTGCAAACAATACTGTTAAGAACAAAGTTGTCAGTTTCTTCATGTGACTGTGTTTTTGTTTTTGTTTTTTTTATTCGCTTTCTTTAATGTTAGTGGTTCTTCTGTTGAATTGAATTTTTGATGGAACTAAAAGTGCTCTTTTAAATATTAATTGTCCTCTTTCGGTGCTTAAAAAATTAACGAAACGCGAACCGATACCCGGGTAATTTTCCTTTAAAACGTAGTACAATCCCCGTACCAAAGGGTATTGATTAAATGTTATTGTTTGTTGCGTTGGTTTGGCATATACGTCCTTGTCGCAATTTTTACATTCAACCAATCCCATTTTTACTTGCTTCAAAGCTTCCTCCTGCTGTTTACTTTGGGGATTGGTTACCCAGCTAATGCCAATAAAGCCAATTGCATTTGGAGTGGCTGCAATATAATTAATTAAATCCTCACTATTTTTTGCTCCGGTTACATTTTTTCCAAAAGCTGCTCCGCGTAAAAGAGAGTCCCGTAAGTACCTCACGGTACTGGTGGCGGTGTTTCCATCTATTGCAACATGTAATTTACTGTTGCCTGTTCCGCTTAAAAGTTGTTTCAGGTCGTTATGTGTAAAAATCGAATCGGCGCTTTTTACATTTATAATTACAGCAACCGCATCTTTAGCCAATTCAGCAAATTCCGGTTGAAAACCGAGCTTTTCATTAAAAAATTTTGTTTCATCCCGCGATAATTCTCTTGAGATAATAACCATTCTTACGCTGTCTTTTTGAAGGTCTCTTAAACAATCAGCTTCTGACTTATACTCTGTTATTATATTGGTATTAGGATAAGAGGACCCAAAAACTTTTAATTGTTCGGTTATTACAGGCTCAAAACTTTCATCTACGCTTACTCTTATTGTATTGTTAGCTGCACTGTCTTTACCTGCATTGTTTATTGACGGCCTGTTATCACATGCTGCAAATAATACTGCTGCCGCTAAACAGATTGTCCAATACTTCATACTAAATATAATCTTTCTTAAAGCCGCGGTAAATTCTCCAGCTTCCATACAAAATACAAAGGCCGCCAAAAATGTACCGAAACGTTTTATCGAAGTTTTGCATCTCGAACCCGAAGTTTTCGGCAAATATCAAAAACACTCCGCCGGCAAGGTATAAAAGCCCCATTGTATAATCTAATAAAGATCGCATGGTAGAGTAGCTTTTTGTCCTTTTTTCTCTTGCTTCGTTTTCCATACACTAATTTAATTTTTGAAAGAATGGCAATATAAATATTTTTAAATCATATTCTTTTTTTTATAGTGCACCTCTTTCCTATTTTAGATGCTTAAGTAAATTATTTCCATAGTGTGTAGTTTGTTTTGGGTTCAGATACTTTGTTCTTTGTTTTAATGATTTATAAAAATACACCAACTTATAATTCATCCCTGCTTACAATTTTTGACTGCCCGCTGCATACTATATTTGCGCAATGAAAATTTTAATGGTATGCCTCGGTAATATTTGCCGCAGCCCTTTGGCAGAAGGTATTTTAAAAGCCAAAATAAAAAAGGCAGGATTAGATTGGGAGGTTGACAGCGCCGGAACTTCTCATTACCAAACAGGCATTGCTCCACACAAATTATCTCAAAAAGTTGCAAAGCATAATGGAATTGATATTTGTGAACATTGCTGCCGCCAGTTTACCAAACAGGATATGCTGAAGTTTGATAAGATTTATGTAATGGATAACGATAATTACGACGAGGTAAAAAGGATAAGTAAAGAATTATGGAATAAAGACAAAGTGGAAATGCTGATGAACGAAGTATATGCCGGTGAAAACCTGGAAGTTCCTGATCCATACTATGGTAATGAAGAAGACTATCATAATGTTTACATGATGATTGATGAAGCATGCGAAAAGATAGTAGAAGAAGCCCCGACCCTAAAGGGAGGAGGGAGATAAGAAGAAGCCCCGGCCCTAAAGGGGGAAGGGAGCTTTTTTAGTAATATATTTATAAAATTCTTAAGTCCCTTTAGGGATTTAGGGCAATACCCTTTGGGGGTTTGGGGCATGAAACCAACATTACCACAAGGCACTAGAGATTTTCCGGCAGAAGTAGTTCGTAAGCGTAACTATATTTTCAACGTTATTCGTAATGTGTTTGAGCTGTACGGCTTTCAGCCGTTGGAAACACCTGCAATGGAAAACCTTGAGACATTAATGGGGAAGTATGGAGAGGAAGGTGATAAACTCATCTTTAAAATTCTTAATAACGGTTTGGATCATCCCGCAAAGCACCAGCAAGCCAAAGTAGATTTTGAAAAAGTATTACAGGGTAAAAGCATAAAAGGCATTACCGAAAGAGCCCTTCGTTACGATCTTACCATACCTTTTGCCAGATATGTGGCTATGAACTTTGGCCAGCTTACGATGCCTTTTAAGCGATACCAAATTCAACCTGTTTGGCGAGCCGACCGGCCACAGAAAGGCCGGTATCGTGAGTTTTATCAGTGCGATGCAGATGTTGTGGGAAGCAACAGTTTACTTAATGAAGCAGAACTCACAAGCATTTATAGCGAAGTATTTAAAAAGTTAGGCATCGGCATTGAAATAAGAATCAACAGCCGTAAAATTTTAGCAGCCCTTGCCGAGATTTGTGGCGGCACCGATAAAATGATAAGCATAACCACGGCCATAGATAAGCTTGATAAAATTGGCATTGAGAAGGTAAAAGAAGAATTATTACAACGAGGCCTGACTGATGAACAAATTTCAGCTATTGAAAACTATTTAAATATATCGGGAAGCAATGATGAGAAGTTGATTGAGTTGAATAATTTGATGGGTAATACGGAAACGGGCAGGAAAGGAATCGAAGAAATTGAATATCTCATCAACTTCCTGCCGTCATCAGTCATCAGTCAACTGTCAACCGATTTTACCCTTGCCCGCGGCCTTAATTATTACACAGGAATTATTTTCGAAATAAGGGCTAAAGGCGTACAAATAGGCAGCATTGGCGGTGGCGGAAGATATGATGACCTAACCGGTTTGTTTGGTGTTGCTAACGTACCCGGTGTTGGAATAAGCTTCGGCGTTGACAGAATTTATGATGTAATGGAAGAACTAAAGTTATTTCCTGAAGAAGTACAAAAGGGAACACAAGTCTTATTCTTTAATCTTGGCGATGCTGAAAGTAAAGCAGCATTTACTATAATGCAGCAGTTACGATCAAAGGGTATAAGTTGCGAAATTTATCACGAGAACGCAAAGTTTGATAAGCAATTTAAATATGCCGAAAAAAAGACAATCGGTTATGCAGTTATTATAGGCAGTAAAGAATTACAGCAAAACACCTGCGTAATTAAGAACCTAAAAACCGCAGAGCAGTCAACGATTGATGCAGCCAACATCTCCTCTTATTTATTTTAACATCTCTAACACCAGTTATTATTTTTATGGCATAGAATTCGAATTTCCGTTGCTAAAAATCCTATGAAAAAGTTATTACTTTCAAGTGTTATTGCAGCTTCGCTGCTTGCAGGCTGCAGCAGAAATTCTTATCCCGAAACTCGTTATCCTTCACCTCAACCTTATCCTTATCCCGCTCCCCAACCTTCAGCGCGAGATGAACCGGTGGTAGTTACCAAAGATGGAAGGGTAATATCGGCAGACGGAAGAGTGATAGGCAATGCTGGTAACTTGCCTCCCGGACAGGCAAAAAAAGTGTATGGTTCAAAATCGGCAAAAGTATATGCGCCGGGTCAGCGTAAAAAACAAGGTAATGTTTATAACAACTTCCCGCCGTCAAGAATACAACTTGATGATCGGTATGCACAACGAGACAATTATGGAAGGCTATATTACATTGATCAAAACGGATATGTTTACTGGAGAGGAAATGACCGCTATTACTACTTAGACTCAAAATACCAAAATGATAAAAGAAAAAATAAAGATTATGACGATGATGACAGGGATAGGGCTTACAGCAAAGGAAACAGCAAAAAGTGGGATAATGATTAAACCGTAAAAGAGACTTCGATTTAACCATAAAAGAGGACCGCCTTAAAATGTTTTTTGAGGCGGTTTTTTTATACCAGATCATTCAATCATTTTAAACTATCACATCAATATCGCAAACAAAAAGTTTATAGCCATTGATACTGTACGAAGCCATATAAAAAAATATACGAAAAGCTGCACGTAAACAGTAAAAGCGAAGCTGTAGCCAAAGCATTTAAGGATAAGATCGTTTAGGTATATTTTAGCAATAAACCAGTTGTATTTTAAGCCTGTTTTTTCAACTCCTTTTTCATAACGGAAAATTTCACTTACATTAGTTGTGCACTTAACCTTTTGGTTCTTTAACTCAACTCTTTAATTATGAAGAATTTTTTTTCTGCACGACTAATAAAAGCCGGATTAATTGTAGGAACCCTTGATATTCTCGGAGCTTGCACTTACTATTATATCAAAACCGGCAAAAACCCTCTTACGATTTTAAGATTTGTAGCCAGCGGTGTTTTTGGCAAAAGAGCTTTTGAAGATGGCAACATAATGCTTTTATGGGGACTTATTTTTCATTTTTTTATTACATTTTCTTTTACTATTTTTTTCTTTTGGATATTTTCAAAAATACCTGCTCTTTCAAAAAACAGAATTTTTACAGGAATTGTATATGGAATTTTTATCTGGACAGTAATGCAATTGATCGTAGTTCCATTATCAAGAACTGCCAAATCACCTTTCAACCTTACAAATTCAATTATAGGAGCATCAATTTTAATTGTGTGCATCGCAATTCCACTTTCACTGATGGCTAAAAGTGCTAATGTAAATAACCCTTCAAGATACCCCTAACAGTTGCATCCTTTAATTCAGGAATATAAATAAGAAACAGAATATTTGCTTTTACCTAAAATGGAACGATGAATTAAGCGAAGATGCGGAGAAAAAATTTCATCAGGTTTTCTTACACAAGATGCAGGCATGGTATTAGTGGCATTTAAATTATCACCAAAAATTGTGTTTATGGATAAAATGGAGAAATTAAATGTAATGAACAAAATTCTTCGGGAATTAGAAGATGTAAGCAATAGTTCAACAGCGTTACTAAAAAAAATTGCTCAGATTGAAGCTGAGAACATTAACCTGGGCAATAAATTGCTGGAACAAAAAATACCTGATGTTTTCGAACACACTGATAATGTACTTACAGAAACCACTGCGTTATTAACTGAATTTACCACCGTTCGAGACACTTTTGTTACAGAAAACAAACTTGACGAAGTTACCGAACCGGCACCATAAGGTTTATTTTGATGAGGAGTTTAAAGCACGATGCGTTATGCACGTGCTTTTTTAATTTCAGCTATAGCACCTCCTTATAATAGCTTGTCCTTGTTGCTTATTACACTATTGCATTAATAATATTACAGTCCTCTAACCCCTTTATAAAATGAGCAAACGGGGAATATCAGCATCCGCTTTACTTTTAAACCTCGAAGCTTTTCAAGAGTCAGCATATAAAACACGTTATCTATGAAAAATATTCTTAAATTCTTATTTATAATAGGAATGTACGCTTTAATGCTTAGCTCATGTGCTACTCCCTCTAATGTTGTTGTACGTGAAAGACCGGCAGAACCTGTATTTGTTCGTCCCGCTGAACCTTATCGGGGTGCTATTTTTATTCCCGGAGAATGGGTATGGAGAGGCAAGCAATATGTATATGTTCAGCCTCATTATGTAAGACCACACAGAGGACGTGTATGGGTACCCGGACAATGGACTTCTGCGCGTAATGGATATGTTTGGCAAAAAGGGCATTGGAGATAATGATTATTTCTCACAGATTGCACAGATGAACCATAGATGACAAAGATGAACATAGATAAACTCCTCGGTGTCTATCTGTGTCATCCGTGAGACTAATCGTGGCGACACTATAAGTCGTTTTAAAAGGTACTTAGATTAGTATTAAGCAGCCTCCTCCCTCTGAATTTTTTAAGATTGTTTACTCGCACATGGTTCCAGGTGATGTGCAGAGTCAATCATTCAATCAACAATTCAACCATTCAAACCCACTCAGCATTAAACGTCAACCTAACCCCTTCCTCAAAGCTTACCGCTTCGTAGCCTAATTCTCTTTGGGCTTTCTCAATTTTCAACCCTGATCTTTTTGCTCTTACAACAGGTTCGTGAAATGTATCTGCAGTTACCTTTTCAATTAATGCTGCATCCAATCCCAAAACTTTCGCTGTAGTTACTGCCATATCGTAAGGCGAAACAATATCTTTACCGGCAAGATGGTAAGCGCCTGTTGCATCTTTATCAATAATAGCCTGGATGCCTTTACATATATCAGATGCATACGTGGGCGTACGTAGTTGGTCGCTTACCACCTTAATAGGTTTATGCTGTTGCAGACTATTTTTAACCCAATGTAAAAAGCTTCCTTTCAGGCCTTTCCAAATTTCGCCGTATATAAAAACCGGCCGCACAATGGTTGCTTTAATGCCTGTTGCTTTTACAAGCTGTTCTGCCTGCAATTTAGTTTCACCATAAAAGTTCAGGGGATTGGGCCGGTCATCTTCTGCATGGGGACCGTTCTCGCCAAAAATAAAATCGGTAGAAATATAAATAAAATGAGCAGAAGCATGTTGAAGCAGGTATCTTGTTGCATCAACGTTAGCCTTTAAGCATAATATTTTATTTGCATTGCATTCATCAGGCTTGCTCATGGCAGCAGTATGAATTATTATATCAGGGTTATGTGTGTTTAGTAATAATGTTACTTCTTTACTGTCAGTCAATTCGCCTGCGTGGTACAATAAATTTTTACAAGGCACCCTGCAATTACCTCTTCCGGTTGCAACAATATTGTATCCTTTATTTTGTAAATTCACGCATAAGTGCTGCCCCAGAAACCCGTTTGCACCTGTTATTAAAATTTTCTTCATCGCATAGAAATAAAAATGGCTTATTAATAAATTCCTCATTAATAAATTCCTCAAAAACTTATTTCACTTTGTAAGCCGCATTGTTCATAATGTATTGGCTCCATTTTATATAATCGTGTATGTTTGCAAAGCAACTGAATAACTATACTATTAGAACTTTGCTCATACTTCAATTAATATCAAAACCTTACTTTTGGCACTTCTTGCAGCAAATACACCTGTTATTTTAATCCCATCCAAAAAATTTATAGAACTTAGCTTTCAATAATGGCGAAAAAAGTTACAAAAATTGGTGTTCTTACTTCCGGCGGAGACAGCCCAGGGATGAATGCAGCGGTGAGAGCAGTTGTTCGCACAGGTATTTATCATGGCCTGGAAGTGTTTGGGATTATGCGGGGTTACAACGGAATGATTGAAAATGACATTTTTAAAATGGAAAGCCGCAGTGTGGCAAACATCATTCAACGCGGAGGCACCATTTTAAAATGTGCAAGAAGCAAAAGCTTTTTGCAGCCCGAAGGAAGAAAAATAGCTTACGAAAATTTAACAAGCCACGGAATTGATGGATTGGTTGTAATTGGCGGCGACGGTAGTTTTAAAGGTGCATTAAAGTTCAGCAACGAGTACGATATTCCTTGCATTGGCCTGCCCGGAACTATTGATAAAGATATTGCAGGAAGTGATTTTACCATTGGTTTCGACACTGCTGTAAACACCGCCGTAGAAGCCATAGATAAAATACGCGATACCGCCGATGCCCACGACCGCCTGTTTATTGTGGAAGTGATGGGACGTGATGCAGGCTATATTGCTTTACATAGCGGTATTGCAACAGGTGCAGAAAATATTTTAATACCCGAAACTAAAACTGATATAGAAGAGCTTATCAGTTCGCTAACCGAAAAAGAAAAAAGAAGAAAACTGGTAAACCTTGTTGTGGTTGCCGAAGGCGATGAATTTGGCGGCGCTAACGAAATAGCTAAAATTATAAAAGAACGTTTACCTAATGCGGATACCCGCGTTTGTATTTTAGGGCACATTCAGCGGGGCGGATCGCCAACCTGTTTAGACCGGTTAATTGCAAGCCGTATGGGCTATCATGCTGTGGAAAGTTTAATAGAAGGCAGGCACAATGTAATGGTAGGTATTGTAAATAATAGACTCAATTACACCCCGCTGGAGATGGCTGTAAAAGCGAAACAAAGAATAAGCAAAGAATGGATGAGGATTGTAAAAATTCTTGCAAGCTAAAACAAAAGTTCTCTGGTATTTTTTACCGGAGGTTTTAATAAATAATTTCTACTCCCATAAATCTAAATAAGAATCATGGCACAAAATATTACTAAGTACCTGCACAAAAATATGGATCGCCAGGCAGGTATAGATCATATTAACCATCGTACCAAAATTGTTGCAACGGTAGGCCCGGCTTGCGATACTTACGATAAGCTGCTTGATTTAGTAAAAGCAGGCGTAAATGTTTTCCGCTTAAATTTTTCGCATGGCAGCCACGAAGACAAAGCTCAAATAATTGAACATATACGAAACATTAATAAAACCGAGCCTTACAACTTAGCCATTTTAGGAGACCTTCAGGGCCCTAAATTACGTGTAGGCGAAATAGAGAACAATGCTTTACCGGTTGTTGCCGGCGACATCCTCACTTTTACCAACGAAAAGTGTGTTGGAAATTTAGAACGCATTTACGTATCGTATCCAAACCTTGCCGACGATGTAAAAATTGGTAACATTATTTTAATAGATGACGGAAAAATAGAGGTTCAGGTAGTAAACATTTTAAGGAACGGCAATGTAGAAGTGGAAGTTACTTTAGGCGGAATACTGTCTTCAAAAAAAGGAATTAACCTTCCCGACACAAAAATTTCGCTACCCGCTCTTACCGAAAAAGACCTCGCTGATCTTAATTTTATAATCGAGCAGCAACTCGATTGGGTAGCGCTTTCTTTTGTACGAAATGTAAAGGATATTGTTACACTTCGCAGCAAGTTGGAAGAAAGAAAAAGCAAAAGCAAGATCATTGCCAAAATTGAAAAACCCGAGGCCATCGCAAACATTCGCGATATTATTGTTGAAAGCGATGCCATCATGATAGCCCGTGGAGATTTAGGTGTAGAGATGCCGGTTGAAAAGGTTCCCATGATACAGAAAGACATTATTCGTAAATGCCTGCACAGGGCTAAGCCGGTTATTGTTGCCACGCAAATGATGGAAAGTATGATTGAGCGGGTTAAACCAAACCGCAGCGAAATTACCGACGTTGCAAACGCAGTTTTGGAAGGCGCAGATGCAGTAATGCTTAGTGGCGAAACAGCTACAGGTAATCACCCTTCGCTGGTAGTTGAAACCATGCGTAAAATAATTACCGAAGTAGAAAAAGAATATCGCTACAACCGCGAAGAAGATTTGAAACCGCAACCCCACTCTCCTTCTTTTTTAAGTGATGCAATTTGTTACAATGCCTGCAAAATTGCCCGCGATGTAACTGCCGATGCAGTTATTGGGATGACACAAACAGGCTATACTGCTTTTATGCTCAGCAGCTACAGGCCAAAGGCTCCTTTGTTCATTTTCTCCAAAGAGAGAACACTTATTAATCAACTCAGTTTAAGCTGGGGCGTAAGGGCATTTTATTATGCTGAAGAACAAAGTCTGGATGCAATTTTCGACGACCAGATACACATTCTTAAAGAAAGAGGATTTATAAATACAGGCGACACCGTAATTAATACCGGAAGCACTCCCGTGCAACTGCACTTACCTACAAACGTTCTTAAAATAACCAACGTTAATCCGTAAACTTATGAACAGATGAACTCGCGCATTTCAACCCTTAAACCTTCAACTGGCAAACTCTCACCCCGGCAGCAATACATGAAACGAAGCCCCTTTACCCGGTTCGCTTTTAGCGTAAATGTAGCCTCGGTGATTTTCTGCTACTTTTTGAACGATGGCTAATCCAATTCCTGTTCCGGGATAATCACTTCTTCCATGCAGGCGCTGAAAGACCTGGAAAATTTGTTTTGCATATTGCTGCTCGAAACCAATTCCATTATCAGATACATTGATCTCTAAAAAATCTTTATGCAGATCATCGTGAGAAACTGTATTTGCAGCTTTATTACCCGTTATACGTTTGGCTGAAATAGTGATGTGGGGATTTGTTTCGGGGTGCTTAAATTTAATAGCATTGCTCAGGAGGTTTTGAAATAATTGCCTTAATTGAGCCTCATCTGCATGCAGCACAGGTAATTCTTCAATCTCAATGGTTGCCTGGTTCTCGTGAATTGAATTATCCAGATCGGCAACCACCCCCTGAACCACTTTATTTAAATCAACTTCCTGTAAATTAATAGCCCTTGTATTTATTTGAGAATAATTAAGCAGATCGTTTATTAAAGTCTGCATCCGCAAGGTTGCAGAATGCATTCTGTCAATCAGCCTTTTTCCGTCGTCTCCTAAATTGTGTGCATGCGTTTGTACGAGCAAATTACCGAAGGTTGTTATTTTTCGTAGTGGTTCCTGTAAGTCGTGAGAAGCAACATAAGCGAATTCCTTTAAACGCTCATTAGAACGTTTAAGTTCTTTTACCGATGTTTCCAATTGTTGTTGAAGCTGCTTTAAAGCGGTGAAATCAGAAAAAGTAACCAGCACTTCATCGCCAAACTTTGTAGCCATTACATCGAGCCAGGCATTAATCTTATCGTCGTTATAATGAAAGTCGAAGCGATTGGTTTCGCCTGTAAGTAAGGTTTTACTGTATAGTCCGAACAATCCGTTGGTTTTATAACCAGGAAACCACTTACTCCCTAATGAACCCTGAACCACTTCGGGCTGCTGGCCAACGTAAGATGCAATGGTGCGGTTAGCAATACGAAAGCGAAAATCAATCAGCTCTTTTGCTTCATTATAAACCGGTGTAAATACAACGATGCCTGTTTGGGCAATATCAATTACAGTTTGCAGGTACGCAGCGGCTTCCTTAACCGCATCCTGGCTTTTTTTAGCCTTGGTTATATTAGCAAAAGTTACTACAATACAACCATCAATGGGCGCAGCGCCAAGATTGAACCAGCCTTTAATCCTGCTATCCTCATAATAAAGTTCTTTTCGTTGTACCTGTCCTGTTCGTAAAGCAGTTATATATGTATCAAAAAAACCGGTTTCCTTGTACCTGCTAACAAAATCGCTCATCATTTTGCATATAACTTCATCGGTACTTAGCTCTAAATGTTTTTCTGTAGCTGCATTTGCAGCTAATACTATAAAATCGTAAATAGCTCCTTCATTATTGTAAAAAGGCTTTATAAGAATAACTGCGTCTAAACATGCGTTCAGCATGCTCTGCACAAATCCAGTTTGAATGTTGCGTTCTCTTTCAGCATTTTCCTGCGCAGTTCTGTCGCGGGTTACAGTTAATACCCCGTCTTTAAACTTTTTTCGCAGTACATGTAAATGCATCTTCAGATGCTCATTGAAATAATTAAACTCACACGCCTCACCTCTTTCGTAAACCTGCCTGTATTGCTTAAAAACAGTGGTGCTCGAATTAATATCGGGAAGGTTATCTGCTATTAATTTTTTGCCTTCAAGTGCTGCTCCTAATCCCACAAATTCATTTGCTTTCGTATTTGAAAACTGCACCTCAAAATCTATAACCCCATTTTCATTGCGCCCCCCATTTGTTTTAAATATGGGTTTAAGCCAAACAACTCCATCAGGAAGCGCCTCAAGTATTCCGGCAAAAGTTTCACAATTATCTGAGCTTGAAATCATGCCAAGTTTTTAAAAAGCCAAGTTACAGCTTTCGTCAAAAATAATTTCATAGGTTCATCCTTATACTTACTTCAAAAAATATGGTACAGTAAATAATCTGTACATTCCATCTGCATTTTAGCAAAGACAGTATCTATTTGTCTAAAACGATTTATGCAGCTATGAAGAAATTCAGAGCTCTTGTTTTTGTAATCTTTCTACCTTCGTAAAACTTCTTTAAGAATTTCACGTACTTATTAAATGAGCCTGAATAAAGCGGCAACAACTATCTTTACCTGTATTAAATATAAAATTAATCATGCTGAAAGTTGGCGTTTTTGGAGTAGGGCATTTGGGGAAATTTCATTTGAATAACTGGAAAGAAATTGAAGATGTAAAGCTTGTTGGATTTTACGATCCCTCAGATGAAACTGCAAAGGAAGTTGCTGAAAAATACAACCTTAAAAGATTTAATGATGCTGATAAATTGATAGACGCTTGTGATGCCGTTGACGTAGTTGCACCCACCAATCATCATTTTATTGTATGTGAAAAAGCGATACGCAAAGGCAAACACGTATTTGTTGAAAAACCACTGGCCAATACTATTGAAGAAGGCCGGTTATTGGTAAACATGGCACGGGAAGCGAACATAAAAATGCAGGTAGGTCATGTAGAAAGGTTTAACCCCGCATTTTTAGCTATAAAAGATATGAAGCTAAACCCCATGTTTATTGAAGTGCATCGCCTGGCACAATTTAATCCGCGCGGCACTGAGGTGAGTGTAATTCTGGATCTGATGATACATGATATTGATATTATTCTTAGCATTGTAAACAGCGATGTAAAAAATATTTTTGCCAGCGGCGTAGCTGTAATGACCGAAACGCCCGACATAGCCAACGTTCGGATAGAATTTAATAATGGCTGCGTTGCCAATTTAACCAGCAGCCGCATCAGCATGAAGAAGATGCGTAAAATACGAATGTTTCAAAAAGACAGTTATATAGGCATTGACTTCCTGGAGAAAAAAGCTGAAATAATAAAAATAAAGCAACCCGGCGATACCAATGTATTTGCCTTTGATATTGAAACGCCCAACGGCAAAAAAACACTGGCTATTGCTAACCCGCAAATCGCACCTTCAAATGCTATTAAGCTGGAGCTGGAAGCATTTGTAAGCTCTATAAAAGAAAATAAACCAACCGTAGTAAGCGAGATAGATGGTTTTCTTGCAATGGAAGTAGCCCATCAGATTTTGGAAAAGATCAGCAATACGCAGATATTGTAGCAACGTTTGCCATGAAACATTATAAACCCATACACATTAACTGGTATGTGCTTAGTGATGCGGTTGCATCAACTATAGCATGGTGGTTATTTGCATGGGTTCGAAGGGTTTTATTAAATGAACCTTCTGCAGGTTTCCTTCATATTGGGGGCAACAGATTTCTGCAGATCACCCTTATTATTATTCCCGTATGTTGGATCTGCCTTTTTATGCTTACCGGTTTTTACCGTCAGTCGTTATTAAAAAAATCGAGGCTTAACGAATTTACTTCCACATTCATTGTTTGTCTTGTAGGCACTCTTATACTATTCTTTACCTTCATACTAAACGACAAGGCTCCTTCATATACCTATTTTTATTGGGCCTTCTTCAGTCTTTTTGCTTTACAGTTTGCGCTAACTTTTTCAGGAAGGCTGATCATTTTGCTTAAAATAAAAGACGACCTGAGAGCAGGAAAAATAAAGTTAAACACTTTGCTTATTGGCAACAACAACAATGCAGTAAAAGTATATAAAGAAGTAAAGAAAAATTATGAAGCGCTCGGTTATATAATCAATGGGTTTGTAACTACCGAAAAGTTTAGCAAAAACGGCTTAAGTAAATGGTTAAACCCTTTAGGCACTGTTGATGAATTGGAAGGCGTTGTTCAAAAGCATAACATACAACAGGTTATCATTACGCTTAACAATAAAGAAAGCCACCTGACGGAAAGCCTTGTAAAGAGATTGAGTGAACTGGATGTGGACATAAAGTTATCGCCCAATACACTGGATATTTTAACAGGCAGCGTTAAAACCGGTAATGTGATGGGCGCAATGCTGATGGATATCAACACCAGTCTTATCCCCGACTGGCAGCAAAACATGAAACGATTAATGGATGTTGTAATATCAATAACAGCGATTCTTTTGCTGAGTCCTTTGTTATTGTTTGTTGGTTTACGAACACGCATTTCCTCTCCCGGTTCTATCATTTACTCGCAGGAAAGGATTGGCTACAAAGGCAGAAGATTTACGATCTATAAATTCAGAAGCATGTATGTAAATGCTGAGGAAAATGGCCCTGCTTTGTCAGATGACTACGATCCCCGAATTACCAAATGGGGAAAGGTGATGCGCAAATGGCGATTAGATGAACTGCCACAACTATTTAATATTATAATGGGAGATATGAGCCTCGTAGGCCCGCGGCCCGAAAGAGCCCATTACATCAAACAGATCGTAGCTATTGATCCTTATTATAAATATTTGCTGAGGGTAAAACCTGGTCTTACTTCGTGGGGAATGGTACAGTTTGGTTATGCCTCTACAGTTGAACAAATGATAGAAAGAATGCAGTACGACCTGGTGTACATTGAAAACGTTTCCCTCCTTCTCGATTTTAAAATTATGATACATACGTTGCGAATTATTTTTTTGGCAAAGGGCAAGTGATTTCACAATAGTTGATAAGTTGATTGGTTGATAAGTTGAAGAGTTATAAAGAGATTTTGCAGGCTACTTATTCTATATCTTGCTCTACATAATAATTCAACATTCAACATTCAACATTCAACATTCAACATTCAACATTCAACATTCAACATTCAACCAATCAACCAATCAACTTTCTTTATCTTCAACCCTTAATTATTCGTTGAGTGAAAAAATTATTATTGTTTTCTTTTGGATGCTTATTCATGGCTACTTCTTATAGCCAAAAAAAATACTGGCAGCAGGAAGTAAACTTCACCATTGATGTTACCCTTAACGATGCAGATCATTCTCTTCAAGCTTTTGAAACGATTGAATACATCAACCAATCACCCGATACTTTACGCTTTATATGGTTTCATATCTGGCCTAATGCTTATAAAAACGACCGTACCGCCTTCAGCGAACAGCTTTTAAAAACCGGAAGAACGGATTTTTATTTCTCACCACAAGAAGATAAAGGATATATCAATCAACTCGATTTTAAGGTTGACGGAGTAAGTGCTGCTTACGAAAATCAAACAGATATTGATGTAATCAAACTTATGCTGCCTGCTCCATTAGCCCCCGGCAACAAAGCAATTATTGCTACTCCATTTCATGTAAAGCTTCCCAAATATTTTTCGCGAAGCGGGCATATAAAAAATGATTACCAGGTAACGCAATGGTTTCCTAAACCCGCAGTTTACGATGCGACCGGTTGGCATCCCATGCCGTATTTAGACCAGGGTGAGTTTTACAGTGAGTTTGGAGATTTTGATGTAAACATCACTGCTCCTTCAGCTTATGTTGTTGCAGCAACCGGTATTTTACAGGATGAGAAAACGTTACAGGAAATAAAAGAAAAAGGAAAGCATATCATTGACGGCAACTTAAAAACCTGGCATTATAAACAGGATAAGGTTCACGATTTCGGGTGGTTCGCAAGCAAAGATTATATAGTTAAATATGATACTGCTGTTCTCTCATCAAAAACAGTGGATATTTTTTCTTATTATAAACCCAATAAGGAAGGCTGGAAAAACAGCGTTGCTTTTGCCAAAGACGGACTAAAAAAATACAGTGAATGGATTGGCGATTACCCATATACTACAGCAAGTGTGGTACAGGGCGGTTCAAACGAAACGAGCGGCGGAATGGAATACCCAACCATCACTTTAATAACCACCCAGGAAGGCGGGCAGGAACTTGATGCTACCATTGTACACGAAGTTGGTCATAACTGGTTTTATGGTGCGCTTGCCAATAACGAACGCGACCATCCCTGGATGGATGAGGGAATGAATACTTATTATCAGAAAAGGTATGAAGATGAAAAATACAAACGCTCAGCTAATAAAAAGGGTTTAAATAAGAAACTACCAGCGGACGAGGAAGCTTTATTATTTCAAACTTATTTGAAACTTAAAAAAGACCAGCCTATCGAAACTACTTCTGAAGCTTTCAGCAGCATAAATTATGACCTCATAATTTATTATAAATCTCCACTTTGGATGAAAAAACTGGAGAAAGAATTAGGTCGTCAATTGTTTGATAGCTGCATGCGCAATTACTACAACGAATGGAAATTTAAACATCCTCAACCCGAAGATTTTAAAGCAAGCATCGAAAAAAGTAGTGGCCGCAATTTAGATGAGCTATTTACTGAATTAAAAAAAACAGGTCCGCTTGAACCTGCAAACAGGAAGCCGGTTAAGCTCACAGCACTTTTCAATTTAAGCGAAACCAACAAATACAATTATGTAAGTGTTGCCCCGGCTATTGGCTTTAATAATTACGACAAGGTAATGATAGGCGGATTAATTCATAATTATCAACTGCCCTTAAACAGGTTTCATTTTATTGCCGGTGCATTATATGGAACAGCTTCGCAAAAGTTAAACGGCTTTGGCAGGGTTTCTTACAACACATTTAAAAAGGCTTATCATCTTGAGACTGCACTTAGTTACATCAGCTATTCTCAGAATGATTTTACAAAGGAAGATAACAGCAAACTAATTCAGCGTTTACAAAGATGGGTTCCATCAGTAAAAGTTACCTTGTATAATAAAGACGCTACAGTAACGCAGCGTTTTACCATACAGGCAAAAACGTTTTTATTAAATGAAGATGCATTAAATTTTCCAACTGATACACTTAATCCAATAACAACTATTGCAAAAAAAAGTATCATTAACAGGTTATCAGTTAGTGTGAGCGACAACAGAATTTTATATCCTTATGATCTTACCTTTTCTGCCGACCAGGGCAAAAATTTTATGAGAACAGGATTGACGGCAAAGTATTTTTTTAATTATGCAGAGGGAAAATCAGGAATGTCTGCCCGTTTATTTGCAGGCAAGTTTTTCTACCTAAATCGGGCAACCAGCAATATGCAGCTTGAAAACGAAAGATATTTTTTAAACATGACAGGGCCCAAAGGCGATGAAGATTATACGTACAGCGATTATTTTATAGGGCGAAACGAATATCAAAATTGGATGAGCCAGCAAATAATGGAACGCGATGGTTTTTTTAAAGTTAATACCGATCTTTTTAATAATAAAGTTGGCAAAACAGATGATTGGTTAACAAGCATAAACCTTGTTACCGATCTGCCTGATAATGTAAACCCGCTTAGAGTATTACCTGTTAAAATTCCTTTTAAAATTTTTGCTGATGTCGGAACATATTCCGAAGCCTGGAAAAATAACCCTGCAACCGGCCGTTTTATTTACGATGCCGGAATTCAATTGTCTTTTATTAAGAGTATAGTAAACATTTATATTCCTGTTCTTTACAGCAAGGTGTATAAAGATTACTACAAAACAACTATTACACAAAAGCGTTTTTTAAGAACCATATCTTTTAATATCGATCTTTCTCAACTGCAGGCAAAAAAAATTCTTGGCAATATTCCTTTTTAAATGCAGTCAGCTTCCACTATATTTTACCTGCAACATAAAGAGATCAATAAAACAAAATGGGATGACTGCATACAGCATGCAGAAAATAGCTTAATCTATGCCCGCTCTTTTTATCTTGATGCAATGTCGCCCGGCTGGGATGCATTGATTGATGAAAACTATAACTGGGTCTTACCAATAACCAAAGGAAGAAAGTTTGGGATTAACTATTTATTTCAACCTCATTTTACACAACAGCTTGGCGTGTTTTCTAAGAAAGAAACAATTATTCCCTGGCAAGAAATAATCGTTTTGCTTCAAAAAAAGTTTCGTTTCTGGGAGGTTAACTGGAACTATTGCACCCCTTCCGATCTGCTTTTATCATCACTAAAAAAAAGTGCAGCAACTAATTTTATTATTGATCTTTCCCGGGCTTATAATGATATTTACGGCAACTATCAGAACGTTTTAAAAAAGAATCTTAAACGAGCAAACAATGTTGGCTTAACATATAATATGCATGAAGATTACAGCAAAGCAATCTGGTTTTATAAAAAGTATTATAGCCACCGCCTGCCTCATTTAAAAGACGAACATTTTACTGCATTCAGTAAAATTTGCGAAAGAGCAGGTAACACATCGGTAGTATGCAGGGAAGCTGTTGATGCAAACAACAAAACAATGTCTATAGCTTTACTATTATATGATGAGCGAAGATTATATAACATAATAGACACAACAACTACTGAAGGGAGAAAAGCACAGGCAAATCATTTTTTAATAGATTCAATTATTAAAGAATATTGCAGTAAAGAATTAATCTTTGATTTTGAAGGTTCTGACGTACCCGGCATAAAAAGTTTTTATAAAAGTTTCGGAGCAGAAAATCAACCCTATTATTCAATAAAATATAATAACCTTCCCTGGCCCTGGAAACACTTTAAGGAATAATATTGTCTAATACCTTACATTTTTTATTTATAACATAAAACAACACTTTCTCCTTCCTGGATTGCATTTTTTTCAAATTGTCGAAGAGACTCAGGCGCTAAAACTTTAACCTTAAAACCGGCCATCTCAAGTCGTTTTGTATAATCTTCAAAAGCATAAATTCTCACATGATCTTTTTGTCCGAATAACAATTCCTGCCTTGCAGGATCTTTAATAAAAGGTTCTTCTATAGTTGTTTCAAATTTTTTTGAATAAGGAACCTGTAAGATAGCAACCCCTTCATTTTTTAAAACCCGTTGCAGTTCCTTCATTGCTTTTATGTCTTGTGGAATATGCTCTAATATGTGATTTGCAATTATTACATCAAATACATTATCAGCATAATTAAGAGATGTTGCATCTGCATAACGTATTTCACTGTCAATATTTTTATAAAAACCAGGCATGATATCAACAGTTGTAACCTTGGCTTTGTCTTTCAAAAAATTGTATAAATGTCTTTCCGGTGAGAAATGAAGTATGTTTTTTTTTCTAAAATTTAAAAAAGTTTGTATTATCGCAAGTATGAGTCTGTCTCTGTTTTTACACATGCAGTTGGGACAATATACATTTTCGCCAAATCCTGCTATTACTTCATTATTATTTATAGCCATTGCTATTTTTTTTGAAGGATATTCAGGAACGAATTTCTCGTAGGTGGAGCCACAAAAATTACAGGTGTAACCTTTGCCTTTGTATTTTAAGAAAGCGATTCTGTAATAATTATTCAATAAGAATAAAAGAGTCTGCCTGTAAAAAGATTGCAAAGGATGATATAGCCGAAGAAATTTTAAGCATATTATTAACTGTTCTTTCATTATATCTCCTTTATACTGATTAGTCTTAAAGATCGTTAAAACATCACACCATTATAAATGCTTCATAAGTAAAAAAATTTCCAGATATTAAGCAATTCTTTCCTGAATATTTTATCCTTATTATTTTTGGTTAAATAGCTTCTTCTTCCAGCAGTTTTTCTGCAATAAATAAATCAATGGGACGGGTTACTTTCAGATTATTGGATTCTCCTTCTATCAAAAATACTTTGTTACCTGCCGCTTCAACTACAGTGGCTTCATCAGTAAACGATGGCTGATATGGCTGGTTAAATGCCGGCAATAAAATTTCAGATTTAAAGGTTTGAGGAGTTTGAATAATGCGAACTTTATTACGATCTATTATTTCGTTATCTCCGTCCTGCTCCAGCCTTAACGAATCAGTTGGGGCAACTGCGGGAATAGCGCTGCCTTTTTCTAATGCCTGGTTATAGCAAGCTACAATCAGTTGGCTCGTGACTAAGCAACGAACACCATCATGTACAAATATGATTGATTGTTCTTTTATCTCACGCAACCCATTTTGAACAGAGTGAAAACGTGTTTCTCCGCCGGTGGTTATCTGAACCTGTTCTTCCGCATTCATCTTTTTAATCATCTCTTTTCCTATTGTAATATGCCTGGACGGAAGAACAAGAATTATCTGAAGATCGCTATACGTTTTCAGAAAAGTATGCAACGTGTATTGAAGTAACGGCTTGCCCTTTAATAACAGAAACTGCTTTGGCATCTCGCTTCCCATTCGTTGTCCCGAACCTCCGGCTACAATAACTGCATATTTATTCATAAGCAAATATGGTCCTAAAACAAAGATGATTTATTGGTTGCAAATAAGTAAAGAAACGGCATAATTTTATTTGTAGTTTGCACAATGCTTAGAATCGTATTGCTCATATTACTGATTGCACCAGGCTGCAAAAGAAAACATGAGCAGGAACCAACCATCTTCGGTTTAAAAGAGATGAGTGATCTTGCAACGGTTGAATATACGGTAACAAAAATTATTAAAGCAAACGATAACAAAACGTGGTTTAAAGCAGGCGAACGAAAAATTTTAATGAGTTGTGAAGCGCACATTAAAGCAGGAATAGATATGAGCAGTATAAACGAAAATAATTTTAAGATAGATGGTAAAAACATTTCAGTGCAATTACCGCCACCCAAGATTATAAGCATAAGCATTCCACCTGAGAAGATAAAAGTAGAGTACCAGGATGTAGGATTGTTTAGAGATCCTTATAAATCAGGCGAACGCGATCAACTTGCTGCGCAGGCAGAAAACCAAATAAAAAAAAGCATAGATTCATTAGGAATTTTACATCAGGCAAAAGCCAACACTTCTTTATTTGTAAGTAATTTTTTAAAACGGCTCGGCTACGAAAACATATATATTACTTATTCAAACACTCCACCTTCAATTGAAACACGATGAGAAGACGAAGGCTGAGAAAAACAATATTAGTTGTAGCAATTAGCATTGCAGGTATATGGTTGTTGCAGAAAATAAACGTGCTGCCAACGCTAAGAGATATATTTTCACCAAAGCCTGTAGTAATTGATGAAACACCCGTTTTAATAAAAGAGATACGGGCGATAGGGCAAGTAATAACAGCCACTTTATACGATGAGGTAGTGGTTGACTCAATAGAAATAACAAAAGGATCGCGGTTTGTACGGGTATTTAACGCGGTTGCTCCTTTTCCCATTTTACCCTCGGCTGATAAACAAATTGTTTTGATTGCCCGTGGTAAAGTGTTGGCTGGAACAGATTTAAATTTGCTTACAGAGAGCAGTGTAAAAATATCGGCTGATACAGTGTGGCTTCAATTACCCCGAACTCAAATTATTGATGCCATAATTAACCCCAGTGATTTTGAAACTTTTGTTGAGAACGGAAACTGGAGCCCGCAAGCAGTAACCGCAGTAAAACTTAAAGCGAGACAAAAGATGATAGACCATGCGCTCGAACAAAAAATTATTGATAAAGCAAGTATAAAAACAAAAGCAGTAATGGAAGATTTTTTACACGCAGCAGGCTTTAAAGTCATTATGCTTTCTCAATAAATTTTTACCGCAGAGAACATGAGTTACAAGAGGCTTCGCAGAGTTGAAGTTCCTCTGCGTAAACTCTGCCTCTTCTTTCTCTGCAGTTTAAAATAAAAAGACTTTCAGACGAACATCTTTCTTATTAGTTTTACTGAGAATTAAAATAATACGTATGCATAGTGGTTTTAACGATAAATTCAATGATATACTAAAGCTTGAACCAGGCCACGAAAAATTTGAAGATGAGAACCAGGTTATCCCCTATTTAAGATTGCTGACCGACTATCGTTATAATATAAATATGAGCCTGCATCGCAGATGGGGCAGCACAGACAGCCCTTTGGAGGAAGGTAAGTTTTACCAGATCGTTCCCGATAATGTGGATGATGGCTTTTACGATTGGTATTACGAAAACCGGCGCTGCTACCAGTTCTTTAAAACAGTTGAAATGGCGTTGCTTTATTTTGTTTTCTACCGACGCGTTTGGATAAAAGACAGAGAGGCTTTGAATGCAGATTGATGGGACGAGACTATTTTACTGTAAGCCTGATAACCTTGAATAAACTGACTGCATAACCTATATTGTTTGTTGGGAAACTAACAGATAGTATTGGTCCAAATACTTTCACATCCTTAGAGCCATTCCATGTATTGCCACCATCATTAGTACAAAAAATTGAACCATAGGTATGACCAAAATCTCCTCCTGAATAATTACCACGGCCAAATGCAAAACCTTTTTTATCATTAATAAAATGGATTGCAAAGATGTTAGTTGGAGAATTTGGCAATTCATTCCACGAACTTCCGCCATTAATTGATTTTATTATTTTTCCTTGTCCTGACACATAAGTTGACCCATTTGCTTCTGATATAGAGTAATAGCCCAGGTTACGTTGAGGGCTCGTTACCTGCCATGTTGAACCTCCATCTTCTGTTTTTATAATTTTATCAGATAAACATACTATATATCCTTTCTGAGTATCTACAAATTTTACCTGCATCATTTTCCCACCAAGGTTGTTCACTTTATATTCACTCCACGTTTGTCCACCATCAGAAGTTCTTAAAATAACATTGTCACCTGCACAAAATCCTATTGAAGCGTTTACAAAATAGACAGAACTAATTTCGATTTTATCTATCGGAGTATAAACTTTCGTCCAGGTTAGTCCTCCGTCTAAAGTTCTTAAAATGAAACCTCCTGGTGGAACACAACCTGTTCCGCCACAAGAATTTTGACCTCCCACTGCAAAGCCCTTTAACTCGTCAATAAAAAACAGGCTGTAAATTGGAAGGCTAACTATAGAATTTAAGGGTACCCAATGTTTTGCTGAATCTGTAGTTTTATATATTCCTCCACTATAATCTGCAACAAAACCATCTTTACCATTAAGAAAAAAAACAGATCTTAATGACCCAGGGAAGTTTGATTGTGAAGATGTAGTATCTAAGCAAGGGGTAAATGAATTTTTTTCTTCTCTGTTACCGTCCTTTTTACAGGAGCTAATAAGAAAAATTAAGAATAGGAAAGAGATGACCGCTTTCATAAATAGTGTTTTTTGCCTGACAACTTAAAATTCATAAACGTTGCACAACAAAATGATGGGATTCAATAATTTTCCCTCATAACACCGGAAACCATAATGTTTTAAGCTTACAACTTGTTGCAACCATATTCTATTTATAAATCGCAACCTCATTTGTACCGTCATTGCTTCTAACGCCGCGATACATGCCTGCACTATTAAATACCATTGCAGCATTACCTTGCGGATCTACGCCTATAAGCCCGCCTTCACCTTTCATTTGAACCAATTTTTTTAAAACAACCTGTTCGGCTGCCCTTTGCAGGTTCTCGCCTTTGTACTGCATAATGGCATGTACATCGTAAGCTGCAACTGCACGAATAAAAACTTCACCCTCGCCTGTACAACTGATTGCGCAGGTTTCGTTATTAGCATAAGTTCCGCTTCCAATTACAGGGGTATCGCCAATCCGTCCAAATTTTTTATTAGTTAATCCACCGGTGCTTGTAGCTGCAGCTACATTTCCATTTTTATCGCTGGCAACAGCGCCTACAGTTCCAAACTTTTTATCCCTCAATAGTTCGGTTGCATCCTGGTGTGTATGGTCTAACGATGTACCGTCAGAGTCTCTTATTGCCTTCCATTGGTTATACCTGTATTGAGAAAAGAAATAATCATCCGGCTCTAATTTGATTCCCTGCTTAATGGCAAAATCATTAGCTCCTTTACCCGATAAAAAAACATGATCGCTATGGCGCATTACTTCAGTTGCAAGTTCAATAGGGTTGCGCACATTTCTTACTCCGGTTACTGCGCCTGCATCAAGATTACTGCCATCCATAATTGCTGCATCCATTTCCTGTACCCCTTTCTTGGTAAATACCGATCCCCTACCTGCATTAAATAATATATTATCTTCTAAAATAACCACTGCCGCTTTTACAGCATTAACCGCTGTTCCTCCTTCTTCCAACACAGCATAACCGGCATCGAGGGCTTCCTGCAAACCTTGCAAATAAACATTCTCAAGTTCAGGAGTCATGTCTTCTTTTACGATTGTACCTGCACCACCATGAATAACCATAGTAAACTTCTGCATAGTGTAAGAGCGGTTTTATTTTGCCGCGAAATTATACAATTAAGAGGTTTATGCTTACTAAGTTTTAAAGTGGAACATTGGATTAGTTCTAATAAGGATGAGCAATTCTTTAATTCCTGGAAACAGCAGCACTAATAAGTTGTTTGAAATTGAAAGTAAAATCCTCTAATTATTATGCCGGCATTGGTAAAAGATCGGGTAGAAAATGGATGCATTCTGCTAATAATTTTTCTTTGTTTATGGCTACTGTTCCAACCTCTTCGCAAACCAAACCTGCGGCAATGTTTGCAATGGCAGCGGTTAAATGAATGTTTTTAGTGCAGGCATAAACAAGCGAAGCCACTGCAATTACCGTATCGCCGGCGCCGCTTACATCAGCTATGTTTCTAACATGTGTAGGGATGATATTTGACTGTGCTTTTTGCTGATAAAATATCCCTTTTTCAGAAAGCGTAATCAAGGAAATTGAGTGCTGAAGTTTTTGATGCAATTGCTGATGAATATCGCGTAAAAATTCTTCATTCACATCGTCTAATAACACGTTTAAACCATCTTTTACTTCTTTTAAATTAGGCTTGAAAATGGTTACGTTGTTATAGGAAAAAAAGTTTTTACGTTTGGGATCTGCAGTAGTCACAATGTTATTCTTTACACAAATGCTTATCATTTGCTTAATCACATTTTCAGTTAACACACCTTTGTTATAATCTTCAAAAATCACCACGGATGGACTTTGTGTTTCTACAAATGCTGCAAATTTTTGTAATAGTGCGTGTTGTTCAGCTTCATTTAATTCCTTAGTCATTTCTGCATCTAAACGAAGCATGTGCTGGTTACGGCTGATGATGCGTGTTTTATTGGTAGTAATTCTGTCGGAGCTTTTAACTATATGATCAGTGCGGATATTATTTTTATTAAGCAGTTGAATGAGTGTTTCACCATCTTCATCATTACCAATAACCGAAAACAAAACGGTGGCAGCACCCAGCGAAACTGTATTTAAAGCAACGTTTGCAGCTCCTCCTAATCTTAATTCCTTTCTGTCTAAAGCTACAACGGGCACAGGAGCTTCGGGTGATATTCTTTCTACATTTCCCCACCAATAGGTATCCAGCATTATATCTCCAACTATTGCTGCTTTAATTTGTGAAAAGTCATCAAATAGTTTTGTAAGCTCCAATGTTACCATCTTACTCAGCAGTTTTTTTATTTGTTGAAACTGCAATATAATATAATGGCACGCCAAGTAAAGTAATTATCAAACCGGGCCATGTATAAGAAGGTTTAAAGATGATGAGCAACACGCAAAATGCCAGTCCCATAAAGATGTACAACAGTGGCAAGACAGGATAGCCAAATGCTTTGTAAGGTCTTTCGGCATCGGGGCGTTTTTTGCGAAGTATAAATATGCCGGCGATTGTAAGCATATAAAATAATACTACAACAAACGAGATCATGTCTAACAGGTCGCCATACCTGCCGCTCAAACATAAAACAGAAGCAACAATGCATTGTGCCCACAATGCCCACTCAGGTACTGCGTGTTTATTTAACCTGCCGGCGTTCTTAAAAAATAAACCATCACGTGCCATTGAATAGTAAACACGGGCGCCTGCCAGTATTAAACCATTGTTACAGCCAAAGGTTGAGATCATGATCATAACAGCAATTACATAAGTGCCAATGTTTCCAAAGATGGCGTTGGAGGCAGATACGGCAACACGATCGGCAGGTGCAAATGCAACATCATTTAACGGAAGCACACTTATATACATAAAGTTTGCTGCAACATAAATGATGGTTACTATGAGAGTTCCTAAAAATAAGCTTAAGCCTATATTTCGTTTTGGGTTTTTAATTTCTCCAGCAATAAAGGTTACGTTGTTCCATGCGTCGCTGCTAAAAATAGAGCCTACCATACTTGCAGCGATTGCACCTAAAGCGGCTACTCCTAAAACAGGAGTAACATCTCCCGGAGCTGTAATTCTTTTCATGTTCCAGGCATCTGTCCAGTTAGCATCCCATATATTAGATTTTGCACCAACCAAAAAGCCAAATACAATTAAACCAAACAGCGAAAGTAGTTTTGTAACCGTAAATGTTGTTTGAATGATCTTACCTTCTCTTACTCCTTTTGAATTTATCCATGTAAGCAGAATAATAAGCAGGATAGAAACTAATTGTGCAGGATAAATTTTAAGCCAGCCAAGATTAAGCAAGATGTTTTCCTCTTTCATTTCTAATGCAGGAAAAAAATAACCTGCAAATTTAGAAAACGCCACACCAACTGCGGCAATCGTTCCTGTTTGAATTACCGCAAAAAAACTCCATCCGTATAAGAAACCTATTAGTGGGTTGTACGCTTCTCTCAAATAAACATACTGCCCACCTGCTTTAGGAAACATGGCGCTTAATTCGCCGTAACTAAGTGCAGCAGTAAGCGTCATAAAGCCTGTTATCAGCCAAACAAATATCAGCCAGCCTGCACTTCCTACATTTCTTGTAATATCGGCGCTGACAATAAAAATTCCTGAGCCTATCATGCTGCCTGCAACAATCATGGTAGCATCCCACAGGCCTAAGCTTGGTTTAAAAGATGAAGCAGAATTCGTTTCGGTCATGCTATAAAAAATTAATCCCGTCCTGCATTGGCGAGACGGGATGAAGATAAGCAAATGATCTATCCTTAAAAACTTAGCTTATTTTTTCTTTCTGTAGCTGTTATTTAATCCCTGCAAAACTGCTGATGTTATATCAAAACGTTCATCCTTGTAATAGATCGTTCCCGGTTGGTAGGCTAATATGTACGAATACGTTTTATCCTTATTATACTCTTTTAAAAAATCTTCGATCGTTTTATTTACTTCCTGCATTTTTTTAAACGAAGCGTCCTGCAGTTCATGTCCAATTGCCTGCTCTTTATTTTGAATCATTTTTTGTTCCTGCAAAAGGTCTTGTTGCATCGCGCCTTGCCTTTCCTGTGTCATGGTTTGCGCTTCGTGCTGAAACTTATTAACCTTGTCCATATACCTGTTTTTCATTTGGTTCAACTGAGAGGTAAGCCCTTGTTCTTTACCTTTCAACTCGTTACGCACATCTTTCAGGTATTCATAATTATTTTCGATAGAGTCCATTTCAAAATAGGCAATTCTGAAAGGTTCCGAAACATTAGCGCCGGCAGTTGCAGCAGGCTTGGTTTCCGATTTTTTTTGAGATGAAAAATGAAGATAAAAAAGCACACCAACCAATATCAACAATAAAATGTTTAAAGCAAGCAGCGAATTTTTCATGCGTAAAATTTGGTGAGCAAAGTAAAATGAAAGCGGGGAACAAAAGTGTTAAAAGTAAGTGCGTTGTTGTGGCATAAACGAGATTTCTGTGTGTTATATTAAGTAAGTTTTTCATCAGTCATTATCATTAATGTTCAGCCATTTTTTTTGTTCCTTTTCATATATGTATCTCGTTTAATATAATTACCATGGCATGATAATTTAAAACATCAAAACAAATTAATACCATGGAAAATTCACAAACACTACTTGAAGGTTCAAGTGATATGGAAAAAGGAGCTTATATAGGAGCTATTGCTTCGTTAGCTACTGCCGACAGGCAAGCTACCCCTGATGAAATTGAATTTCTTACTGCTCTTTGCCAGGGTGCCAAACTTTCTGAGCAACAAACGCAGGCAGTAATGCAGGCAGCAAAAGATATAAATGCAGAAGATGTTACACGATGTTTGGATGTTTTAAAAAACAGTGATCTTAAATATTCGCTGGTTACCGATCTTATTGCGTTTGCAAAATCGGATAATGATTATTCGGAGCAGGAAGAGCAAAATGTGCAGAAGATGGCGCAATATTTAGGTGTGGATCAGAAACAGTTTTCCCTCCTTGATAATTTTGCCGATAAAGCTGCCGCTGCAAAAACTCCCGAAGAAGTTGCAAGCCCGGATTTCCTGTCCTCTATAGGTTTAAAAGATAAATTGGCAAGTGCAGGAATAAATGGCAACAGTTTATTGAAAGGCTTATTAGGAATAGCTGCGCCAATGATCTTAACCAAAATGATTACAGGCGGATTAAACCGTAATCGTGGCGGTGGAGGAATGTTTGGAGGTGGAGGTGGAATGTTTGGTGGAGGTGGCGGAATGACTGGTGGTGGAGGATTAGGATCGCTTATTGGAATGTTGAGCGGAGGACGAGGCATGGGCAGCATGGGTGGATTACTCGGTGGCTTATTAGGTGGAAGGAGAGGTTTTTAGATGAGAAGCGGGTGTATAAAATTCCTGCAGTATTAATTGCACTTCAGGGCAGAGATAGATCATCGGTTAAGTAAGTGTATCTATAAATAATTTTTTTAAAACAAAATATATAAATATGAACTGGATACTACAGTTGCTTTTAAATGCGGGAGTTCTGTTGCTGGCAGCTAAAATAATGCCTTCAGTAAAAATAAGAAGTTTCGGCACCGCTGTTTTGGTAGCTCTGGTTATTGGTATTTTAAATGCCACCATAGGATTTTTATTGCGGCTTCCTTTAAACTTACTTACCCTGGGTTTACTTTCGTTTTTTGTGCGGCTTATTGTACTTGCAATAGTAATAAAGATTGCAGACAAATTTTTCTCGGGGTTTGAAGTACGGTCTTTTACAACTGCCATTATTCTGGCATGTATTATGGCAATTGCCGGAAGTTTACTCACTTACTTTCTTGCTCCCCCAACCCAAACTACAAATTACTCAACTCCAACCAGAACCAACACTAATTATTAACCTTAAAAAAAAACAATATGAAACATTCAAAATTCAGGCTTTTAGTTATTGCACTCATGTTATCAACCGGTATTTCGGTCACATCATGCAAAAGCAAATCGAAAGATACCACTAACGATAACACAACAACATCGCCTACAACTACAGCACCCGCTCCTGCTCCCGTTGAAATATCAGGAGACGATGCATTAAGAGGTAGCGCACAAGATGCAATAAAAGATTATCCGGGAGTTACTGCTACCGTTAACAACGGAGAAATAACATTAACGGGCAACTTAAAGCGCAGTAAATTACCCGATCTGATGCAGCGGCTTAATGCGCTCCACCCAAAAAAAATTAATAACAACTTAAAACTCAATTAATATGGAACAGGCAGGTACGGGTTTACAAAGTAAATATAGCCAGCTAATAAATGCGGCTAAAACCTCAGGAGTAACTAACCTGCAGGTAAGGGAACAGGATAATGTGTTATACATTGATGGGGAAGCTCCAAGCGGACAGGTGAAAGATAATCTCTGGAATGTTTACAACAGCATAGATCCTGATTTTAGATCCGGAGATGTGATCATGAATATAAATGTTTCAGCCAATGCAGCCGGATCAAAAGCAAGAGTTGCAACCGATCAGTCAAATCTGAACATCAGAAAAGGACCTGGAACTGACCAGCCGATTGTTGGTAAAGCAGCTCATAATTCAACCGTTACAGTGGTAAGTCAAACAAGCGATCAGTGGTGGCTGGTAAGAACGGATGATGGTAAAGAAGGATATGCTTATGCGCAATATCTTAATGTAGAATAAGCAGGTAAAAAAATAGCTCTCACAATTAAAGGTTGCCCTTAAAAGGGCAGCCTTTTTTCATACATCTCAATGGCTCAATTTGTAATGTTCGAGCAATACATCTCCGCCAAAATCGCGTTTAAGATCGCGTATTACTGTGTGAACATGATTTGCATTGTTCTGCGAGTTGTCGTATTCAATAATAATGGTAGGACCTTGAACCCGGTAATAATGTGCTTTACCAATCATTGGCTGCTGCGCTCCTGCCCAGGCGAACCTTAAATTGTTTAATCCCGCCTGTTGTATTTCTTTAAGCATTTGGTCGGCAAACAATTTTGTGTAGCGATGAACGTACAAATTTATCAGTTGCAAAAATTGTTGTTGCTGTTTCATCGTCATCTCATCATAACGAATGCCGGATGGATTTTCAATTAAAGCTTTGCGGCTAACAAAGGTGATGATCTCTTTTGGTGCAATCGTATCAATAAGCGCTTTTTTTAATTCTTCTTTTGTTAGCGAATGAAGCAAAGCAAAACCCATGTCTGTTTCTTCTTTCAAAACCTGTTTGCCTTTTTCGGGGCCGGTTTGAACAATGGCAGGATTAGCTCCTAAAAAACCCGGCGTTCCTGCCACCAATTTTTTTTGCTCTGCAGAGAAATTAAAAGATACATGATGTCCTTCGAGCCGCCAGCCCCAGATTGTGTTAGCGCCGGGCAATCCGAAAATGGCAAAATAATATCTACCTGAGTCGCGATAATGATCTTCAGGCTTGCGGTGTTCTAACTCTTTTAAAATATTTTCGAGCTTCATAATTGCAGCCACTTTTTTTACCGCCTCATCACTCAGGCATGTTTTAATCAAATTCATTGCCTCTTGTTTTTGAGAAGATGATAGATCATTCATCGTTATGCCTTTCCTGTCTTCAATAGGAAAAAAATGAAAACCATAACGCTCATCAACATCAAAGGGATAAAGCGCTTTTGACTTTTGAGAGGTATCGAGCGTACTTATAAATTTTGAGGCAGCAGAAACCATATCCTGCCCTGCAGCACTAATTAAAAAAACAAGGTTTATACAAGTGGCTAAAAGCAATCTGGTCATAACAAAAGTTTGTAGAAATTGAATATACACCATACATTTTACAACCAATAATTTTTTGAAGAAAGTGCAACGACGTTAAGGATAACTTACGCATACATTTTTGAAAACGGGAATTATTACATTGCACTTGTAAGGTTATTTGTATTTTGTAAAAAAATAACCATGATAGAACCGTGGCGGAAAGGAGTTGTTATAAAAATTATAGACGAAACTCCTACAACCAAAAGATACTGGATAGAAATTCCGGAAGTAGAAAAGTTTGATTTTAAGCCGGGGCAATTTGTAACGCTTGATCTTCCCATCCACGAAAAAAAGAATAAAAGATGGCGAAGTTATTCTATAGCGTCTTCGCCCAACGAAAGCAATATTATCGAACTGATAATTGTTCTTTTAGAAGGAGGTGCAGGCACAGCTTATCTTTTTAACGAAGTAAAAGAGGGAAGTGAATTGTTATTACGTGGACCGCAAGGCGTATTTGTTTTACCCAACACTTTAGATAAAGACCTCTTCTTTATTTGCACGGGAACAGGTGTAGCGCCTTTCCGCAGCATGTTGCATCATATAAACAGCTACGACATTCCTCACAAAAATATCTATCTCATTTTCGGATGCCGATATACAAGAGATTGTTTATACGGACAGGAACTTAAAGCATTAGAAACAGACATTGAAAACTATTATTACATGCCCACTTTCTCGCGCGAGCCTGAAGAAAATAATTTTCTTAGAAGAGGATATGTTCATGCAGTTTACAGCGAAATATTGAGCACCGAAAAAAGGCCGGCTGATTTTTATTTATGCGGATGGAAGGAAATGATTGACGAAGCCAAACAAAAGATAATAAGCTTTGGTTATGATAAGAAAGATATTCATTTGGAGTTGTATGGATAGTGATGAATGACAACCGACGATCTACTACAGACCACCGACCACAGCACAACGAACAACAAGTAACTATCAACACAAATCTACCAACCCTCAACTATCAACTGTCATCTGTCATCTGTCATCTGTCATCTGTCATCTGTCAACTACATAATATTATTCAAAACAATTTCTTTCACATTATTTACGGGTATTCTTTCCTGCAGCATAGTATCTCTGTAACGGATAGTTACAGTTTGATCTTCTTTTGTCTGGTGATCTATGGTTATACAAAAAGGCGTTCCAATAGCATCCATGCGGCGATAGCGTTTGCCAATTGTATCTTTCTCTTCGTAAAAACAACGGAAATAATTTTTGCATTCGTTCATTACTTCGCGGGCAATTTCGGGCAATCCGTCTTTTTTTGTAAGTGGCAAAATGGCGAGTTTTATAGGAGCAATCTTAGCAGGTATTCGCATCAGTGCCCGTGTATCTGTACTTCCATCTTCCTTAGTTAATGTTTCATCTTCGTAGCTTTCGCTAAGAATAAGCAGGAACATTCTGTCTAAACCGATAGAAGTTTCTATAACATAAGGAATATAATTTTGGTTGATCTCATTGTCGAAATACTGCAACTTCTTTCCGCTCAATAACTGGTGGTTTTGTAAATCAAAATCAGTTCGTGAATGGATGCCCTCCACTTCCTTAAAACCGAATGGAAATTCATATTCAATATCTAAAGCTGCATCAGCGTAATGTGCAAGTTTTACATGATCGTGATAGCGATATTTTTCTTTAGGAATGCCCAGGCTTAAGTGCCATTGCAGCCGGGTTTCTTTCCAATACTCATACCATTCTTTTTGAGTGCCGGGGCGAATGAAGAACTGCATTTCCATCTGCTCAAACTCCCTCATTCTAAAGATGAACTGGCGGGCAACAATTTCGTTTCTAAATGCCTTACCTGTTTGTGCAATGCCAAACGGAATTTTCATTCGTGCCGTTTTTTGCACGTTTAAAAAGTTTACAAAAATTCCCTGCGCCGTTTCGGGGCGTAAATAAATGGTGCTGGCTTCTTCAGCCACGCTTCCGATTTCTGTTGAGAACATTAAGTTGAACTGGCGAACATCCGTCCAGTTGCTTGTACCGCTAACAGAACATTTTATATTATTGTCTTCAATTAATTTTTTCAAACCTGCAAAATCATCTTCAGAAATCAAGGATTCAAACTCGTCTTGCAATGCAACCGCCTTAATAAAATCTGGATGTCTGGCTAATTCCGAAAAACTTGTCTCGACTATTGGTAAAGTACTTCCTGAGAAATTTAGACCTGACTCATGAATTGCTTTTTGTTTAAGTTCATCAATGTAACCTTCAATTAAATGATCAACACGATAGCGCTTTTGACTGTCTTTATTGTCAATCATCGGATCGCTGAAATTATCAACGTGTCCGCTTGCCTTCCATGTAAGAGGATGCATAAAAATAGCAGCATCAATGCCTACAATGTTTTCATTCATTTGTGTCATTGATTTCCACCAATAATCTCTGATGTTTTTTTTGAGTTCGCTACCATAAGGGCCGTAATCATATACAGCACTTAAGCCATCATAAATTTCGCTGCTGGCGAAAACAAAACCATACTCTTTTGCGTGCGATATTATTTGCTGAAACTTATTTTCGTTTGTCGTCATAGTTCGGCAAACCTACAGGAAATACAGTAAAATGAAATAGAGAAAATGTAGTTATAACTATTGATAACTATAACAGCTTTTCATTATTCTTATGCCTTTCAAAATCCCGAAGGTTCTTCTTTTCGAAGTTCTTTTCAAGTGCTTCTGTAAGATCAATTCCGGTTTGGTTTGCAAGACAAATTAAAACCCATAATACATCAGCCATCTCATCTGCAAGATTTTTATCCTTATCATTTTCTTTAAAAGACTGCTCACCATATTGCCTAACCATTATGCGGCTGAGTTCGCCTACTTCCTCCATTAATATCCCAAGGTTAGTAAGTTCGTTAAAGTATCTTACGCCTTTTGTTTTTATCCATTCATCTACTTTGGTTTGAGCTTCGTGTATGGTTAGTTGCATTTTTAGTTTAAAGTTTAAGGTTTAAAGTTGCGGGTTTGTGAGGTTCTGAGTTCACCAGTTTACAAGTTTACAAGTTTACGAGTTATTGTCTCTTATTGACTTAATGACCTATTGACTTAATGACCTGATGACCTATTGACCCAACGACTATTCCCTATTCTTACTATCAATTATTATTGTTACCGGTCCATCATTCAATAGCAGCACTTTCATATCTGCTCCAAAAATTCCGGTCTGTATTTTTTTATTGAGTTGTATTTCCAGTTCTGTTATCAGCTTCTCGTATAAAGGAATAGCTATTGAAGGTTTTGAAGCTTTGCTGTAAGATGGCCGGTTTCCTTTTTTTGTGCTTGCATGCAATGTAAACTGGCTGACAAGCAAAAGTTCTCCGCTAATATCCATCACGCTTTTGTTCATTACACCATTGTCGTCGTTAAAAATTCTCATGTTAATTATTTTACCTGCAAGCCACGTAATATCTTCCTCTGTATCTGCATCTTCAATACCAACAAACACTAATAATCCATTTTTAATTTCGCCTGTTACCTCGCCTTCAACTGTAACAGAAGCTTGGCTAACCCTTTGGATTACCATCTTCATAAATATAAGTTTTGATTGTACCTTTAGGCAGATGAAGATAGATGTTATAGATGAAATTAGTTTTTCTACCGCCCGCAGCGGTGGCAAAGGCGGACAAAATGTAAACAAGGTTGAAACAATGGTTGAAGGCCGTTGGAATGTAGAAGGATCGTCGTTATTTTCTGATGAAGAGAAAAGACTGATCGCTGATAAACTGTACAATAAAATTACCTCCCAAGGTTTTTTACTGGTAAAATCGCAAACAGAAAGAACGCAGATCGAAAACAAAGAACAGGTAGTAAAAAAAATAAATTCTCTTATTGAAAAGGCCCTCAAAAAAAAGAAAGCCCGGATAGCTACCAAACCCTCGAAAGCTGCTAAAGAAAAAAGAATACAAGGCAAAAAAATAAAATCCGAAATTAAGGAGAGCCGCAAAAAATTTAAGCCTTCTTAATGTTCAGTTTGTATCTTTTAACTATGCTTAAAACAACTGCTGCTTCGTTGCTTATTTTGTTTCTCTTCAATAATAGCATTTACGCGCAGCCTAAAACCAACCCGGTTCTTACATCCATATTAAATACAAATACCAACCCTGTTTTGCAAATGGTGCTAAAGCAGCCCGGCACGTACAGGCTTCAGATTATTTATACTCAAATCAACAGGGATAAGAATAATGTTCCATCGTTTGCAAATTATTATTACAACTATGATCCCGATTTGTATTTCAATCCTGCTTCTACAGTTAAGATGCCTTTGGCTTTTCTTGCCTTGGAGAAGTTGAATACGATGAAGGTGAAAGGCGTGAATAAATACACCACTATTCAATTTGACAGCAGCTATGGGGGGCAGCGGAGCGCTTATAAAGACAGCACTTCAGCTAACGGACTGCCTTCGATTGCGCATTATATTAAGAAGGCTTTTCTCATAAGCGATAATGATGCGTACAACCGATTTTACCAGTTTGTGGGACAACAAACCATCAACAGAAACCTGCTCGATAAAGGTTATAAAGATGTAAGAATAACGCGACAGTTTATGGGTTTTACTGAAGATGAAAACAGGCATACAAATGCTATACGTTTTATAGATAAAGAGGGAAGGTTAATCTACCGCCAACCGCCTGCTTATAACACCGACAGTTTCGATTTTAGCCATGTTGTAAAGCTGGGCAGGGCGCACATGAACAGTAAAGACAGTCTTGTAAATGAGCCTTTCAATTTTACAAAGCATAACAATGTTTCGCTGGAAGATTACCAGCAGATACTGCAATCTGTTCTGTTTCCTGCATCGGTACCTGCTAAGCAAAGGTTTAATATCAGCAGGGATGATGAAAGTTTTTTGATGCAGTATTTATCGCAGTACCCTTCAGAAACAAATTATCCGAAGTACGACACAAGCAAGTATTATGACAGTTATGTAAAATTTTTTTTCAGGGATAGCACGCACAGGATGCCTGCCAATGTAAGGGTGTTTAATAAGGTAGGTTGGAGCTACGGTTTTTTAACAGACATATCTTATGTAGTTGATCTGAAAAACAATGTTGAGTTTATGCTGGCAGCTACAGTATATGTGAACAGCGATGGGATTTTGAACGATGGCAAGTATGATTATAATAGCATCGGCTATCCTTTTTTATACCAATTGGGGCAAACGATTTATAAATATGAATTGCGAAGAAACCGTACTTATAAGCCGAAGCTGGACAGATTTAGGTTGAAGTATGAACGGCGTGATGCGAATGATAAGAGGGCGGAGATCAGGGATGCGGATAATTAGTGTGTTGTAAATGGTTTAAGTATTCATCTTTTATTATAGTGCTGAACGGGTAAACTCATCTATTTGTGAATACGCATCTTCCAGCTTCAGATCATAATCAATAGCGCTGATATGGATATGATCATTTTTATCTTTGGCTGTAGTTAATATCCATGTATCATCTTTACGGGTGTAAACCTCTGCTAAATATTCTGTGCTGCTTACCATTACATAGTTTTGCAACGAAGGAATGCTGCGGTATAATTTAAACTTTGTGCCCCTGTCATAATCTTCTGTTGAAGCGGAGAGTACTTCAAATAACACGGTAGGGTTTAGCAAGGTGTCAAACTTTTCATCAAGGTATTCCTCTTTGCCGCAAACAACTATTGCATCCGGGTAAGTATATAACGTATTCTGCAGATGGTGAACTCTTAAATCGCCCGGGAAAAAAGAACATCCTTTTCCCTTTAAATGCTGGTAAATTGTACCAATAATAGATGCAACTATTTTGTTGTGCTCTTTGGTGGCTCCTGCCATTGCAAATACTTCCCCCCTATAATATTCGCTTTTTTCAAAAGCCTTTCTTTCAAGTTCAAGATATTCTTGTTCTGTAACTTTTAATTGGGTGATCGCAGACATATAAAAGATTTGATTGTAAAATTAAACTATTTTGCTACAGCCTCCCCAACCCCTCCAAAGGAGGGGTATCCAACTCACAAAGCCAAACAAAAAAGCCCGACTAAAAAGTCAGGCTCTCTAAAGTGTTTTATAAAGTCCCCCTTCCGGGGTGATCGCAGACATATAAAAGATTTGATTGTAAAATTAAACTATTTTGCTACAGCCTCCCCAACCCCTCCAAAGGAGGGGTATCCAACTCACAAAACCAAACAAAAAAGCCCGACTAAAAAGTCAGGCTCTCTAAAGTGTTTTATAAAGTCCCCCTTCCGGGGGATTTAGGGGGCTTTTAATACCTATACAACTCAGGCTTAAACGGTCCAGTCTTACTGATACCTAAATACTCCGATTGAGCAGTGGTAAGTTCATCCAGCACTACACCAATTTTTGCAAGGTGAAGGCGGGCAACTTTTTCGTCGAGCACCTTTGGTAATACATACACTTTGTTCTCGTATTTATCCGGGTTTGTCCACAGTTCAATTTGGGCAAGGGTTTGGTTGGTGAATGAATTACTCATTACAAAACTTGGGTGACCTGTAGCACAACCTAAGTTTACCAAACGTCCTTCAGCTAATAAGATGATGTCTTTACCATCAATGGTGTACATATCAACCTGGGGCTTCACAGTATCTTTTGTATTACCATAGTTGTTGTTCAGCCAGGCAACATCAATCTCAATATCGAAGTGACCAATGTTGCAAACGATGGCTTTATCTTTCATTGCTTTAAAGTGTTCGCCGGTAATGAGGTCGCGGCAACCGGAAGCAGTAACAATAATGTCAGCCTCTTTAACTGCGTCAATCATTTTCTTTACTTCAAAACCATCCATAGCAGCCTGCAACGCACAGATAGGATCAATTTCGGTAACGATAACGCGGCAACCGGCACCTGCAAGCGAAGCAGCAGAACCTTTACCCACATCACCATATCCGCCAACAACTGCAATTTTACCTGCAAGCATTACATCGGTAGCACGACGGATACTATCTACCAGGCTTTCTTTGCAACCGTACTTGTTATCAAATTTTGATTTGGTAACGCTATCGTTAACATTGATAGCCGGAACAGGTAACGTACCGCGTTCCATACGCTCATACAAACGGTGAACACCGGTAGTTGTTTCTTCGCTCAGTCCTTTTAAGTGTTGGATAAGCTCGGGGTAAGTATCAAAAACCATGTTGGTTAAATCGCCACCATCGTCTAAGATCATGTTCAGCGGACGATCTGCACCACCAAAGAATAATGTCTGTTCAATACACCAGTCAGCCTCAGCCTGGCTCTGACCTTTCCATGCAAATACACCGATACCCGCAGCAGCAATTGCAGCCGCAGCATGATCCTGCGTAGAAAAGATATTACAAGAGCTCCATTTAACTTCGGCGCCAAGAGCAATCAAAGTTTCAATAAGAACCGCAGTTTGAATGGTCATGTGAAGACAGCCTGCAATGCGTGCGCCTTTCAATGGCTGCGATGCGCCATACTCCTCGCGGATACTCATTAGCCCCGGCATTTCTGCTTCAGCCAACCGTATTTCTTTACGACCCCATTCAGCAAGGCTCATATCTTTTACCTTGTAAGGCAGGGCGAAATCCATTTCTGATTTTGAGATTTCTGATTTTGTGATTGTTGTTGACATTTGTTTTTTGTTATGTGTTAAGAGTTATGAATTAAGAGAGATTATTTTTTTACCAGCTTTGTATTTCTATTTAGATCGTTGCGTTACTTTCTGAACCGGGATTCTTGAGATTTATAGGATGATATGAATTGAATTCTTTCACTTTAGTTATTCCTCAATCCCTGATCTAAAACCGATCCCCTCAATCCTATCCAATCATCCTGGTCATCCAACCAATCCCAGTTCAGACAAATGTACTTTGTTAGGAGAATATTCTAAACCTTCTTAAAAATTTGGGTTCAAACTCATAATTCAACTACTTTTACAGAACAAACCTCTATTTCCTTATGGCATTGGCTAAGAAAAAAGATGATTCAACTATTGCACCAATCGCATTAGATAATAAGGATATTTTAATACTCCGCCTGCTTCAGGAAAATGCACGGATGACCGTTAAGGAAATCTCTGATAAAATCCATTTAAGCACTACACCGGTACATGAACGTATTAAAAGAATGGAAGAGTCCGGCGTAATAAAACAGTATGCAACTTTGGTTGACCATACTAAAGTGAACAAGGGATTGATGGTAATTTGCTATGTGTCGCTAAAGGAGCACAGCAAAAATGCAGGGGATAAATTTATTAAACGCATACACGAATTAAATGAAGTGATCGAATGCTACAATATTTCGGGTGAGTTCGATTTTATGCTTAAAGTAGTTGCAGAGAACATGGATGCGTACTACGATTTTCATGTAAATAAATTAAGCCAGATCGAGAATATGGGGCATGTGCAAAGCATTTTTGTTATGGGGATTATAAAGCAAACGCATAACCTCACCCTTGGTCCCTCTCCACGCAGTGGAGAGGGAGAGTAGGAATTGATGCTTACGCATCAACCAACATTAGGTAGTTATTCTGCTTATTCATATTAGGAGTTGAACTTAGCGCTAAAATCCGATTTGTTAGTACTGCTGTCAAAAACATCTACACTGCATGACCTCCCTCTCCCGTGCGTGGAGAGGGAGAGTAGGAATTGATGCTTACGCATCAACCAACATTAGGTAGTTATTCTGCTTATTCATATTAGGAGTTGAACTTAGCGCTAAAATCCGATTTGTTAGTACTGCTGTCAAAAACATCTACACTGCATGACCTCCCTCTCCCGTGCCGGGAGAGGGACCGAGGGTGAGGGACATTATATAATCGTTCATGAAGTAACCGTTGCCAATATCAATATCTTCTTCACGTATAACTTTAAACCCTTTTTTTTCGTAAAATGTTTTTGCCTTGTTCTTACGATTTACATTGAGAATGAGTTCTTCGGCACCCATGCTTTTTGCAACCGTCTCAACTGTTTCGAGCAGTTTTTTTCCGGCACCTGTTTTTTGAACCTCTGGAAGTACATATAGCTTTTGGAGCTTATAGGTTTTCCCTTCTACATACGAAAACGAAGCAAACCCAACAGGCGCATAATTTTGTAATGCAAGAAAAAAATAATGGTTGTTCTTTAATTGTTCTTCAAGAGATGGTGTACTGTAAAGTTTACCAAGCATATAATCTATCTGGTCTTTACTTAAAATAGGTGTATAAGCTTGCTGCCATGTTGCATCAGCAATTTGTTGAACGTATTTAATATCGTTGAAAGAAGCGGGTCTTATCACTAATTCAGAAGAAGGGATGTTATTGTTCATCGTTTGATAATAACTGATGCTTGTATGATTTGTTACCTTAAAAAAATGAGCGCACTAAATCCCCTTAAACGCCGCCTTCCTCTTTTCTAAAAATGCAGTTGTGCCTTCCTTCATATCTTCTGTACCAAAGCAGTTGGCAAAGCCGCTCATTTCAATATCGAAGCCGTTTTTACTTTCATTATAAACTGCATTTGCAGCTTCAATACACTTGGCAACTGCTATAGGCGCTTTGGTGTTTATTACAGATAAAAGGGCCTTTACTTTTTCGAGCAACTCTTGCTGAGTAACAACATAATTAATCAGGCCGTATTGCAATGCGGTATTTGCATCAATCATGTTTGCGCTTATAAGCATTTCAATAGCGCGGCCTTTACCTATTAACTGAACCAGTCGTTGTGTACCTCCATATCCCGGTATTAAACCTAAGTTCACTTCGGGCTGACCGAACTTTGCACTATCGCTTGCTATCCTGAAGTGACAGGCCATTGCCAGTTCGCATCCGCCGCCCAGTGCAAATCCATTTACTGCTGCAACAACAGGCTTGGGACAGTTTTCAATCTTCATAAAAATTTCCTGACCTTTTTCTGCAAGAGCCTTTCCTTCATCAACACTTAAGCCAACAAACTCACTTATATCTGCGCCGGCAACAAACGATTTTGCACCTGCTCCAGTAACGATCGCCGATCTTATTTCGTCATTTTTATACACTTCGTCAATAACCTTGTTTAGTTCTTTCATCACAGTTTTATTGAGTGCATTTAATTTATCAGCGCGGTTTATGGTGATGGTGAGAATATTATTTTCTAAAGTGGTTAGAAGTGTTTGATACATAGCAGGGTTAGTTGAGTGGTACGGTATTTAGATTTTGCAAAGAAACTATTATGTTGGGAATATTTTGAACCAGTAAGAAACAAAGAGCAGGGAGAAACACAAAGTAGTAACAAACATTTCCCAATAATCCCCAAAATCACAAAAATCCAAGTTCAGACAATTTAATTATTGTTGTTGCTGTTGTTGCATGTCGAGGTAATGGCGGTAGGAGTTGATTGGGATTTCGGCTTTTTTTACTGCATAGGTAAAATTTGGTAAAGCTGACGGTTCTAAAGTTTTTCTTGGCTGGTTGGTTTCTATGTTTACGGTTACTTCTAAGGTATGTTCGCCTGAGCCTTTGTACGTTCCTTTAACGGGTGTGCAGTCATTAAAATTTCTTCCTATGGCTATGCGTACATGTCCGTCTGTTACAATGCAATTATTGGTTGGATCTAACCCGAGCCAACCATAAAAAGGTATATAAGCTTCTACCCATGCATGCGTTGCGCCTTCGCCACGCACACCAGTATCTTTAGGGCATATATACCCGCTTACATAACGCGCAGGAATACCTGCCATGCGAACCATATTAAGCAGCATGTGTGCAAAGTCCTGGCAAACGCCGGCTTTCAGTTTCCAAACTTCTTCCATAGGTGTTTCAATGCTTGTTATACCTTTCTTGTAAGTGAAATTGTCATATACATACTCTGATAAAACAAGTGCGTTTTTTAAAGGTTTATCATTGTAATTGATAATGCCTTGTAAAGTGTTTCTCAGATCATCGTAAGAAGGAAATGTTTCCTTCGCTAAAAAATCAATGAAGGTGCTGTCATACTTTATATCCTGTAAATGCTTCCATTGTTCTTCTGGCGGCGTTTCATCCATCGGCACAAGAACCGGCTGTGTTATAACTTCTGCTATTGATTCTATCAGCAGTTCGGTATGTGGCTTAACTACCGAAAATACGCCAACCCGGTTTCCGAAATAATCAGGAAAAACTTCTACCTCCGGTTTATGTGTAATATTTATTGTATGCTCCTTTACATCAAGCCGCTCATCAATAACAGGATATAACATTATTTGATTGGCGCAATCAATAACTGCCGAAGAATATGTGTAACGGGTTAGATGTTTTATTTTATAATAAGGCATAGAATTTTATTTAGTATTTCCAAAGTAGTATTTACTGAACGATTCGCCAATTCCAATAAGGTCGGCCCTTGTTGCAAATAGAAACTGGTTTAAAATTTTAGGATCGTTTGCCTGCAGGTTGCTGTATTTTACATTGTTCTTTGTTTTGCCAATTAAAAACTCAAGCTGCGCATAGTTTTCAGGAAGACTTTCGGGTTTTAATCTTTCAAAATATCTGTTCAACTGGTTAAGGCCAAATATAACCGAATGCGGAAAAAAGCTATTGTAAATAATCAGTTCTAAAACATGTTGTGTGCTGAAGTTGCCCTGGTAAGTTTTCATATAAATTTCGTAACCAAACAAAGAGTATAGCAGGTAGCGTAAACCGCGTGCTTCTTCAGATTGGCGTTGGTCTAAATCAATTTCGTTTAATTTAATTCTTAATACATCGGCAGTTATAATCGAGCGTTCTAAAAATTTGCCGATGTGCAAATAAGTATAAGCTTCATCCCGTGCCATTGTATTTTTAACGGTTCCGGTAAATAGCAATCCATGCTTTAATAATACATCTATAGCTGTAACGGGGTCGCCTGTTCTTACCTGTTTTTCAAATTCGGGATCGCGTGCAAAATGATAATAATTATTGAGGCATTGCCAAACTTCTTTTGTTATATGGTCTTGTATAGCACGTGCATTTTCTCTTGCCTGCCTTATATTGTTATAGGCAGATGATAAATTATCTCTGCCTAATATAAGGTGCTCGAAAACTTTTGTAGTATCCCATTCCACCTCTTTAAGCTCTTCTGATGTAAGGTTGCCGGCATAAGTATTTAGCAAAGGCCTCCAGCTAAAATCTTTTATCACATCCTGCGATGAGATATAAGTTGTTCGTAAAACCTGCAACATGCCGTTTGTTCTTTCAATGTAGCGGGCCATCCAGTAAATAGTATCGGCAACTCTGCTTAGCATATTAACCCCAAACCCCTGAAGGGGCTTTATTTAATTTATGTTATTAATATTATTTGTCTCCCTTCTCCTTTCTATCTAAGACTTCAACAAACCAGAACCACTGACCATTGCCCATTGACTATTGACTATTGACCATTGACTATATCCTACGCCAACACCCATGTATCTTTACTGCCGCCTCCCTGCGATGAGTTTACTACCAGCGAACCTTCTCTCAGAGCAACACGTGTTAATCCTCCAGGTACAATATCAATTCCGTTTGGTCCGTACAAAGCAAATGGGCGAAGGTCAACGCGGCGTGGTTGTAATACACCGTTTATATAGCATGGAGTGGAAGATAAGCTGATAATTGGTTGGGCTATAAAACTTCTTGGGTCTTCGGTAATTGCTTTTTTAAAGGTTTCCATTTCCTGCCAGGTTGCTGAATTGCCCATTAGCATACCATACCCTCCCGATTCGTTTGTTTTTTTGATGACCATTTTGTCCATGTTTTCAAACACGAGTTTTCGATGGTCGTTATCTTCAAGCCGGAAAGTAGGAACATTTTTTAAAATGGGTTCTTCATTAAGATAATAACGAATCATATCGGGCACATAAGAATAAATGGCTTTATCGTCTGCCACTCCATTGCCCATTGCATTTACTATTGCAACGTTTCCTTTGCGGTAAGCCCAGTAAAGACCGGGCACACCCAAAATACTATCGGGACTAAAAACCAGCGGGTCTAAAAACTCATCGTCCACCCGGCGATAAATTACGTCAACCTGTTGAAGACCTTTAGTTGTTTTCATATAAACATTATGGTTATCTACAACCAGGTCTCTCCCTTCCACCAGTTCTATTCCCATCAGCCGTGCAAGCGTGGTGTGTTCGAAGTAAGCAGAATTATAAATACCCGGCGTTAGCAAAACCACAGTCGGATCGCTGGTTTGACGGTTTGCAAGGGATAAAAGGTTTTTAAACAGAAGATCGGGATAATCCATTACAGGCCGAACATTATTTTTAGGAAGAAGATCGGGAAATATGCGGTAAGTCATGCTTCTGTTCTCCAGCATATACGATACGCCTGAAGGGGTGCGAAGATTATCTTCGAGCACATAAAAAGAACCATCCGCGTCGCGGATAAGATCTATGCCGGCAATGTGTGTGTAAATATCGAATGGTACATTAACGTTAACCATCTCGCGAACAAAATTGGGGCAGGTGTAAATAAGCGATGCGGGAACAATACCGTCTTTAATAATAAACTGAAGATGATAAATATCTCTTAAGAAAATGTTCAACGCCTTCAGCCTTTGCTTAATGCCCGATTCAATCTGTGTCCACTCATCATTTTTTATAATGCGGGGAATGATGTCGAAAGGAAATATTTTTTCTATGCCTTCGCCGCTGTTATACACCGTAAAGGTGATGCCCTGGCTCATAAAAAGTTTTTTAGCCAGATCATCTTTATGATTAATTTCAATTACAGACAAATCTTCAATAGCGGAAACAAAATTTTTATACGAAGACCGGATGCCGTGGGAAGTAAACATCTCATCCCAAACATTCGGTTGCTCCCGGTAGGATTTTAATATCGAGTATTCCTTCATAAGCAAATTATCTCCATAATTGAACTTATAACAGTAGAAATTGTGCCAATAATTATAAAAATATAAGTTTTATTATAAGAAACGCTATAAACTATTGTGTCGCTAGTAAAAAAAGGAATATATTTTTAATAGTAATGTTTATTAAAAGGTTCTATGCTCTTTTACCCATTCTTTTATATATTCAGCAATTGCACTTGTAGGTGTGCCCGGTGCAAACAACTTTCCTACACCCATTTTATTTAATTCCTGCATATCATCTTCAGGAATAATCCCACCCCCGGTAAGTAATACGTCGTTCATTTCTTTCTCTTTCATTAAAGCAATCACTTTAGGGAACACCGTCATGTGAGCGCCGCTAAGTATGCTTATTCCAATTGCATCAACGTCTTCCTGCAGTGCGGCGTTCACTACCATTTCAGGGGTTTGTCTTAAACCTGTATAAATCACTTCCATGCCTGCATCTCTCAGTGCGGTAGCAATTACTTTAGCGCCACGGTCGTGCCCGTCTAAGCCAACCTTGGCAATTAATATTCTAAGAGGTCGTTTGCTTTGTTTGTTCATCTATATTTTAAAAGTAGGTAAAGGTTCAATGGTGAATGGTGAATGGTCAATAGTCAATGGTGGTCAATAGTTAATGTTCAATTCCATAGTCAATGGTCAATGGACAAGACCACTACTCAAGATAGTGCTGCATTTTTTCTAAAGCTTCCAAAGGTAATGGTGCTTTCTTTTTTGTGCTGTAATCATAACACAGCATTCCTGTTTTTACTTTGCCGGCAACTATCATGTTATTACCTTCGCTAACTTCTAAAAGGTAATAAATATCAAAGCCAAGCTTATTGAAATTTTCTGCGGCTACCGAAATTTTCACCTCATCTCCATAGTTCAATTCGCGTTTATATTCAATGGCAGAATCAACCATTATTAAACCCACTCCTGCAAAATTTAATTCTGTATAGCCGAAATAATACAAGAATTGTTGCCTTGCCTCGTGAGCAAGAGATAGAAATGTATCATTGCCAACATGACCGCCATAATTAAGATCGGTAATGCGTATTTTAATAATAGTTGAAAAGGAAAATTTTTCAGGAAGCACAACTTTAATCCTTTCCATAGCAAATGAGTTTGCCCGAAAATTACATAAGCATAACTTCTGTTACAAAATTTATTTCCCGGCTCTGTTCTATCGGCATGCTAAAACTAAGCCTGCAAGTGCAGTAACACTTACAGCGGCAAAATAAAAGCCTAAACGGTTTTTAGTTTGATGGAGGTGATGAGAAGACCTGGAAAAGAAAGCGTTATTAGACGACTTGCTTTCATCCTGCTCGTCCAAAGTTCTTTTTATCTTTTCCCAAACGCGGGGCGGGGGTACAACAAATTGTTCGGTAATGGGGGACGCAATGTTAGGGTTAGGTGAATAGATTTCAGCCAATACATCTTCCTTACGACGTGCTTTTGCAGAGTAAATGTTATTCATAATGTAGGTTTTTTCCTTTATTGCTAACAGGTTCATCGCGAATCACCATTAGCAGAAGGAGGGTTATAAATAATGCCGTTTCAGAAACTTGTTATTATTCAGACGCTTGTATCCATCATTTAGTTGCAGTTTCTTAAAATCCTCTTAAAATCTCAGGTATTTAAAGAAAGAAACGCCAATAATTGTGCCGTAGCCTTTTTGCGATGGCTATATTTATTTTTTTCTTCTATGGTCATTTCTGCAAAACTTTTTGTTGCTCCGTCAGGTACAAAAACAGGGTCGTAGCCAAAACCTTTTTCTCCTTTTGGGCTGGTTGAAATAGTACCTTTACAAATGCCTGTGAACTGGTTCTCTGTGCCATTTAGAATAAGAGAAATCACCGTTCTGAAACGGGCTTTACGATCACGGTTTTCTTTTAACGCTTCCAGGAGTTTATTAATGTTGTCGTTAAAGTCTCTTCCCTCGCCGGCATACCGGGCGCTTTTTACACCCGGTTCTCCATTTAAAGCTTCCACTTCAAGGCCGGTATCTTCGCTAAAACAATTTTGACCTGTTAGTTTAAAAATAGTTTTAGATTTTTCGCTGGCGTTTGCTTCCAGTGTTTCATGAGGTTCGGGTATGTCAATATCAATTCCTGCTTCTTTTAAAGAAATTACGTCAAATAAATCGTCTATAAGCGTTTTTATCTCTTCAACTTTATGTTGATTGTTAGTAGCAAAAATTAGTTTATCCATAAGTGAGTATAAAAATTTTGTGAGAGACAATTTCTCTGTCGTCTAATATTAATCAGCTAATATTAAATAACTGCTTCAAGCTAACCCAGAGTTGAGACTTTAGCAACCGGCTTTGTTGGGTAGGTTGATTTAATATAGCAAAAGATGGAGCGCTTAAAATAGTGCAACCCGCATATTTCTGAACCTGGAAATACGGAATTGAAAAAGGTAAACGAATAACGGAAGGTTCAACATCAAACAAAAGAATAGTTTGTGCGGCTAATTGTTCTTTAATAACAGAAAATGATACATCCTGTTCATGGGTATTAATGATGGCAATATCTTTCATACTTAAACTGCAGGCTTTTAAAACATTGGTTAAAAAAACCATGTCGGTATCGTTGATTACCACCGCTTCCGGGTCGTTCACAATTACAAGTACATTTTTTTTGTTTTGCCCCAGATATTTTATGGTATGCGTATAATTAATATTAACATCTTCAACATTGGGAGACAAACTTTCATCTTCAACATTGGGAGACAAACTTTCAGCTTCAGCATTTGCGGGTTCTTCTTTGAGGTTTTCTAACTCAACCAAACAATCCTTATACAAACTTGCAATCAAAAAATCAGGTAATTGAATTTTTTCAAAACTCATTCGGCGCTATTATTTATTGCCCCAAAGCAAAGCATTTTTGTTTTACTTTGTATAAATTTATTACTATGATTGCGGCTCTTGATATAAGTGTACAAAAGGCAGAAAGAAGTAAGTTGCTTTCGATGTCGTTAGAAAATATTCCTTTCGGAAAATATTTTACCGATCACATGCTGGAAGCAGATTACGAAGATGGTGAATGGAAAAATATAGAGATAAAACCTTACCAGCCATTATTGCTCGATCCTGCAACGGCAGCTATCCATTACGGGCAATCAATTTTTGAAGGAATTAAAGCTTATAAAGATGACAGCGGAAATGCATTTATTTTTCGCCCTTACGATAATTATAAGCGTTTTAATACTTCTGCTGAAAGAATGCAAATGCCCGCAATACCCGAAGAAATTTTTATAGAAGGCATGCGCCGCCTTGTTGAACTGGATAAAAACTGGATACCCGACCAGGAAGACCACTCTTTATATATTCGCCCGTTTATGTTTGCTACCGATGATGTTATTGGCGTAAAGCCTTCGGACAGATATAAGTTCATGATCATTCTTAGCCCAACCGGCCCTTACTACAATAAACCCATGCGCATTTATGTAGAAGAAAAATATGTGCGTGCCGCTGCCGGTGGTATAGGTTATGCAAAAGCTGCAGGAAATTATGGAGCAAGCATGCTTGCGACAGCCGAAGCTAAAAAACTTGGTTACGACCAGGTTTTATGGACAGATGCTTTTAAGCATAAGTACGTGCAGGAGATAGGAACAATGAACGTGTTTTTTATTATTGAAAATGCAGCCTTTACACCCGACTTAACTTCGGGCACTATACTATCAGGCGTAACACGCGAAAGTGCAATGACTCTTTTAAAAGAAATGGGATTTGACGTAATTGAAAAACAAATTAGTATTGACGATATTATTGATGCCCACCGTGCCGGCGTGCTATACGAAGTTTTTGGAACCGGAACCGCAGCTACCATCTCGTTAATAAGAGAATTGAAGTATAAAGATTATGTAATTGAGTTTGATGTAGAAAAATGGCGAACTGCCCCCGAACTTAAAAAGCGCTTAAATGAAATAAGAAGCGGAAAGGTTGCCGACAGGTTTGGGTGGATGTATAAAGTATGATCCATTTACTTTTTCGTACTGCCAAGCGCAACTGGTAGCAGATTATATGGCTGCCTCTTTTGAAATATTATTAAACAAGAATAATTTTTGCTTGTCTAAAAACATCTTTAACCAAACAGTTGTATAGAACGTAGCAATAAATTGTATGAATAATGAAATAAAAAAGGAGCAAGCGTCAGAACCAGCTCCTGATATAGCAGCAATAGTAAACAGAAATATAAAAGCACTTGTTGCACGCAGACGCGAGGAGGAAAATAATAAGCCGGTAGAAGAAAGAATTGCTGATTCAATTACCCGTTTTACCGGCAACATGGCTTTTGTTTATACTCATGTTGTAGTTTTTGGAGTATGGATACTTTTGAACTTAGGCTGGTTTGGAATAAAACCTTTTGATCCGTCTTTTGTTGCCTTATATCTGATAGCTGCACTCGAAGCTATCTTTCTATCAACGTTTGTACTAATGAGCCAGAATAGTTTAGATGCCCAGGCAGACAAACGGGCAGACCTCGATTTGCAGATAAGCTTATTAGCAGAGCATGAGATTACACGTTTACTTACCCTGGTAACAGCTATTGCCAAAAAGCTGGATATTGAGGAAGCCCTCGATCCTGAAATAAATGAGCTTGCACAAGATGTGATGCCCGAAAAAATTATGGATACAATGGAAGATCATAAAGGCAACAGGCAAAACCCCCGGTAGCAATGTTCCTTGTCATTTATTAATAACAAAAAAAGATAAGAAATTAAAACTATTCTTCTACAGGTTCAGCAAACTTTCTTCAATAACTTTTATTCTCACTTCAGCATCTGATCGCTTCTTGTTTTCCAGTGCAACTACTTCGGGTTTGGCATTGGCAACAAACTTTTCGTTACTTAATTTTTTTAATACGCTTTCTAAAAAGCGCTGCTGATGTTCAAGATCTTTTAATAATTCTTCTTTTAAAACAACTGCATCAAACTGTTGGTTTGTTTCAATAAAAAACTTGTCTTTTTCAACTGCAACAACAATTGTATTTGCAACAGATTCGTTAGTAAAGCTTACTGTTTCGGCATTTACCTGTTTGGTTAAAATATCTTCAATATCCTGGTAAGCATCAGCATCTGTGGTGTGAATATAAAGCTTAATAGCATCTTTAGGTTTTAGCTGGTTTTTATTTCGCGCATCGCGAAGCGCAGAAATCACCTTTTTCAATAGTTCGCCTTCGGCTAATATTTTACTTTCTGATCGTTGAATTCTATTGAGTTGCATCATACATAAATCATCGTCTCTATCCTTAAGCAAGTGATAAATTTCTTCTGTAATAAAAGGCATGAAGGGATGCAGCAATTGCATAAGCTGCTCAAAAAACTCAACCGTTTTATTATAAACATTTGCTTCAACAGGTTGTTCAAGTCCAGGCTTTATCCATTCTAAATACCAGCTACAGAAGTCATCCCATATTAAAGAGTAAACTGTCTTCAAACCTTCACTAAGCCTAAACTGAGAGTACATTGTTTCTACTTCTGCACGTACTTCATTTAGCCTGTTCTCAAACCAGTTAATTGCGAAGCTGTTTGTTACTTTATTGCCGGTAGTCGGTGGTGGGTCGTCTATTGTCCTCTCTTTCCACATCTTTACCAGCTTCAAAGCATTCCATAGTTTATTATTGAAGTTACGTCCTTGTTCAAGGCTGGCTTCATCAAATAACAGATCATTACCTGCAGGTGAGGATATCATGATTCCAAAGCGAACAGCATCGGCACCATATTTATTAATCAGTTCCAGCAAGTCAGGACTGTTACCTAAGCTCTTGCTCATTTTTCTTCCCTGTTTATCTCTCACCATTCCGGTGAAATAGACATCGCTGAAAGGCTTCTCATTTTTATAATGGAAGCCTGCCATTATCATACGTGCAACCCAAAAGAAAATAATATCCTGACCCGTAACCAAAACAGAAGTTGGATAATAATAATCAATCTCCTTATTATCAGATTGAGAGATACCATAAAAAACTTCAATAGGCCAAAGCCACGATGAGAACCAGGTGTCAAGAACGTCGTCATCCTGCCTTAAGTCTTCAATTTTGAATTTTGAATTTTGAATTTTGAATTTTTCCAAAGCTTCCTCTTCTGTTTCAGCCACTGCCATATTTCCCTTCTCATCATACCATGCAGGTATTTGTTGCCCCCACCATAACTGCCTGCTTATACACCAGTCTTTTACATTCTCGAGCCAGTATTTATAGGTAGCTAAAAACTTATCTCCGGGATGTATTTTAATATCGCCATTTGCAACAGCTTTCAGCGCAGGCCCTGCTAGCTCCTTCATCTTCACAAACCATTGTGTAGATATGCGGGGCTCAACAACAGCGCCGCTCCGCTGGCTGTAGCCTAATCTTGTTGCGTATTCTTCTTCTTTAAGTATATAATCTTTTTCGTGCAGCTCGTTTATAATTTTTTTTCGTGCAACAAACCTGTCTTCACCTATGTATATCTCTGCGGCGTCACTTAATGTCCCATCTTCATTTAAAGTATCTACAACTTCTAAGTTATATTTAAGTCCAAGATTGTAATCATTAATATCGTGTGCAGGAGTAACTTTCAAAGCGCCTGTTCCAAATGATGGATCAACATATTCATCAAAGATGATTGGAATACGGCGATTGATTAAAGGCACTAAAGCATACCTGCCTTTCAAATAAGCATAACGTTCATCGTTTGGATTAACACAGATTGCAGTATCGCCCATAATGGTTTCGGGGCGCTGTGTGGCAATGGTGATAAAGCCCCCTTCTAATTCCCCCGGTGGGGCAAGGTTTTCACCCTCTCCTTCGGAGAGGGCCGGGGTGAGGTCATACTTCAAATAGTACAACTTTCCCTGCACATCTTTATACTCAACCTCTTCATCGCTTAAAGCAGTTTTAGCAGCAGGGTCCCAATTTATCATTCTTGCACCGCGGTAGATTAAACCTTTATTATACAGATCAACAAATACTTTTATTACAGCTTTGTAATAATGGTCGTCCATTGTAAAAGTTGTGCGGTTCCAGTCAACACTGCAACCCAACTTTGCAATCTGGTTATAAATAATGCCTCCATATTTTTCCTTCCACTCAAATGCGTATTTTAAAAATTCTTCGCGAGACAGGTTGTTCTTATCAATTCCTTTTTCCTTTAGCATTTGAACCACCCTTGCTTCTGTTGCAATACTTGCATGGTCGCTTCCCGGAACCCAGCATGCATTGTAGCCGCTCATGCGTGCCTTCCTCACCAAAATATCCTGAACAGTTTCATTCAATGTATGACCCATGTGCAACACTCCCGTAACATTTGGAGGAGGTATCACTACTGTAAAACCCGGCCGGTTATCGGGCTTGCTGGTAAAATATCCCTTACTCATCCAATGCTTATACCATTTGTCTTCGGTTGCAGAGGGAATATAATTTTTGCTTAGTTCCATAATATCGTTTCAACTTTCGGGTTGCTGTTTTGCAACTGTAATTTTAAAATTGCAGGCAAATGTACAAAAAGCAAAAACTAGCTTTGTAAATCAAAAACGGGGGATTGAGCGGGAGGATTTGAAAGACAATAAATTTCCCTTTTTTCTGTTGCGGACGGGATAAAGTTTTCGCGCTTTTTCAATCAATTGAATAAACTCCATCTGTAGCAAATTTTTCTTGTCTGCAGAAGACATCGCTAATTGCTGAACTTCACCCCACGATACATCCTTTGCAAACCTCGATTGTTTTAATAATGACCCAAACATTACTACCGAAGTTGCAAAACGAAGGCATGAGTCTGCTTTACCAAGAGCTTCATAATTATTAAGTACGTTGAATGCTTCAGTAAGCGGTTCTTCTTCATTTGGTATTTTATAAGACAACTGTAATGTGGCTACTGTTTGCCCTGTATTGATAAAAGCGCTGTCTGAAGCAACGGGCATAATTTCGAAAACTGAAAGTAAAGAATGACCGCTCCCCACCTCGCCGCCTTCGAGTTCGCTGATGCTGTCGGCAACGGCATTTTCTTTATTGTCAAACCCAATCAGCCGGTAACTTTTTATTAATTCGGGATCAAATTTTACAGTCAAAAACACGTCATTTGCTACTGTATATAATGTTTGTGCAAACTCTTCGATGAGAACTTTTTCGGCTTCTTTTTCACAGTCTAAATAGGCAAAGTTTCCATTACCTTTTTTAGCAAGGGCTTCTAATTTGCTATCTTTATAATTACCCATTCCAACGCCCAGGCAGGTAAGATAAATACCTGTTTGTCTTTGTTGGGCAATCAGCTCTTCCAATTCTTTTTCGGTGGTTTGCCCCACGTTAAAATCGCCATCTGTTGCAAGTATTACCCGGTTGTTTCCATTTTTTATAAAAGTGTTTCGTGCTAATTTGTAAGCAACGCGTATAGCAGATTCGCCGGGTGTAGAGCCGGCAGGAGTAAGGCCTTCAATGGCTTCGATTATTTTTTCTTTATCATCGCCGCCTGTTGGTTGCAGCATTACGGCTACAGACGTTCCGTAAGTAACTATCGAAACGGTATCTATGGTCCGCAGATTTTCAACCAGCAATTTAAAAGCGTTTTTTAAAAGCGGCAAACGGTTAGGCTGATCCATGCTTCCTGATACATCTATTAGAAAAACGAGATTGGTAGGAGGCGTTCTGTCGAGGTTAATTTTTTTTGCCTGAAGATTAATAAACAACAATTGGCTTTCCTTGTTCCAGGGGCATGAAGTGATATGGGTATTTACTGTAAAAGTTTCTTTCTGGTCGTTTATATGCTTCGAGCGAAAGTTGAAATAATTAAGCATTTCTTCTATCCGAACTGCATCGGCAGGAGGCTTGTTTTTGATATTTAAGAATCGCCTGATGTTGCTATAGCTTGCCCGATCTACATGTAAGGCAAAACCGGTTTCAGCATAATTTGATGTGTTGATGAACTGATTTTCTATGGTGGAAGAATAACTTTCGCCGCCCTCATAAGATGGAAGGATTTTTTCCGGAAGAAGATTTTTGGTAAGGGATAAAAGACGCAGTGGCGCAGAGTTTGATTTGAAAGGGAGCAGCTTTAAAGTAAAAACAACGAATTGACTTGTGTTGACTGAAGTCGTTAATGTTTCATAACCTTCGAGTGATAATGTGATGGTATCTGTTTTAAGACGGGTTGGAATTCCAAAAGCACCTAAAGAGCCCGCGTAAAATGAAAAGTCGCCTCTGGAGAAGAGCGTGATTTTTACACTCGGTAAAACATGCCCCTGCTCATCTCTCACTTCTCCGCGTAAATAGTATTGGGGAAAAGCAGATGCAGTTATAAAACAGGCAAACAAAGTTGTGTAAAAATGCCTCACGAGTTCTGGTATTCAGTACAATATACATTGAAATACGTAGAACTCCTAACCTTGCCGCTTTAATTTTAGTAATTTTACTTTAACTGATACAAATCGGCAAGATTTCTTCCTAATCCATCATAATCCAAACCATATCCAACAACAAATTTGTTAGGAATAGTGAAGCAGATATAATCTATATGAATGGGAAAAATAGTTGCTTCGGGCTTATGCAATAAAACAGCAATTTTTAATGAAGATGGCTGTTGGTTATATACCTGCGGCAAAAACTGGTTGATGGTTTTGCCGGTGTCAATAATGTCTTCTAAAATGATAATATCCCTGCCGGTGATGTCGGTATCCAAGCCAATGGCAGTTATAACATGACCCGAACTTTTGGTTCCTTTGTAAGAAGCAAGTTTTATAAAACATATCTCCGCTTCTATGGTTAGGTACTTAAACAAGTCGGCAGAAAACATGAACGAGCCATTTAAAACCGAGATGAACAAGGGCCGTTTTCCTTCGTAATCTTTATTAAGTTTTTCAGCAAGTTCTTTTACTTTATCAACAATTTCTTCGGCGGTTAAATAGGGAACAAAATATTTATCGTGAACTTGAATAGCAGACATCAAAATAATTTTGTGCCAAGTTAAGCTCTTATTACATACTTATACTTTTGCCACTAAAGTTTGCTGATGCTAATTTAGGCGATGCGGGAGCAGGAGATTTAAGATATATTTTTTCGCCAACAGCAGGTATCATTCCTTTTTGTAAATGATTAAATTCTAAAACGCTTGATAGCTGAATGCCTTCTTTTTGAGCAACATCATGCAGATCTTCATTTTCCTCAATTATATGAAAATCGTTCCTGCCTCTCTTTAATTTCTTTTGAAGAAAGATCAATTGATCATTCATGAAAATCTCTGCTTCGTCGAGGTCGTTAAATTCCAATAACTTTTTATAAGCAACATTGTAATTAGTAGCTATAGCAAATAAGGAACTTCCGGCGGGAGCTAAAATAACTCTTGCCTCGTTTATATTAAATATTGCATTAAGCGGGTAAGTTCCTTTTTTTAAGGAAGATGCTTTTCCCAGGTTTTGTTTAGCAGCTACTTTAGCATCCGCTAAAACTTCCCGTATTTTTGAAACGGCATTTTTAAGATCATCAGCCTTTTGATTATTACTGGCATAAGCAAATGCATTGCTCTCATTGCCTTGCCGGCGTTCCATTGCAAGCAAAGTGTATTGCTGCAAATTGTTATCAACAATTATCTTTATTAGTTTTTGCGCATAAACCGGGTTAGTGGCATAGCCTGCCTTTTTTAACCCTTTTGCCCATCCTTCAAAATCGGTGGGATCGAGCTTAAAAAGAAAAGCATAATGAGGTCTTTTTAAAAACTCAGAATGGTCTTTATACGACTCTTCAACCGAAGCATATTTTCTAAAACACTCGGCCTTGGAATCATCATCGTGGGCCATGGTTTCGCCTTTCCATTCTTCTCTGCATTTTATACCGAAATGATTGTTGGCAAAAGCTGCAAGGTCACTTTGCCCGCCTGCAGTTTCATGAATGCCTTGTGCTAAGGTGATACTTGCAGGAACACCTGTTCTAAGCATTTCTCTGATAGCGAGATCAGCATATTGGCTGATATAAGTATTTATTCTTTCTTTTTCTGATTGGGCAAAAGCCGAAGACAATAATAACAAAGATGCAAGCAAGGTTGAAAACAGCTTAGAAAATTTTACCATTATTTCTTTTTTATTAACAGCAATCCGTCTCTAACGGTTAACATTACCTGTTCTACTCTTAAGTCGTTAGCAACGTGTTTATTAAATGCTTCAATTGCCTGGGCATTTTTTCCTTCAATGGTATCTTCAAGCACCTGCCCGTGAAACAATACATTGTCGGCAACGATGAAACCTTTGTCTGATAATTGCGGCAGCACCATCTCATAATAGTCAATATAACTCACTTTGTCTGCATCAATAAATACCAAATCCCATTTGTAGGGCAGTGTTGGTATAATCTTTAATGCTTCTCCGCAATGCAAAGTAAGTTGTTTATTTTTTTCTACAAATTTAAAATTCGTTAAAGCAGTTTCTGCATCCTCTTTTCTTATTTCAATTGTATGAAGTTCGCCATCAGGTGTAAGACCTTCGGCAAGGCATAAAGCGCTGTATCCTGTAAAAGTGCCTATCTCCAAAATATATTTCGGCTGAAGAAGGTTGCTTAAAAAAGATAAAAACCTTCCCTGAACATGGCCGCTTAACATGTGGGCTTGAGGATGATTTCGAGTTGTTTCTTTGTTAATCCTGTTAAGCAAAGCATTTTCAGGTGAAGTATATAACGCAGCATATTCTTCAGCTTTGGGGGAGATGATTGGAGCAGGCATAACAGAGTATTGAATTATGAAAATTTGGAAATAGTAATTCTTCGTAAGAAATTTTTACTCATTTTAAGCTTCTGCTTTTAAAACCTGGTTTGCACCTGTCTGTCTTTTCGAAATCAAGAACAACCCTAAATACGTAATCAATCCATTCAATATCAGTAACTCAATTCCTATTTGAAAACCGCCAAACCATTTAGTTGCATTTTCACTAATAACATAACAAATGGCAGGAGCAATAAGACATACAACAGGTACAGCAACACTTTCGGGTAATTTGCGCTTACTTAATATACCAAAAGAGAACAAGCCAAGCAAAGGCCCGTAAGTGTAACCTGCTACTTTTAAAATAATATCAATGATAGATTTGTTATCTATCCATTTAAAGAACATTACGCATAAAAAGAAAATGACAGCAAAGGTTAAGTGAACGGTCATCCTGATTTTTTTCTTTTTTGATTCATTCCATTCTTCGTTTCTTTTTAAGCCAATGATGTCTATACAAAACGAAGATGTTAAGGCTGTCAATGCGCCGTCGGCGCTGGGGAACAGTGCTGAGATTAAACCAAGAATAAATATAATACCAATAAAAGGAGGCACATAACTAAAAGCAATTTGCGGAAAAAGATTATCGCCAATAATGTTCTTGCTATCTAATAAAAATTGTGTTTGTGGTTTGCCGCCAACAAGCACTTGTTGAAACGATGCACCTTTGCTTATTGCATACATATATAACAGGCCTCCTAAAACAAGAAAAATAAAAACTACTATGCCTTGCAAAAGGCTTAGCGTTATCATGTTCTTTTTCGAGTCTTTCAGGTTGCGTACACTTATGTTTTTCTGCATCATCTCCTGGTCGAGGCCGGTCATAGCAATGGTTATAAATGCGCCGCCAATAATCGTTTTTAAAAAGAAGCCTGCACTTTTAATATCGGTATTAAAAATCTTTGAATAGTTGCGCGCATGCAAAGCTGAAAAAGTATCATGCAAAGAAAAGTTTAGCTGGTTCATTATATAAAAAACGCAAACAATCAAACCAATCAGCATGAATGAAGTTTGAAGCGTATCGGTAAATACAATCGTGCGCACGCCACCTTCAAAAGTGTATAATAAGATCATGAGAAGAATAACAAAAGTGGTAAGCCAAAAGGGAACATTCATTTCCTCGAGAATAAAAATCTGGAGCACATTAATAACAAGGTATAAGCGTGCAGTGGCGCCCAATGTTCGTGAGATAATAAAAAACAAAGCGCCTGTTTTATAAGCCGTAAACCCAAACCGTTGTAATAAATAATTGTAGATGGAAGTAAGGTTCATTTTATAATACAACGGCAGCAACACAAAAGCCACAACAAAATAACCAAGAAAATATCCAAGCACCACCTGGAAATAACCAAATCCTCCGGTACCTACCGTACCTGGAACACTTACAAACGTTACCCCGCTTAGCGACGTGCCTATCATGCCAAAAGCTACCAACATCCAGTTGCTGTTGCGGTTACCTATAAAAAAAGTATCGTTATTACTATTGCGGCTGGTGTACCAGGCTACACCTAACAACAACAAAAAATAACCAATAACAAAAGTAAAAAGCAACGTGGGAGACATAGGCTATATATTGTCGTTAACTTGTTTGGCTGGCAAAGTAGCAAAAAATAATGAGCTAATATTGCGCTCTTAAAAGTAGGATAATGGAATATAAAGCATTGGCAGTTTTTTGCGGATCTCAACCAGGTGCAAACCCTTTATTTCAGCAACAGGCAAAAGAGCTTGGCGAGTTTATGGGCAAGCAGCAGATAACTTTAATATATGGAGGAGGAAGAAAAGGCCTGATGGGAGCGGTAGCTGATGCAGTAATGGCTAACGGCGGAAAAGTGATGGGCGTTATTCCCGAATTGCTGATTGGTTGGGAGCACCAGCATACCGGTATAACAGATTTACAGGTAGTTGCAGATATGCATGCCCGCAAAAAGATAATGTATGAATTATGCGATGCTGCCATCATTTTACCAGGGGGACACGGCACTTTGGATGAGATGTTTGAAATGCTTACGTGGAATACCTTAAACATCCATAATAAAAAAATAATTTTGTTGAATACAGCAGGATATTATGATCATCTTATTGAACACATTAAGCAAATGCAGCAATCCGGGTTTTTATATGAAGACTGGCAAAAACGCATTGCTGTTTGTGAAACGCCACAACAAATTATTGCCGCTTTGGACGAAGATAAAAGTTGAAACCGGTCCTTAAAATCGGGAGCTTGCTGCCATACGAATCGATGTAGGGAGAATTTAGATTATTACCTGCATCAAACATGATTACAGTAAAGAAATTTGATTGCCCTACCATTCTTCTCGAATAGCCTACACCTAATAATAAACCTGGCGCTTCCTGTTTTATTTTTGATTGTTCACCTGTTGAACCTATTCTCAGGTCTTTCAGGTTTGTAGTTATCCAATTGTATTCAGGTAAAGCCTGTATAAAAAATCCTCTATAAGGATAGAGCCGGGCAAATACACCGGCACCATAATTAGTAGTACGTTGACGAATGCCGTTGTTAACTTCAGCGCGGAAAGAACTATAATTAATGTTGGTAGAAATTCCAACGTCTAACCATTGCGCAACGGTATATCCCAATTCAGGGTTAGCGCCAACATTAAATCCTCCGCTCCATCCGCCAATTCCTAAACCAATACCTCCGCCTAAAAAGATATTGTCTCTTCTAAAGCTTCCTTTCTTTGTTTGCGCTTGCTCTTCACTTTGTGCAAATGAACTATAAGCAATTGAAACTGCACATAACAACATCACTACATTTTTCATCTGTTTTATTTTTATTTTTTCGTAAGAAATTCTTTTAAGCATTAAGTTGGCTTCAGGTAATAAATAAAAATCAAAATACTATTTTACAATTAGGCAAGTGCAGTGTATTTAGTTAAAATATTCGGGTGATCTGCACATTTAAATATGTGATAATAAAATCATCGCATAAAAGTTTACGCTGCTCCTAAAAAGAGTAATTGTTAAAATTTTCTAAACATAAACAGAAGCTGTAACTTCCTACGAAGCTAATCGTATATATTTGATACGAATTAATTCGTAAAACATTTAATAATCAAAAACTTCTGTTATGAAACTGTATTCTTCAGCTCCGAAAATTGTATTTGTTCTTGCTTCAACTGTGGTTATTATTGGGTTTTCAGCATTTAGCCAAAAGGGAAAATCTAACAGATACTCCTTTCGAAAAGAAACCCGTGCAACAAACATTGATACCCCCGCACCCCGCATACATGATAGATATTTAACGGAGGAGGATATGAATAAGATTGAAGCTTCCATAAAAAAATTAGAGGGTCAAATGGAAAAGCTTAACGAGCAAATGAACAAGATGGATTTTAGTAAATCGCAAAGAGAAGTGGATGATGCAATGCAAAAAATTGATTTTGAGAAGGTAGAAAGGCAAATGAACGACGCGTTAAAAAAAATAGACTTTGAAAAATTGAAAGGAGACATAAGAGAAAGTGTAAATCGTTTTCCAAATGCAGAGATGCTGAAAGCTCAAATGGAAAATGCCAAAGCCCAAATGGAAAACGCAAAGGTGCAAATGCAATTGCAAAAAGGAAACATGGCTTTAAACAACGAGAATAGGCTGAAGTTTGAAAAAGAAATGAGGAAGGCGCAGGAAACGATGATGAAGGCCAGGGAAGAATTTAGAAACCTGAAAGAATTTACAGACCAGTTAGAGAAAGATGGATTGATTGACAAAAGCAAAAGCTATAAAATTGAAGTAAAGTCGGGCGAATTATACATAAATGATAAGAAGCAAATTAAAGAAGTGAATGACAGATACCGCAAATACTACAGAAAAAACAACTTTACTATTAATTCTGATGAGGGTGAAGGTGTAAGGGTTTAATAGTTAGGGGAACTTTATAAATACCAGAAAAAAATCTTCTAATTACTCCTGCAAATACAAATAATCTTAAACTTTTAAGACCATTGTTTGTTTATTGTTTGCCAAATGGTGATAACTATTTTTGCAGGGGTAAAATTACTAACGCAAAGATGTTTTTAGGAATAGTCAATTGGCTATCTCAAATGGATAAACGATTGTTGCTAAAACGAAATTCAATTATATATTTGTATTTTTACGGGCTTATGTTAAAAAGATATTTACCAATATTCAAAAATCATCTGTTTTTACTTGCAGTAATTATAGCATTAGTAATTATAAGTTCGCGAACAAAGGGCAAAACAGCAGTTGTAACAAGCACGATAGCAGGCATTGTAATGATATATGCAGCTATTACTTTTATAGTATGGTTAATTAAAACACCGGCTAAAAAAGATAAAGATTCAGGCTTATAACATTTATTAAAAGTCCGGCATCTGTTTATCATCCAACTGCTATTAAAAAAATTTTTACCAGTTATTCATCTGCTCTTTTACTATCCGTTCATACTGGCGTGTTTTTGTGATTTTCCATTCGGGGTCGTATTTCACAAACCAGCTAAGCCAAAGTGTTCGGGAAACCCGCATTAAATAAGGTTGCAATAAAATAAGGAAGGCAGCATTAAAACCAAGCCAGTAAGAAATACTGTTGTCGTATAATGAAAACCCTAAAAGAACCCACCACGCCACAAAGGTAGCTACGCTTAAAGCCACGGTAAGGGCATAACTAACATAACTGGTTCCGTAATAAAAGCCTACTTCAATTTCTGTTGGTTGTCCGCATACAGGGCACTTTTCGTGCATCTTTACACAGTCTTTAAGAGAAGAGTAAGCACTGTCTGTCACAAATATCTTTCCTTCGCGGCATCGTGGACAGCGATTATTTAAAACGCTCCACACATACATAGGGCTCCTGCTTTTCTCACTCATAATTTAACAGCTTAAGGTGCAAGGTAGTTAATCGGGACAGAATAGTAAACGGAGAATACGAGCATCACTTTCTATTTTAATTAAACCATTGCTTTTTGCTCAATAACAGATTGCAGTTGTTTTGCAGAAAGCACTCCTGATTGGCGCCAAAGTATTTTACCGTTCTTAAATAAAATAAGCGTAGGAACGCCGGAGATATTCAGCGAATTTGTTATAGCCGGGTTCCGGTCAATATCTATTTTTAAAATTCTCACTTTGTCTCCTGTTAATTGGCGAAGCTCATCTAAAACAGGCTTCATCATCTTACAGGGGCCGCACCATTCTGCATGAAAATCTACCAATACAGGCTTTGCTCCATTTATTATGTCTGTAAAAGTTTCTTTTGTTTGCGTGTCCATAGTTACAGTTTTACCTTGTTTAGTAATTCGATTTTTGTTTATATTAAAAGCCGCAATTTCCGTACCCTTCATTTTTAGGTAAACAGAATTATTTGAAATAAATTAAAGGAGGAACATTTATATAATTATAAAAACAGGTTCTGCCCTTGCAATAATTTCTTTTACCCCCACAATAAGATTATAATAAGGTTTAAGTAAACTATTTTGCAAATGTAAATTGGGGCGAGAATATATTTTAAACAATTGAAAGTGGCGGGCATTTAATAAGGCTTCTTTAATTAAAGTAATAAACAGGCATTGATTGAACGCCCTTTAATTATACAAATAACATGATGAGAAAATATTTATTTAAGCTGTTAGGACGAAAGAATTATTTAAGAACCCTTCACTTAGGCTTTCATTTTTTATATGCTGCTGGTGCATTGAAGAAAAATGAATCGTACAAGTATCATTATTTTGATAAAAACATTATACAGAAAGGCGACTATATTTTAGATATTGGCGCTAACCTCGGCTATTACACAAAACTTTTTGCTGAATGGGCCGGGAAAACCGGAAAAGTTTATGCTGTTGAACCCGTAACCATTTTTGCTGACGTAATAAAGTGGGGCACCAAAAAGTATAACAATATCACTGTTTATAATTATGCTTTAGGCAAAGAAGAAAAAGAAGTTACTTTATCAACCCCTGGTAAATTTGGTTACCTGCGCACAGGTTTGCCCCATGTAGTAAACGATACTGATACCAATAATTATGAATTTACATTTAAAGCGCAAATGAAAAAGGGAAGTTTGCTTTTTAGCAATCTTCCCAAGATCAATTTTATTAAGTGCGATATTGAAGGATACGAAGAAATTGTGCTGCCCGAAATGAGAGAGTTGCTGATGAAGCACAAACCTGTTATTCAGCTTGAGACCTGGGGCGAACACAAACCTAAAACAGAAAGCTTTCTTACAGGCATTGGGTACGAAATATATGATATAGCAGATGACAAACTGAAGCCCCTTAAAAACATAAATAATCCTGAAGCAAACGACTTATTTTTTGTTCATAAAGAGAATAGGGCGATTATTGAATTACTGAGAAAAAAAGGCCATGCGTGATGCATTGTGCCATGCTATTGTAAAAACTGGTACTGTTGGAAAAATTTGGTTCTATGAATGATAGTATAGGTAATTATGATTAAGCTGAAATTGCCACGACCTTCAGGTCGTGGATAAAGAACAACAGATAACAGGCTTTAGCCCAAAACTAACATACTATATACCTTACGTTATAGTATCAATACATTTGAATGTTGTGACCAAAGTTTTGGCTAAAGCCAATACCTAAATTTTTTATACAAACCACGACCTGAAGGTCGTGGCAATTTAACTCTACAAATAGTAGAACCAAAAATGTTCCTGGTGCTTATAATTCAAAACCTCCATCTTGTCAATTTTTCAAAACTTTCATAAAAAAGAAAGCCCAATTCTGCTTAATCAAAACTTTCTAAAACTTTTTCCATCTGCATGCTCCGGCTTCCTTTAATCAGGATATATGCATCTTTCAGCGACTGGTTTTTAAGCCATTCGCCGGCTTTAACCGAATTATCAAAATAAATATAGGGGTGGGTAATTTTGCTGTAATCTCCGCCAACCAATACCACTTTATCCCAGGTATGATTTCTTATAATATCAATTATTCTTTCATGTTCGTGTAAACTTTCTTCTCCCAGTTCCATCATTCCGCCAAGCATCAGTACTTTAATATCTGCCTTAATTTTAGCCATGTTTTCGATGGCAACTTTCATACTGGACGGGTTTGCATTATAGGCATCCAAAATAATGTGATTAGTACCTTTTACAACCATTTGACTGCGGCTATTTCCGGGCGTATAGTTTTCAATAGCTTCAATGGTTTTTTCAAGCGGAACATTAAAATGTTTTGCAACCGCTGCTGCACACAAAACATTTGGCAGGTTATAATCTCCTACTAATTGCGTTTGAATGATTGCCGGCTTTTCAGCATTGGTAAGTTGTACCTGTAAAAAAGTGCCGGAAGATATAGCCTTGCCCGTTACATCACCTTCTGCAGTTCCGTAAGTTATTATGTTTTGTATTCCTTTGCTCATTTGCTGCAGGTAATCAAAGTCGTTGAAAATAAAAGCTGTTCCCCGGTGAGCACGTAAATAATCAAACAATTCTCCCTTGCCTTTTCGCACTCCTTCAATACCTCCAAAGCCCTCAAGGTGTGCTTTACCACAGTTGGTTATTATGCCATGTGTTGGCTGCACATAATGGCAATATCCTTCAATCTCTTTTTGATGATTTGCACCCATCTCTATTACCGCTATTTCAGCATCTTTTTTTATTCTTAATAATGTAAGAGGTATGCCAATATGGTTATTTAAATTACCCTGGGTTGTATAGGTTATGTAATGAGAAGCAAGGACAGCATTTACAAGTTCTTTAGTTGTTGTTTTACCGTTAGAGCCTGTAACAGCCAAAAAGGGAATATTGAATTGCTCGCGATGATGCTTTGCAAGTAATTGTAATGTTGTTAGTACATCGTCCACTTTTATAATACGGTCATCTTTTACATCAACATCTTCATCAACTATAACAAATGAAGCGCCTGCTTTTAGTGCCGGTAAAGCAAATTGGTTACCATTAAAATTAGGGCCGGAGAGTGCAAAGAAAATATCTCCTGGTTCAAGTTTACGGGTATCAGTTTGTACGCCGGAATTGTTTAAAAATACCTGGTATAGTTGCTCAATTGTCAAAAGTGAAAATTTAATGAAAACAAAAATAGGGGTAACTAATAGAAACTGTATAAGAGATATGAATTGAAAAGCAGTTAAGAACCAACAATTTTAGACCAACCTTCGCAAGGGTTTCTAAATGTTGAAAACAACAAAGCACTCTTCCATTTATTAACAACCATACATTTTTAGTGAGAAAAAAGTAAGTTTTGTTAATACTTTTTTATTTAGGTAAGAAAAGTACGTGCTATTTATTCCGGCACATTTTTTAATAAACCTTTTAATAAGATTTCTATGAGAGTATCTGGTATAAAAATTATTTCATCTGCTTTAGCTTCACTGGCTATTTTAACTGCATGCGATAAAGCAAATCTCGACCCCGTTACTCAACTAAAAGTACGTTTAACCGATGCTCCGATTAATGCCCAACAAGTGAACGTTCAGATTAAAGAAGTAAGGGTAAACTTAGAAGGTGATACAGCATGGACCATCTTAAATACCCCTGCAGCAACTTATAACTTACTCGATTATCAAAATGGAAAAGATACACTGATAGCACAAGGTAACGTGCATGCTACAAGTACAGTTAAAGAATTACGTTTAATATTAGGAGATAGCAATACGATTAAAATAAATAACGAAGTGTTTCCTTTAAGTGTTCCGGTTAGTTCGCTAAATGGTTATAAAATAATCGTAAATAAAAAGCTTAACAGGAATATTGAAAATGTAATTCTGGATTTTGATGCAGGCTTATCTGTAATAGAATTAGGTAAAGGCAATTATCAGCTTAATCCTGTTATTAAGTTGAAATAATAAGGGATCTCAATAGGCGGGTGCTATTTAGTTCAGCCTTCAGTCTTTTAAATAATCCTGTTCCTGCAGCTCAATTCCCTGCTCATTATTTTTATCGCGGATGCGATTGATGATTTGGGTAGTGGCATGTTCTTCTTTGTACGGAACAATCTTAACCTCGCAATTTAGTTTCTTAAGCAAAGGCGCTTCGGGTATCGTGTTTTCGGTGTAGTTGCCACCTTTTACAAACACATCAGGATGCACTGCTTTAATTAATTGCACGGGACTTTCTTCTTCAAAGGCAATTAGGTAATCAACACTTTGTAAGCCTGCTAAAACAGTAAGCCTGTCTTCGAGACTATTGATGGGTCTTTCGGCACCCTTTAATTTGCGGATGCTTTCATCACTGTTTACGCCAACAATCAACACATCACCAGCTTCGCGGGCTTTATTTAAAATAGAGATATGCCCTTTATGAAGAAGATCGAAACCGCCATTGGTGAACACGATTTTTTTACCATTCTTTCTTAAGTTCTTTACGATGGTTGTAAGTTCTTCGGTACATGAAATATATTTTGGAACTGTATTGAAATAAGATTTCAGCTCTTGATTTGTACAACCAACCGTTCCGTCTTTTTTTACAACCACGGCTGCTGCGGCAGCAGCAATTTCAGCAGCAATAAAACCTTCGGCATTCAATGCAAGTGCCATTGTGAAAGCACTTATAAAAGTATCACCGGCACCAATTGAATTCTTATTGTCCTGCGGCATACTTAAAATACGATAAGGTGTTTTACCTTTTTCGAACAACACAACTCCATCAACATCAAGTGTAACGGCAACCTTGTGTGCACCAGTTACTTCGTGAAGCTCTTTAGCTAATTGCATAATTTGCTTTGGCCGGTTTTGTGTAACCTTTTCTATGCCCAGCAATTTTATCGTCTCTTCATAGTTTGGCTTTACAGCAAAGGGTTCCAACAATTTGTATTTCTTCAAATCACGTGCATCCACTATTACAGGTTTATCTTGTGCCGCTGCAAGCTTTTTAATTTTTGAAATGAGAGAGTTGGTAATTACACCATAACCATAATCGGAAAGAATAATCGCATCAAGATGGGGAAGTAATTTTGCTACTTTATTAAGCATTTCATTTTCGCATGCTTTGCTTATTTCTGCAGTGGTTCCTTCATCTATGCGCATTAATATTTGAGAAGCGGATGTGATCCTTTTTTTTGCAATGGTAACTCTTGATTTATCCCTTAAAATATATTCTGTATGAACCTTGTTTTTCTTTAAAATTTCTATCAGCTCTTTTGAATTAGCATCCTTACCAAGCACAGTTAAATAAATGGAAGCAGCGCCAAGTGTTGCAACGTTTATTGCAGTGTTGGCGGCGCCGCCGCACTGGTGTTCCTGTTCATCTACATTAAACACCAATACAGGCGCCTCCCTCGAAACCCGGTCGGGGTTTCCTTTTACATACGTATCTAAAATAGCATCCCCAATAACAAGAATTTTGAGCTTAGTAAAATTGCTTATCAGGCTTATCAGTTCTTCTTTCATGTATTAAAGTCATTAGGTCATTGAGACAATAAGTCATTAAGTAATTGCATATTGAGTTATTTGGAGGGCGACTAATTTATATTTCTTTATACTTTGCACTTTGTATTTCGCACTTTGTATTTCGCACTTTGCATTTCGTATTTCGTACTTCGTATTTCGTACTTGCAATTACGGCCACGATGTTTCAGTCATTGGCACTACCATTACTTCGGGTATAACTGTTGTATCGGGCTGGCATAATACAAACTTTATTGTTTCGGCTACGTGCTTCGGATCCTGCAAAACGTCTAATGGGGTATCGGGAAAACGCTCTAATATAAATGGTGTTTGCATTCCGCCGGCAACTACAGCGGTTACTTTAATCTTATCCTTTCTAAGTTCGCTGTGCAGTGCATGGCTCAATCCTAACAACCCCCATTTGCTTGCATGATATGCAGAAGCATTGGGCCATGCTCTTTTAGAAGCTGTGGATGCGATGTTTACAATATGCCCTTTGCCGTTCTGTTTAAAGTGACTGTAAATTGCTTTTGATACATTGAAAGGCCCCACCAAATTTACATTAATTACCTGGCTGAACTGGTCGTTACTTATTTCGTTAATTGCCATTGTATAATCAATACCGGCGTTGTTTATGATTGCATCTATTCGTTTGTGTTTATCTATTATTTGTGCGATAACCTGTTCAACATTATTTACATCAGCTACGTTCATCTGAAAGCCTTCAATTTGGCCACCTTTGCCTTTAATCTCTTCTGTAATTTTTGCAAGGTTTTCGGGTTTTACATCTACCGGAATAACAATGGCTCCATCCTCAGCTAATGTGCGGCAAATTGCTGCGCCTAATCCTTGTCCGCCGCCTGTTACCACAATAACTTTTCCATTTACATTGTTCATACTATCCTTTGGTTTTTATTTTTTATTGTTTTTAAATTCTATGTTAAGCTACTTTATTTACCTGGTAATTTGAGTCTGCGCTGCGCTTTACCATGTCTGCAAAGGTTTCCATCCATTCTTTCTTAAACCGTTCTATATTAAATTTTTCCATAGCCGTTTCCTTTGCACCATGGCCAAGCTTCATTGCTTTTTTTGGGTTTAGCAAAAGCATTTTCATTTTTTTAACCAGGTAATCTACACTGGTATGCACATAACCCGAATAGTCATTTTCAACTGTAACTACCATTTCGGTTGTTGCTAATCCAACCATCGGCATTCCCGTCATCATTGCTTCACATACCGATAAACCCAAACTGGTATATCTTATCGGATTGAAGAAAAAACGGTACTTCGAAATGAAAGATGGAAGTTCTCTGTTGTTTACTTCGCCAAGGCCGCCAACATCTTCAGAAAACATACCTACAATATCTAAAGGCACCTGCTCTCTTACTTTTTTAAAAATGTCGTAACCCAATCTTCTGCCTCTTTGGGCGATGCCGTTTATTACAACAATACCCTTTTCAAGTTCGCCCGTATATTTTATATAAGGATCAACCATTACTCCATGCTGAATAACTCTCGTAGGCGTTTCATTATTATCCCACATCAGGTCGTTAAAATCGGTTACATGCACCAGTAAAACTTCGGGATCATCAACCACATGTTTGGTATCTGTTGGTACTTCCCGCGGAGGATCGTGCTCGAGGTATATCTTTGGTAAAGCCCTCTGCTCTTCGGTTAATATATGATACTGGTCTTCCAAATAATTTTTCTTTGATTGAAAAAGAATGCAATCGAACTTTAGATCTTTCACATTTTCTGCAGCAACATCTATCACATTATTCCCCCACGGAAAACCTGATGTACGGCCTCCGTAACCTTCTTCGGTACTGTTCTTTTTAGGAAGGTAAAAAGTGCAGGGCGTTTGTGTAAGATAGTACAAATAACTGCCGTGAATATGCCATGTTAATACCCGTAATGATTTCATAACCCTGACCCCCTCCAAAGGAGTCCTTTGGACTAAAAGGGAGTTGCCCAGCCCTAAAGGGAGATTTTTATTTAGTTTAAAAATATTGTTTATATACTTAATTCTACCCAATTCCCGCTCTACTACTCAATTATACTTCCTGTTCTCTGTTTGCCAGATGCAATCCCTTAGTTTTTGAAAAATTAGCAGATGACAACGAACTTTTTGCAGCCTCTATAACCGCATTAACTGATACACCTCTAACAAAAGAAACTGCATGATCGCAGGCAGTTGTTACCGGTTCAAAAGGATAAGGATCGTTTGGAATTACACCACAGTAAGGGCAAACCATATTCCACGAAACAACCGGCCTGTGAATGCTACGCGTTACCGGCCCCCAGTTGATTAAATTAGGCGCCCAATAAATGCCAACTGTTGGTGTATTTACTGCCCTTGCCAAATGCAACGGTCCTGTATCGGGCGCAATCATTAATGCAGCTTTGGCAAGTAATGCAGCTAATCCACCTAAAGTAAAATTGCCACATACATTTAATGCAGGCTGCTTCATATCAGTTATAATTCCATCTGCAACCTTCCTGTCATTTTCTGAACCTGTAAACACAATTTGAAAACCCTTTTGTTGTAATGTATCAGCTAAACCTGCATAATTTTCTATTGGCCACATCCGTCGTATATCCGTAGCTACGGGATGCAAAGCAATGAACGGTTCGTTATCTAATCCGTTTATAAAATACTCTATCTCGGCGTTATCTTTTTCAAGCACATTTATTTCAGGTTCAAGGCTTACAGGTGTTGCACCAATTAAACCTGCAAGTTCCACATACCGCAACGTTTCACTTTGATAATAATAATAATTCAAACACTTATCTAAACTCTCTGCACCTTCCGTCCAAAGCCCGGCTGTATATTTTGCACCTAACCGCTTTATAAAAGGGTTGGCAGAATTTCCATTGCCCTGAAAACTTATCGCAATATCAAACTGCTCTTGCTGCATCTCTTCAAAAAACTGTTCGGTTGCGGCCATGTTTTCAACCTCATTATCTTCGTTACGAATTCCTGTTTTTACGGGCACAACAATTACACGTTCTATTGGTGAACGCCCCTTTACTAAAAATGCTTTATGCCAGGGCTTGCCAAGAAGAACAATTTCTGCATGAGGATACGCGTTACGGATGGCTTTAAAAGCAGGCAAGGTTACAATAAAATCGCCTAAGGCATTTGCCCTTAGTACAGCTATCTTTTTTACGTTTTTTAGTACCGATTGATGAGACATCATTTGTTGGCGCCGGTTCTGTTCGTCATCATTTTTTTAAAAATATTATGCCTTTACCATTAAAAAATTTTATAATCAGTATAAGTTGTTTAAATCAATTTTATTTTCAGGCAATAAATACTGCTATTGTAGAAGGAATTTCCCAAACTCTTATTTAAAAATCTTTTACTTCGCAGTAATTTATTAATGAGATATTTGATGCTTTTAAGATTATTTGATGTGTATGGCAACAGGTTTATTAAAAGCAATGCGCAAAGATTTATTAGCATTATAACATGAGCACAAATTCTCTTCCCTTCAAAGGGATTATTTTTGATATGGACGGAACGTTGATAGCCAGTACGCAAGCCGATTATTTAGCCTGGAAAAGAACTTTTGCCGACCATGGAAAAGAACTGACCTACGAAAGTTATTTCCCTTTGTTAGGAATTAAAAGCGCTGATGTAATTAAGAAAGAACTGAAACTGCAAGGCACAGAAGTTGATAAGGCTTTGGCTGACAAACTTTTTTATTTTAAAGAAATTGTAGAAACAAAAGGCATTGACCCCATACCTTATGCCGAAGACTTATTAAAGGCAGTAAGAAAGCTTCCAGTTAAGGTGGCGCTGGCTACCAGCAGCAGAAGAATGAAAATGCAAATGGTTATGGAGAAGCTGAACCTTTTACAGTATTTTGACCAGATAGTAACAGGCGAAGAAGTGCACAACAGCAAACCGTCTCCAGATATATTTTTAAGAGCTGCAGAAAAACTTAAGCTTGCCCCCCAAGAATGTATTGTGATAGAAGATGCAGCAAACGGTGTAACTGCAGCAAAGAAGGCTGGCATGATGTGTATTGCTATAACCACCACGCATACTAAAGATCAACTTTCACATGCAGACTTAGTGATTGATACTTTTAAAGAAGTAGATTTTGAAAAGCTTTGTCATATTATTGACTGAACCGGGATGAAAGTCTCAACTGGGATTTATGGGATTATTGGGATGGATAGGAAATATATTTCGGACTGTTTCAACTAACTTGTAAAACTGATGAACTGGCGAACTTTCAACTTATCAACTATCGTTTACTGCTTGGCGTTGTGGCGATATTCCGTGTTCCGTCACCCGACAACTGTAGCTGAATAAAGAACCAAAGTACAAAACATATTCTACTGCTTAATAGCATCCCTCAAGCTGGAACTGAAGCTGAATAGCGAACGGCTGCCGATTGCTCTAACGCCGCCCTAACGCCCGCATGTTAGGCGCATACCTTAGTCACTCGAAATGATAATTGGTCCAATTGGCAATTGTGTACTATTTAAATACTCATTTATTTTTGGTGTCAACTTTGTTAATTCAATGTACTGATTGATTTTCGCTGTCAAAACAAAAACTGTTATCGTGTATTTCAAAAAGTTTTGTTGATGCTGTAAGTTCTTGTCAAAAGTTAATAGCGCATTGAAAGAGTTATCCAGCAAAAGTTTTAATAACTCTCCATTTTTTATTCCATTCCATTGTTTGTCCCGAACAGTAAAAACTTCATGTTCAGGAAAGTCAAGCTTGAGCCGTTTTGGTAAATTTTCATCGAGCAACAATCGCATATAATTGCGCTACGTTTTTAGAAGTTACGAGCTTATTGGCTATATCTAATAATGCAACTGCCTGCTCTTTTGAAACTGTAGGAAAGTCATCTAAAAACTCGTCAAGTGGTACACCAGCTTCTAAATGGTCAAACATGCTCTCAACAGGAACTCGTGTCCCTTTAAAAACAGGTTGACCACTCAAAATATCATTATCAACAGTTATGAGTTCGTTTATGTCCATGAGCAAATTTAAACAAAATTGTCCGAGAAAGCTGTGTCCAAAAAAGGTGGCGCCTATCAACCATTCAACTTATCAACTCATCAAACAGTCAACCATTCAACTCCCCACCAACTCCACCTCATACACCGGGCTGAACAAATAAACCTTCTTTGATCCCACTTCTTGGCATCGGTATCTTTTACGAAGCCTCTCTCCTTTTTTAAATACACGCCCATCTTTTAACTTGAATAAACTATGTGCAGGTATTTCTTCTACCAGCATTTGCACTTCTGCTTTTGGGTCGTATCTTCTTAGTACCCGCATCAAGCCGTCTTCAGCACAACTGCTGGCAGCGGGGTTAGATAAGGAAGCAATCAATTCTTTTTCAATATCGGCAGGAAAAACTTTAGACTTTATAAATTGAGCAAGCAGTTGCCCGAATATTCCTTTCCACTCCTTACCATGAGGTTGAACCTTGTTACGATACTTATCAAATGTTAGCAAATGCGCCAGTTCGTGCAGGAGCGTTATTAAAAACGAATATCGGTTTAAATTACCATTTACACTTATGCGATGGTTGCGGTTATGAAGAGCATTGCGGTAATCACCTAAAATACTTTTACGTTCGCGGGTAATGGTTAGATGAACTTTATATTGTACCAGGTAAGCAGCTACAGGTTCAAATGTATTGGGGGGAAGATATTCGTTTAATGCTTGTAAAGAATGTTCAGTTTTCGACATTTTTTTTGCGGTTGCTTTGTTTCATTATAACGCTCATTTCTGCAAAAGTATAAACGAGATAAAACCCCATGCAGGCAAACAAAGCAGGTTTATTCATATTGTTTCCTGCTGCAAAAATGTAAATAAAAGCAGCACCCGCACAAGCAAAAAGCTTTATTAAAATACCGCTGTACGCATGGCGAAGAAAAGCTTGTGTATTACTGGCATGTAAACCTTTGCTAAGTAAATGCATAGAGATGATTGTTATTAAGTAAACAATCAGGTTGCCTCCGCTTAAAACCTGCCAGTCGAAGCCATATTGTTGTAAGCTTTTTCTGAAGACCAGGATGAGGGCGCCAAGAATTAAAAAAATAATCACCAGCGGAAAAATACTTTTATTAAACATTATTTCTTTTTTGAAGTATCCTTAATTATTTGCCAGATCATTACAATAATAATCAGCAAAGGCAAAACCCAAACAAGTAGAGGCATTTTAAAAGAAAGCCATTTATCTAATTTAATTCCCACAAATACGGCAAGAGCAAGACCAACCATAATTTGCATGGTTAACCCTGCATATTTCATAAGTAACCTGTTATTTCCTGCAGGTGTTTTTTCTGTGTTCATTATAAAGAAAAACTATTCAATGTAGTTGTAAAATTAGTCATTAATCCTTACAGGCTTTGGCACTTTAAGAGGCGTTGTATCGAGTAAGGCACTAACATTTCCGCCAAGCACTTTCTTAAGATTTAAAAGGTATTGATCTTTGTTTTTCATTGCCTGCTCAAGTGAGTCGGTTCGTAATTTTAAAACCTGCAATTCCTTTCGTGCACTTTGCTTTGCGTACCCCGGCACGTATTGCTTTAATGGCGTAAAAACAATCAGGGCAACCGTTAATCCAACTAAAATAACAAAAATGCTGCTTAAAGCAACGTAAACACTTAGCCGGGTTAATTTAAAAGTAATCACTTCCTCGTAAGTGTCGTCGTTCATTATAACCAGGCGGTAGCGGTTGTTCAGTTGTTTTAAAGTGCTGGCGGCCTCCGGTTTAGTCATAATGTTTTATAAAGGTTAAAGGTAGCAATTGGCCTGCATTAGTGCAGCGGGAAAGAAAAATAACCTTATTTTTAAAAATATTTTCTTAGCGATTATGTCATTAACCGGTACTCCTTTATTCAAGATCAGCCTTCGTAGTGTAAGCGCTACGCTTTTTTTATCGTTTCTCTTTCTGTTTGGTCATTCGCAAAAAGGGTTTGAAGTAGAACTTATTAAACCTAAGAAATACGAAAAAAGGAAATTAGCTTCGGAAAAAACGGGACAGAAAAAATTTAACTTTCCCCGAAAGGTTTATAATAATACCACCACTCACTATAATTATTATTTCAACGCTAATAATCGGCTGAACGATCTGGTTGATCGTGCAAAAACTTCTTTTAAAGATGATTATTCGCAACTGCTGCCTTTTTATAATTATTCGCTCGATGTAACCTCCCAGGATAAAAGCGAGCTCGACTCCATCATTTATAAATGCACCGCAGGCATTTTATTACACGATCTTAGAAATAGCTGGATAGATAATATGTACCTGCTGTTAGCCAAGGCTTATTACTTTAGAAAAGACCAGGACTCGGCAGGACTAACTTTACAATACATCAATTTTGCTTATGCACCTAAAGAGGAAGGAGGTTACGATATTCCCATCGGCAGTAATGCAAGTAACAATAATGGTGTGTTTAGTATTTCAACAAAAGAAAAAAACACTATCTGGAACAAGCTTACCAGCCGTCCGCCGAGCCGCAACGAAAGTTTTATATGGCAGGCAAGAAATCTTATTGAGATGAATGAATTGCCTGAAGCTGCCGGGATAATTGAGATAATCAGGAACGACCCTAACTTTCCGCAAAGGCTGCATACCGATTTGGAGGAAGTTTTGGCTTATTGGTATTATAAACAGCAGGTTTACGATAGTTCCGCTTTTCATTTGAGTAATGCGTTAAGTGATGCATCAACCGGCCAGGAAAAAGCCCGTTGGGAATACCTGATTGCACAAATGTACCAGTTGGCTAACAAGAGTGAAGAAGCAGTGGATTATTACAATCGCAGCATTAAACATACAACCAATCCGGTAATGGAAGTGTATGCACGACTTAATTCAATCAGAATCAATCGTACCGACTCTAAGGATTACCTGCAGGAAAATATCAATGCGCTCTACCAGATGGCTAAAAGAGATAAGTACCAAAATTACCGCGACATCATTTATTATGCAGCCGCAACAATGGAACTGGAAAGAAAAAATTTTCAAAATGCCCAGGACGACCTGCTTAAAAGTGTAAAGCACACAGCAAATAATCCTGTACAACGCAGCCAATCGTTTCTTTTGTTAGGCGATATAAATTTTGATCGTAAATCTTATCCAACCGCTTATAACTTTTATGACAGCGTTGAAGTAAATGCACTTTCAAGAGACGTTGACAGGAACAGGGTTAATGACCGTAAGCCCCCTTTAAAAACCATTGCCGAAAATACGACCAGCATCAATAACCAGGACAGTTTGCAAGCGCTTGCCAAAATGCCTGCCGAACAAAGAGAAGCATATATAAAAAAACTGGCTAAACAATTACGTAAGGCACAGGGGCTAAAAGATGAAGATGTTGAAAGTGTAAATCCTGCTGTAATGCTGCAGGCTTCTGATCTGTTTGCCACCACCGAAAAAAGCAGCGATTTTTATTTTTATAATGCTTCAGAAAAAGCACGCGGTTTCAGCGAATTTAAAAGCAGGTGGGGGCAAAGGCCTAACACAGATAATTGGCGCAGACAAGGCGCTATAACCCGTCAAAATCCCAGCACTACAACTATAGACAACGCCGTAACGCCAACTTCTTTAAACGACAATAAAACCACCGCTATAAGTTACGAAGGCTTGCTACAAAATGTACCCCTTACCGATCAACAGATGACTGAAAGCAACAACACGGTACGGGAAGCTTTATATACACTTGCACAAACCTTCACCAATAAATTAGAGGATTACCCGTCGGCTATAAAGGCTTACGAAGAATTGTTACGCCGGTTTCCAAATTCCAATTATACAGAAGAAATACTTTTTAATCTCGCCAATGCTTATCAAAAAACAGGCGATAAAGAAAAAGCTGATTTTTTTAAAAGAGCGTTGATTACTTCTTCGCCAAATGGTAAGCTTGCCAAATTGATTCAGAATCCTGCCCTTGCCAAAAACAACATACAATCAAGCGCCGCCACAAAGAAGTACGAAGATATTTACAACCTATTTATTGAAGGAGATTTTTCCCGCGCAAAAACAGAAAAGAAAGTTGCTGACAGTCTTTACGGCAATTCTTACTGGACGCCTCAATTGTTGTTTATCGAATCAATTTATTATGTAAAGCAAAGGGATGACAGCACCGCTATAAAAGTGCTTACCGATCTCACTAAACTGTATAGCAGCAACCCGATGGCTGAACGTGCTAAAACGATGATTGATGTTTTAAAACGCCGCCAGCAAATTGAAAGTGACCTTGCTAAATTAGAAGTTACCCGCAATGAAGATGCAAGAACAGGCATGCCTGTTGATAATACTACAGCAACCAAACCCAAAGATGAAAAACCGGTAATCACTGCACCAAAAGTTGATAACAATCCAAAGGTTAATACGCCCATTAATGTAAAGCCCCAAACGCCTGCAGTTAAAAAAGATACTTTGGCTACACCTGCTGCACCTGTAATTAAAAAGCCTGTAATTAAAAAAGATACCGCAGTTGCAAAGCCTGCACCCATAGTAGTTAAGAACTTTACTTTTGTTGCAACCGATCCGCATTATGTTGTATTGCTTATGGATAAAGTTGATGAAGTGTATGCCAGCGAAGCAAAAAATGCTTTCAACCTTTATAACCGCCAGGCATTTTATAACAAACCCATTGCACTGAGCTCTTTAAAATTAGATGACAGGTTTAGCATGGTTTTACAAGGGCCTTTTAACGATGCAAAGGCAGCAGTTGATTATATTGACCAGGTAAGGCCCATAACAGGAGGAAGGATATTACCGTGGCTGTCGGCTAATAAATATAGTTTTTTAATTATCAGCAACGACAATCTCGACCTTTTAAAAAGCAACAAGAATTTAGATGCTTACAAACAAATGTTGATGCAGGCATTTCCGGGTAAATTCTAAAAGGTGCATCCCAAATTGTCGCTTATGTTCGTCATTGCGAGGAGGAACAGCCTGTCCCGAATTTGACTCGGGAACGAAGCAATCTGCTGATAAAACTATAAAAGAGGCTGATAATTGTAAGAGCAGATTGCTTCGTTCCTCGCAATGACGAGGTGTTTAAACAACGCGATCAGTCAAAAAAAACAAGCGACAATTTGAAATGCGCCCTTCTAAAACATTAGCAAACGAAGTGTAAGCAGTTTTATAGCTTTGCACTGTTTTCAAACACGAACTTTTAAAGTATTATTTTCAATTATTATGGCAACAAAAAAAATTCGCACCAGCAGGTCTGTAAAAATATTCTGGCGTATTGTTTTAATTGGCTTTGGTTCTTTTATTCTTTTGTTACTGTTAGCCAGTTGGGGCGTTTTCGGAAAAATGCCGTCTATTGATGATCTCGAAAATCCGAGCGCTTCGCTTGCCAGCGAAGTAATTGCCGACGATGGAACAGTGATGGGAAAATACTATTTGGAAGACAGATCGAATACCGAGTTTCACGACATCAGCCCGCATGTAGTTCACGCATTGATAGCAACCGAAGATGAGCGTTTTTATAATCACAGTGGTATTGACGGACGTGGTTTGGCAAGAGCGATAGTTCATTTAGGTAAAGACGGCGGAGCAAGTACCATTACCCAGCAATTAGCTTTTAATTTATTTAACGGAACCAGGGCAAGAAATCCTATTTCACGATCCATGCAAAAAGTTAAAGAGTGGATTATAGCCGTTAAGTTAGAAAGGAATTTTACAAAAGATGAAATTCTTGCATTGTATCTAAACACGGTTCCATTTGGCGATAACGTGTATGGTATTAGAAATGCATCAAGAATATTTTTCCAAAAAGATCCTGATGTAATTAATATTGAAGAAGCTGCCGTATTAATTGGAATGCTTAAAGGGTCAACTTTATATAATCCACGCGTTAACCCTAAAATGGCGCTCGACCGCCGTAATACCGTTCTCGATCAAATGGTACGCAATAATTTTCTTACTACTGCTGAAGCCGCCCGTCTTAAAGCTAAACCAATTATACTTAATTATAAGAAGTCTGATGAGACGGCAGGCCTTGCTCCTTACTTCAGAATGGTTTTAGGCCAGGAAATGAAAAAGTGGTGTAAGGAACACACAAAACCCAACGGCGATAATTACGACTTGTACCGCGACGGTTTAAGAATATATACAACCATAAATCCGCGAATGCAATTATATGCTGAAGAAGCTGTAAGCAAGCACATGAGCTACATGCAAAAGATACTGAACTCGCAAAGAAATATTAAAAACGGCAGCGTGTGGAAAGGCAGGGAAGATGTATTGCAGGCCGCAATGAAAAACAGCGACCGGTGGAAAAATCTTAAAAAAGACGGACTGGAGGACAAGGACATAAAAAAGAGTTTTTACAGAAAAACGCACATGAAGATTTTTGCCTGGAACACAAAACGCGAAGCCGATACAACCATGACGCCTTATGATTCTATAAAGTACCACAGGCAAATGTTACAGGCAGGCTTTATGGCAATGGACCCTTTGAGCGGAGAAATTAAAGCATGGGTTGGTGGAATTGATTTTAAAAACTTTAAGTTCGACCATGTAAACGTGAATACCAAAAGGCAGGTAGGCAGTTCTATTAAGCCATTATTGTACAGCCTTGCAATTGAAGATGCTGGTTTTACACCTAATACTACCGTGCACGATGTTCAGCAAAACTTTGGAAGCCTGGGGCTGGTTCCTGCTACGGATGCTACGTGTACAGGCCGGTCTATGTCAATGACTTCAGCTTTAATGTGGTCGCGCAACTGTGCTACTGCTTACATTATGAGGCAATTAGGCAACGGCGGTTACGATGGCCCTAAACGCTTTGTTGATTTCCTGAAAAACTGTAATATCCAAACTAAAATTGATCCTTATCCTTCTATAGCATTAGGCGCCTGCGAAATCAGTTTATACGAAATGATGCAGGGTTACAGCATGTTCCCGGGCAGAGGCTTCAACTCTAAACCTTTAATGATTGCCCGTATAGAGGACAAGAACGGAAATGTTCTCGAAAACTTTTTACCCGCGCAACGTAAAGAAGTAATCAGCGAAGTAACTGCCTACAGTGTTGCCATGATGATGGAGGCAGTTATTAAACAGGGAACAGGCCGCCGTATGGCAAGCTATGGATTAACCGGCGAGATTGCCGGTAAAACAGGAACCACCAACGATAACAGCGATGCATGGTTTATTGGATATACACCACAGCTATTAGCGGGCGGCTGGGTAGGCTGCGATGACAGGTTTATTCGCTTCAACAGCGACCAGGTGGGGCAAGGTTCTGCTGCAGCTTTACCTATATGGGCTTACTTTTTTAATAAAGCATTAGCCGATAAAACTTTAGGGCTGGATAGAAATGCACAGTTCTCTAAACCTGAATCAATGAGCAATGATGTTATTTTCGATTACCAAAACAACGTTAATAACGACGTACCTAAAGCAGAAGGAGAAGATATGGGCAACGGCTCTTCTCAAGACTACATGATCCCAGATGCTAAACCTGAGGATATTGGCGCTGAAAGCGAAATCCCACAGGAAAAAACAAAGCCCGGAACAGGAACAGGGATCAGTAATTTAAAGACAACACCTCAGCCACCTGCAAAAACTGAAGTTAAGCCCGCAGAACCAAATATGGAAGACCTTAGCCCGAGAGAGAGGCGAAGATTACGACGCAAGCAAAAAAGAGAGGGTAAAACCGAAGACCAACCGCCACAGGCAGCATTGCCGAATAAAAGCGGGCAGTAGAGTAAATGAAAAAGCTCTTCAAGGTTATATCATAATTTGGAGGGTTAAAATTGCCACGGCCTTTGTCACAAATTTCAATTCCCACGATCTTCAGATCGTGGTTTTGTATAAAAAAAGGTATTGGCTTTAGACAATACTCTTTTCGAATTGCAATAATTCCAATAAATTACTTATGGCTAAATGGTGGATCGGGTGTTCGGGTTTTCATTATAAGCATTGGAAAGGTGTCTTCTACCCTGAAGGTCTTTCGCAAAGCAAATGGTTCGATTTCTATCATCAGCACTTTAAAACTTTGGAACTTAATGTTACTTTTTATCGCTTTCCGCAATTGTCGTTTTTAGAAACCTGGTATAAAAAAAGCCCTGATACTTTCAGCTTCTCGGTTAAAGCGCCACGTGCAATAACACACTACAAACAATTTATAGAAACAAAACAATTAGTTAATGATTTTTACGGAACTGTGCAGGAAGGCTTGAAAGATAAGTTGGGATGTGTTTTATTTCAAATGCCGCCGCGAATGGCTTATAAAGAAGAAAAGCTGGAACAAATTATTGACAATCTCGATCCGGCATTTAAAAATGTATTAGAATTCAGACACGAAAGCTGGTGGAACGCAGAGGTTTACAGTAAACTGTCGAAACACAATATTACTTTTTGTGGTATGAGCCATCCCCAGCTTCCTGAAGATGTTGTTCAAAATACGAAAATCTTATACTTCCGTTTTCATGGCGTACCGCATTTATACTCCTCACCTTATGATATGGATACATTAACAAGGATAGCCAATGAAATAGAGGAAAACACAAAAACTAAGGAAGCATATATTTATTTCAACAACGATATAGGGGGCTCAGCAATAAAAAATGCTAAGGAAATGGAAGAGTATGTTTTTAAACAGAGTCTCTGAAGGTCTCAACGGCCTCAAGTTTGACACTTAACAACTCTAACAGTTTGATAATCAATTATAGCGTATTAGATTTGGCACACTACGGGCTTTAGCTTTCCATAATGTTCTATTAAAAGTACGTGGTCAGTTGTTGCTTGGG
>JAABUN010000500.1_pt1 | contig 101421 bp, 106 predicted proteins | sample 5559311 | NCBI WGS metagenome assembly JAABUN01 (sample SAMN10711877, study PRJNA513370) | rock metagenome | isolation source: Antarctica rocks | place: Antarctica: Victoria Land, Siegfried Peak sud | reverse complement strand
TAAATTCCAAAGACATATTTGGATCGTCAGGTGTCTCTTCTAAAAGCCTCGAGCCGAGGTATTCATGACGGCCCTTGAAGTAGCTTTCGCTGGCAGTTTGTGGGTTGAATAATTTTAGCTCCGGCATGACGCCTCCTCAAAAGGTGTAAATCGTTCTGTATAGACGAACGAATTAGGCAACCGCTTGGTGTCTTAAGCCGTACTTTTCGTCCGTTTGATTGTTGAAAAAGGCCGGTGTTCGCCTACCCGTCCAGAGATTCCGCAACATATAGTAGCGACCCGCCACTTCAGCTCTCACCACACCTTTGCGTTACGGAGTAGCTGATTGGCTTAGTGTCGGGCCAAATGGAAGGGTTTTAGGCAAGAACTTTCAAAGTAGCTTCATGGTGACATAAAACGAGCTGAGTGTCTAATATGCTAGGCGTTCGGAGCGTCTAAATCTCCGAACTCAGGCCAGCTGGTACGCCACAACTTTTTTGTAAGCGTTTGCGCCTTATGATATTCGGGTGGCTAAGGTCAGTACCACCTACGTTTGTAACGAATGCGGCACGCAGTCGCCGGTCAAGATGGGTAAGTGTCCGCGCTGCGGCGCGTGGGGCAGTATGGAAGCGCAGCTTACAGGGCCGAGCAGTCCGGGACGGGCAGGTCGAGCTTCGGCTCGAGGGTTGACGCCGCCGGTCGTGGTCGAAACGCTCTCGAGCCTCGAGCTGACGCAGGCGCAGCGCATCCCCTCGGGTATCGGTGAAGTAGACAGGGTTTTGGGCGGCGGTTGGGTTGCTGGAGCCGTCACGCTACTCGCTGGGGAGCCCGGTATCGGGAAATCGACGCTGCTGTTGCAACTCGCGCACGAGATGCTGGCGCAGGGGCACACCACGCTCTACGTGGCTGGTGAAGAGTCGTTATCGCAGGTCAAGATGCGCGCGGAGCGGCTCGGCGTCGCGCCGAAGCTCGAGTTGACCCGCGAGACCGACGCGCGCACCCTAGCCGAGCACTTCCGCGCTTTTCGGCCCCCCTTTATCATCGTCGATTCGGTGCAAACGCTGATCGCCGAAGACGGCGCGACGCCCGGTACCGTCACCCAAGTCCGGGACGGTACGGCGCTCCTGACCCAAGCCGCGAAGGAGGCGGGCAGCGCCCTCGTGCTCATCGGACACGTGACGAAGCAGGGCCAGGTGGCGGGGCCGAAAGTAGTCGAGCACATGGTTGACGCAACCCTGGCGTTAGAAAGCGCCTCAGGGTTTCGGGTACTCAGGACGATGAAAAACCGTTTCGGCCCCGCTGGTGAGATGGGCGTCTTCGAGATGACAACCGGCGGGATGCGCCCGGTGGCCAATCCGTCGGAAGCGTTTTTAGCAGAGCGGCCCCGTGGGGTGGCAGGTTCGGTGATCGTCGCGGCGCTCGAGGGGCAGCGTCCGCTACTGCTCGAGGTGCAGGCGCTCGCCGCCAAATCGCCCTACGCGTCACCGCGTCGCACCGTGCAGGGACTCGACCCGCGCCGGGTAGACGTCGTGCTGGCGGTACTCGAAAGGCGGCTCGAGCTACCTCTCGCCGGACTCGACGTTTATGTGAACGTCGCGGGGGGCCTCCGCCTGACCGACCCCGGCACCGACCTCGCGGTCGCGTTGGCGGTGTATTCGGCCGTGACCAATCGGCCGCTCCCAGAAGGGACGGCGGTCGTCGGGGAGGTCGGTTTAGCCGGTGAGCTGCGGAGCGTCGCGCAGCTCGAGCGCCGCATTCAAGAGGCGGGACGCACCGAGTTTCCGCGTCTGGTCGGGCCGCCGCTAGCCGGGAGCAAACACAAGGCGGTGCGCACGCTCGCCGAGGCGATCGGCGCGGTGTGGCAATGAAGGTACGGCTATGAAAGAGCCTTCAGGCGGGACGCTCGAGCTACTCGTACGGGGCGCAGCGTGCGTCGGAGGCGGGCTTTTGGGTCTCCTCGTCGGGCGCTGGTTCGTCGCGCAGCAGGTGCTGAGCGAAAGCATCAACCTCGTTTATCTCACGCTGCTCGGGCTTTTGCTCGGCTACCTCTTGAGTACCTTTCTGGTCAGTCCCACCGAACGCACCGTGCGCTGGTTTCGGCAACTGTCACCGGACGCGGTGTTAGCTGCCGGTTTGGGCGCGACCGCTGCGCTCGTCATGACAGTGCTCTTAAACAGCGTGCTAGAGCAGGTACCGGGGTTTTCGTGGCAGGTGTCGGTGCTGATGACGGTGTTTCTCGTCGCCACTTCGTCGTGGTTTTTTGTCCGTAATAGGGCGCTTCTTTTGCGGGTCAGGCAGTCCGAACGACCCGAACGCGCGCCCCGACAAACCGCCCTGCTGCCTACAGTACTCGACACTTCCGCCCTGATCGACGGTCGGGTCGTCGCCATTATCGAAACGCACTTCTTAAACGGCCCGGTCTTGTTGCCGCAGATCGTTTTGGCCGAGTTACAACGTATCGCCGACTCGGGCGATCCGACGCGGCGTCGCCGGGGTCGGCGCGGGCTCGAGGTTTTAGAGCAGTTGGAGGCGACCCTGGGCGAACGCCTCGAGCTGGTTCACGACGTCCAGGCGACGCCCGCCGATACGCCGGTCGATACCCAGCTCGTGCAGCTCTGTCTGGCGCGACCCGCGCGGCTGCTGACGACCGACTACAACCTCGCGCGGGTCGCCGCCGTCGGCGGTACCGAGGTGCTCAACCCCAACGCGCTCGCCAACGCGCTAAGGCCGGGATTTGCTACCGGCGAAACGCTGCGCGTGCAGATTACCAAACCCGGACGCGAACCGGGGCAAGGTCTGGCGTACCTCGACGACGGGACGATGGTGGTCGTTGAAGGCGCGGGCGATAAGGTCGGAGAGCGGGTCAGCGCCGCCGTTACGAGCCACCTGCAAACGCAGGTCGGGCGGATGGTTTTTGCCCAGCTCGAGGCTTAGCGTACACTGCAATTGGTGATTAGCGTACGCGGCGCACACTGAGCGCCGCACGACCCCCGCACCACCAGCCGCGTCGGTAACAGCTGCCGCTGTAGCGGCGCGTCGTCTCCGGCAGTGCGGCTGATCAGCAGCCGCGCCGCCTGCAAACCTATTTCGCGGCTCGGTTGCGCGACCGTCGTTAAAGAAAACGCTTCTGCCGGTAAAATATCGTCGAAGCCGACCACCGCCAAGTCTTGAGGTACTCGCACCCCGGCCTCCGACGCAGCCTGCAACAGCTTGACGGCGGTCGAATCGTTCGCGCAGACGACTGCTCGAGGACGCGGCGAACGACCCACAAACTCGGCGTAGGCTTGTTCGTCTGTAGCAGCGATGAGCCAGGCCGGATCGAAGGGTCGTCCGGCTGCGGCCAGCGCGTCTCGGTAGCCTGCGTAGCGTTCACGAACCGTCGAGGGAGCCCCAGCGAGTCCGGCGTTTTGATGGATAAACGCGGTGGTCTCGTATCCGAGTCGCAGCAGATGGTCCGTTACGCCGAAGCTCGCGGCGACGTTATCGACGCCGACAAAGTCGCCCGGCGCGGCGGCGAGCGCTTGGTCGATATAGACGAATGGGTACGTAGCGGCGGCGAGGTCGCTAAACAGCGCCGGGTCGTCGTGGGGCAAAACCAGCACGCCACTAAAGCCCGCCCTTTTCATCCGCATCACCTCGCTGCGCTCGAGCGCGCTCGAGTGGTGTGAATACCCGAACGCCGCGTGTGCGCCGTACTCCTGACACGCCGCCTGCACCCCTTTCATAATGTCCAGACAAAACGCGTCGCGCGTTTCGGGAAAGACCACGCCGATAAGCTGGTGGGGTGCGTTTAGCCGAAGGTTTACGCCCGAAGTTACGACCGTACCGTTTTTAGTTTGACGCTGAACGAGCCCTGCGTCACTCAGGCCGCGCAGCGCCTGCCGCACTGTGCCGCGCGAAACCCCGTACCGCTCCATGAGCGCCATCTCTGTAGGCAAACGGCTGCCGACGGCAAATATACCCTCTTCGATCAGCCCCTGGTAGTGCTCGAGCAGCTGCTGGTGCAAGGGTCTCTTGTCGCTACGGTCAAGCTCGAGTTCAGCACCGGGAAGGGTTTGTTCGGATACGCGCATATGCTCCTAAGTTTACGTCTTAACCACCCCGTCACACTATCTCAGCCCGCTTGACGAACTGACCCTTAGCGGGTCACTTGACAAATGCTACGACTAACGCTATGTTTTGTCTATACAAATAGCAAGTGCTGATTGCCGAACCGGGCGTCTTAAGGTTCGCGAGGCTGCGGTCTCTACGACAGCGAGTCTTCTCGCCGTAGCTGCGAGCGCTCAGGCACTGAAAGGGGTCAAAAGACGGTTGTAGAGGTTTGGTTGCGGCTACGCCGCCTTCTATTCGTTTTAGTTTCTACACGGAGGCAAAGATGAAACGGTTACAACTAGCAGTGTTCGTCAGTCTACTTCTAGGCTTCGCCTACGCCCAAGACGTCAAAGAGGTCACGTTTTGGACAAGTCACGGTGAGCCCGACCTGACGACGATCAAAGAGATCGTTCAAAACTTCAACGACGAACACCCCGATATCAACGTCAAACTGGTGCAAGTTCCACCGGGTGCCAACGTCGAAACCGACGTGACGAAGCTGATGACCGCCGTGCGCGGCGGCACCGGCCCGGACGTGTACATGCTCGACCGCTTTGTCGTCGCGCAGCGCGCCGCCGACGGTTTGTTGCAAGACCTGTCGCCCTATATGAACGGCGAGGACGTGCTAGCGGAGAACCTCGAGTTCGCCCGTAACGAGGCGATGTTAGCGGGAGTCCCCTACGCGCTGCCGTTCGATACCGACGCGCGGGCGCTCTACTACAACAAAGATATGCTGGAAGCCGCCGGGGTCGATGTCAGCGAACTCGACCCGAAAAACGGCCCGATTACGCTTGAGCGCGTCGGCGAAATTGCAGCGCAAGTCGATGAGAAAAATGCTCAGGGCAACTACGACAAAATGGGCTTTATCCCTTGGTTCGAGCAGGGCTGGCACTACACCTATGGCTTCGATTTCGGCGGCAGCTTCTACGACGCTGCGGCGTGTCAGGTGACGCCGAATAGCGAAGAGGTCGTCGCCGCGTTTCAGTACGCCTACGACTACGCCGCCGAAAAAGGCCCACAGCAGGTGCAGGCGTTCCGGCAAGCCTTCACCCGGCCTGATTTACCCCCGCAGCAAAACCCCTTTATCTCGCAGCAACTGGCGATGATGATTACCGGCGACTGGATGCTCGGCAATATGGAACGCTACGCACCCGACGTGAATTACGGCGTCACCTATATCCCCACTGCGACCGAAGGGGGCGAATCCGTCACCTGGGCCGGAGGTTGGTCGGTGGTGATGCCACAAGGGGCCAAAGAACCCGAAGCCGCTTTCGAGTTTATGAAGTACTTTGCCGGTGAACCGGGGCAGACGCTCTACACCAAAGACACGCAGCACATGCCGACGATCTCGAGCCTCTTAGACGACGACTCGCTCTTTGAAGGCCAGCACAAGTTTTTCAAAGAATTGCTGCCAACCGCCCAGAGCCGCCCGCCGCTGCCGGTCGGCGCACTCTACTGGGACGAGCTGACCACCGCCTGGGAGAAGACGTACCTCAATCAGCAAGAGCCGCAGGCTGCTTTAGATGAGGTTGCCTCGCGCGTTCAGCCGCAGCTGCAGCCGTTCTGCTCACAACTCCAAGCGGCTAACTAGCTTACCGTTTTTGGTTTAGGTTTTGGCTGCCGGAGTAGCTAACAACTCCGGCAGCCCTTTTGGAGGTTTCTGATGCGCTGGCCTTCTCGCCTCGAGCGCCGTAAACTCACGCTCGGCTTGCTGTTTATCTCCCCGTGGATCGTCGGCTTTTTAGCCTTTACGCTCTACCCGATCATCTACACCCTGCGGATCAGCTTTACCCGTTACAGCGGCTTCGGCAGCCCGATGTGGATCGGTTTTGCCAACTATAAAGCGCTCTGGACGGATAATGTTTTTTGGGATTCGCTCTGGAATACGCTCTATTACACAGCGCTCGCCGTACCGATTGGGATTGTTATCGCCATGGCGATGGCGATTGCGATGAATCAGCCCTTACGCGAAGTGTCCCTCTACCGCGCCGCGCTCTACCTGCCCTCAGTGCTGCCGCTCTTTGCCGTATCGTTTATCTTTATCGCGCTGCTAGACCCTAACCGCGGTATCTTCAACCAAATGATGGTGGCGTTGGGTCTGCCGAACATCAACTGGTTCGGCGACCCACGTTACGCGAAGCTGGGGCTGGTGCTTTTGGCGCAGTTTGGGGCCGGAAATACGGCGCTCGTTTTTTTAGCCGGACTTAAAGCGATTCCCAAGACGCTCTACGAAGCCGCCGTCTTAGACGGAGCGGGGCCGATCCGCCGTTTCTGGAGCGTGACGCTACCCCTCATGACGCCCGTGATTCTCTACTCGCTCATTTTGGGCCTCAGCTTGGGCTTACAGGTCTTCGCGCAAGCCTATATTATTACGAACGGCGGCCCCGCCAACGCCACGAACTTTTACGTGTACTACCTCTACAATCAAGCGTTTCGCTACAGCAATATGGGCGCGGCCTCGGCGATGGCGTGGGTGCTCTTTATCGTCACGCTCTTTTTGGCGCTGCTGATCTTCCGCACCTCGAGGCGCTGGGTCAACTACGAGACGGTGGCCTGATGGCGACGGCTCCGAAAACCCTGAGTCAACCCGCGACCGGCCCCAAAACTCGCACCCGAAAGCAGACGCAAAAGTGGGTCTCGAGATTCCTTCTCATCCTTTTTAGCGCCGCACTCCTGTTGCCGCTTTACTGGATGGTCGCCACCGCCCTTAAAACCGATCAGGAACTCGCCGTTTTTCCGCCGACGCTGTTTCCGCGTAACCCGCAGTGGAGCAACTTCGCCGAAGCGGTCACCTATATTCCCTTTTTCAAGTTTTTAGGCAACACCCTGACGGTGACGGTGTTGACTGTCGTCGGTTCGGTAATTTCAAATCCGCTAATCGCCTACGGCTTCTCACGTATCGAGTGGCCGGGGCGCGACAAGGTGTTTTTACTCGTGATGGCCACCGTCTTTATCCCTTTTCCGGTCGTCATTATCGCCCTCTTCGACATCTTCGCACGGTTCGGCTGGATCAACACCTTTTTACCGCTCGTCGTCCCGATGTTTTTCGGTCAGGCGTTCTGGATATTTTTGATGCGGCAGTTTCTCATGCAGATTCCGATGGACATCTCCGACGCCGGACGGATCGACGGGGCCAACGAGTTTCAGGTGTTCAGCCAGCTGATCTTGCCGCTGACGCTCCCCTCAATCGGGGTTATCGGCATCTTCGCCGCGCTCTACGCCTGGAACGACTTTATCGGGCCGCTGATCTACCTCCAAGATGAGAGCAAATACACGCTCGCCATCGGCCTCACCTTTTTTCGTTCACAGTACGACGTACAGTTCAACCTGCTGATGGCCGCCTCGACCCTCGTGGTGTTGCCGGTCGTGGTGATCTTTCTACTCTTTCAACGGGCCTTTTTAGACGGCATTACGCTGGGCAGCGTCAAGTAGGGTCGTGGGTAAAAATTTGCGCGATACGCCGGTAGCAGAGCCCGTATATGACGTGCCCGGTAGCGGTGACGCTGAAGAGCAGCGTCAGGGGGGAGAACCAGAAGGCCGCGCCTGCCAGCAGCAGCACGCCGATACAGAGCGCCGTCGTCCCGAACTGGGTCATCCCCAGGATGAGCGCAGCCCTAGCCGCCGCCCAGGGGCCTAGCGTGGTGCTGACCCGGAGCGGAAAAAGAAACACGCTTGCGGCGAGGTAGAGAAGCGCCCCGAGCGCCATGAGCGCGAACACGAGGGGGCGTAGCGCGGGGGCCAATTGCGGCAGCAACACGAAGTTCACGGCGAGCAGCGCCGGAATCAGGAGCCACAACAGACCGAGCAGAAAGTCTGACATGAACGACGAACGAAAGCGGGCGAAAAAGGGACCATAAAACGCGTCGTCGGGGTTATCTTGCCAAGCGCGGAAGACCGCGAACAGCGCCGCCGTCGCAGGCACCAGCGTTACGATCAGGGAGGAGCAGAGGAGCCACAAACCGCCCAGCAGCAAGTAGCTGCTCAGGCGGCTGAGCCACCAATAAAACCGGCTGTCTAAAAGTCGCATCGTCCGGGCTAGTGTACCGTTAGCTGGATTTTATCGCCACACATCCGTTTTACCCTAGGAGAAACCCGTTGCGTCACACCGTTCGTTATACCGCCGAAAAACTCGCCAAACGCCTCAAACTCGTTACGCCGCTCGTCTACCGCCGCCACGCCACTCTGGAGCCTTTTCGTTATAAAAAACTAGCGAGTCCGCTCGAGCCTCCCCTACTAGACGAAGACACCAGCGGTTGGGAAACGATGCTCTTCGGCTCGTACTGGGGTGCGCCGCGCACCGAATTTATGATTCGCAGTTCGTTCTCCGTCCCGGCGGATTGGGACGCTTCACTACCAATTGCCCTCTACTTGCCGCTCGGCGAAGCGGGCGACTTCAGTCACCCGGAAACGCTCGTTTATCTGGACAGCACGCCTTACGCCGCCGCCGACCGGCACCACCAGGAGGTAAGGCTGCCGGACGGCGCGACCGGTACGCACGAGCTGGCGCTGCACGGTTGGACAGGCATCAACATGGCTGAAGACCGGCGTTTATACCTGCGTGAATGCAGCGTGGTGCAGCTCGAGCCCACCACCCGCGAATTTGTCAACCTGGCGCGTGTGGCGCTGGAAACAGCCGAGCATCTGGACGACGATGAACCGGCCAAAGGTCATCTGCTCAACGCTTTGGATGAAGCGTTTAAGAGGCTCGAGACCCGCGCTTTAGACCAAAACAAGCCTGACCGTGACGCCTTTTACGACAGCGTACCGGACGCCTTAGACACGCTCAAGGCCGGGATTGCCAAAGCTGGCCCCGCTGAAGACGTGACGGTCGCCGCTGCCGGACACGCCCACATCGACGTGGCGTGGCTCTGGACTTTAGGCCAAACGCGCCGCAAAGCCGGACGCACCTTTCACACCGTGATGCGGCTGATGGAGGAATTTCCTGAGTACACCTTTTCGCAGAGCCAGCCGCAACTTTACGACTATGTGCGGCAAGATTATCCCGAACTGTTTGAGGAGATTAAAGCGCGCGTCGCCGAAGGCCGTTGGGAAACCCTGGGTGGGATGTGGATCGAGGCCGACTGCAACCTCTCGGGTTCCGAATCGTTAGCGCGACAATTTGTATTAGGACGAGCGTTTTTTAAGGAACACTTTGCCCCAGCCGGTGAAACTCGTGTGGACTCCCCTATATTATGGCTTCCCGACGTGTTCGGCTACGCCTGGAACCTGCCGCAGCTGATTAAAGAAGCGGATTTAGAATATTTTTTTACCATCAAGATCGGCTGGAGCCAGTATAACCGTCTTCCCTACGATTCGTTCTACTGGCAGGGCTTGGACGGCACGAAGGTCTTAACGCACTTTTCGACCACACCTGAAGTCGGTAGCCCGCACGCGAGCACCTATAACGCTGCCGCGACGCCTGAGCAAAACCTCGGCACGTGGCGCAATTTTCAGCAAAAAGACGCGCAGCAAGACCTCTTTATGGCGTATGGGTACGGCGACGGCGGCGGCGGCCCCACCCGTGAAATGCTCGAAAACATCACGCTGATGCACGATTTTCCGGCGCAACCACAGATGAGGTTTAGCACCGCCAAAGACTTTTTCGAGGGGCTCGAGCGGACCTCCGGCGAGCACCTGCCGACCTGGAACGGCGAGCTGTATCTCGAGCTGCACCGGGGCACCTACACCACGCAGAGCCGCAACAAACGTGCCAACCGTAAAAGCGAGTTCCTCCTCCACGACGCTGAATTCGTCGCATCTTTGGCGAGTACACTCGATAAAAGCTACACCTATCCCGAAACCGAGCTGCGCAGCGCGTGGGAACTCGTGCTGTTAAACCAGTTTCACGACATCATCCCCGGGAGCAGCATCGGCGAGGTCTACACGGAGTCGTTGGCGCAGTACGAAGAAATTACGGCGTTAGGCGAACGGGCTCGAGCCGACGCCTTGACCGTTATTGCTCAGAATGCAGGGGGCGAAGTCGTCGTCGTCAACCCGACCTCGTTTGTCAGGGACGATCTAGCTTTAGTTGCCGAGACGGGTTTGGGTACACTCCGCCGCGCCGACGGGTTGCCGGTTTTGACCCAAGGAATCGAAGGCGGAACGCTGCTGGCAGCCGGGAGTTTGGAGCCTTACAGTGCTACACCCTTAAGACGCGGCGATGAAGCCGACACGCCGGTACCTGAGCTGAGCGTCAGTGAAACAGGGCTCGAGAACGCCTTTGTTAGGGTTGAACTAAACGAAGACGGCGATTTGACCCGCGTGTTCGATAAAACGGCGAACCGCGACGTGTTAGCCGAAGGTGCCAAAGGTAACGAATTTCTAGCCTTTGAAGACCGCCCGAACGCGTGGGACGCGTGGGACGTCGATATTTTCTACGACGATAAGGTCTACCACGCCGAGCCCGCTTCATCGGTAAAAGTCATAGAAAAAGGCCCGCTGCGCGCCACCATCGAAATCAAACGGCAGATTCTGCACAGCGCCTACACGCAGCGCCTGTCCCTGATTTACAACAGCCCGCGCCTCGACATTACCACCGACATCGACTGGCGAGAGCGGCACACCCTGCTCAAAGTCGCGTTTCCGACGCCCATCTTGTCCCCGATGGCCACCCATGAAATCCAGTGGGGCAGCGTGCAGCGCCCGACGCACCGCAACACGAGCTGGGATTGGGCGCGTTTTGAAACCTGCGCGCAAAAGTGGGTCGATGTGTCCGAGTCCGACTACGGCGTGAGTCTACTCAACGACTGCAAATACGGCAACGACGTGCAGGGCGGGACGATGCGCCTCTCGCTACTGCGAAGCCCAACCGCACCCGACCCCGAAGCCGACCAGGGTAAGCACACGTTTACCACCAGCTTGCTGCCGCACGCGGGTGCGGTCGGCGAGGCGACGATCAAAGCTGCCTACGCACTCAACGACCCGCTGTTAGGGGTTAAAGCGAGCGGTGAGGCCACTGCGCCGACGAGCTTTTTAGCGGTTGATCGGCCTAACGCCGTGATCGAAACCGTCAAGCGCGCCGAAGACGGTTCGGGCGTCGTGGTGCGGCTTTACGAATCGCAGCGGCAGCGCGGGCCGGTGACGTTGACAGCAGGCTTTAAGGTGGCAAAAGCGGAGCGGACGAACCTACTCGAGACGCCCCGTGAAACCTTGGATGTTCAAGATAATGCCGTCACCTTCGACCTCAACCCGTTTGAAATCGTCACGCTCAAACTGACCCCGGCATAGGACGCATACCATGACGAAATCTGACTCAGCCCCCGAAAAACTTAAGATCGCCCTGCTCGGTGCAGGCAACATCGCCCGTGTTCACGTCGCGGGAATGCTGGCACACGCCGACAAGCTCGAGTGCGTCGCCCTCTGCGACGTCTCGGACGCGGCCCTCACCCTCCGCGCGGCGCAGCTCGGCAACGACCCGGCGCTCTATCACGACCTGGACACGCTGCTCGCTGAACAAACCGAGCTTGACGCGGTGATCGTCGCGCTGCCGCATCAGCTTCACACCTCGGCGATTTTGGCGGCGGCAGGAGCGGGCAAGCACATCCTCTGCGAAAAACCGATGTGCACGACGCTCAAAGAAGCCGACGAGATTTTGGCGGCGGTGGGGCGCTCCGGCGTCACCTACATGTCAGCGCATAACCAGCTCTTTACCCCGGTCGTCCGGGAGGCCAAACGGCTCCTGGACGAAGGACTTATCGGTACCCTCCGCTGGCTCCGGACGCAGGACTTTTACGTGGCGGACGCTTCGTCGATGCACGGTACTTGGCGGGGCAGCGTCGCCTCGCAAGGGGGCGGCGAACTCATCGATACCGGCTATCACCCGTCGTACCTGCTGCTGTATTTGGCGGGCGCACCGCTGGCGGAAGTTCGGGGCAGCATGAGCCGCTTTCATATGCAGATCGAAGGCGAAGACACGGCGAGCGTCCAGGTACGGTTTCAAAACGGCGTGCTCGGTGAAATCCTGACCTCATGGGCGATGCCGCGCCCCTACGGGACGCACAAGCTGCATCTGGTCGGCGACAAGGGGGAGCTGTTCGGTTCAGATAACACCCTCTACTACCGACCGACCGGGTTCGCCGAACCTGCGGCGCGCATCTTAGCTGCGGTCGAAAGCACCTTTACAGAAGAAATCGGGCATTTTGCCGACTGTTTGCGAGACGGCACCAGGCCGCTTCACGGGGCGGAGGAGGGGCGGGCGGTGCTCGAGCTTATCCTCAGGGCGACCGAAAGTGCTTCGGGCTGGCAGCAAACCGCGCCGTTGCAGAGCGTGTTGTGAGCCGTACGATGACCGGAGGTTTTCCGATCGGGTTTCGCTATACGCCGCTGTCGGCGTGGAGTCACGACCTCACAGGGCTTATCGCCTGGGCTAAAGAGAACAATTTTGGCGCACTGGACGTCAAAGGCGGCGCGGAACAGGTTACGGCGGTGAGCGAAGCCGGGCTAAAGGTCGGCTCGGTAGATCTACCCGAATGGCAGGGGATGCTCTCGCTCGACGCGGACAAACGCCGTGACGCCGTAGCCCGCAACCGAGACACTATCGAGGCGTGGGCTGCTGCGAGGGCACCGCTCAACTATTTCGTCGTAATGCTCCCTGAAGACCCACACGCGCCGCCGCAGGAGGTTTTTAGAGCGATGGTCGAGAGCTACGGTGAGCTGGCAGAGGCGCTCGAGGCCCACGACGCCAAAGTGGTCATCGAGGGCTGGCCCGGCCCCGGAGCCCTCTGCTGCACCCCTGAATCGTACCGCGCCTTTTTTGAGGCGTGTCCGTCCCCGGCGATGGGCGTCAATTACGACCCCTCGCACCTGCTCCGGATGGGTATCGACCCCCTCAGATTTCTGGATGAGTTCGTCGGACGCGTTTTTCACGTTCACGCGAAAGACACCGAAGTGTTTGATGAAGCACGTTACGAATACGGGACGGAGCAAAAGCCGCTGTTTGCCGAGAAACTACGGTTCGGCGGCCCCTTCTGGCGCTACACGGTGCCGGGTCACGGCGTGATGCGCTGGAAGCGGGCATTTGAGATGCTGGCTGAGGCGGGTTATCAGGGATGCGTGTGTACCGAGCTGGAAGACAGGTTTTTTAACGGTACAGAAGAGACAGAAAAAGCCGGCTTGCTCGCCTCGAGACACTTTTTAGAAAGCTGTTAAGAAAGCTCTTAGGACTATCAAAGGAGAAAAGATGGAGTACACCAAACTAGGCCGCTCAAACATGACGGTCAGCAAAATCTGTCTGGGAACGATGCACTTTGGGCCGTATGCGTCTGAAGAAGAGTCGCATAAGATTCTCGACCGGACGCTCGAGCTGGGTATCAACTTTATCGACACCGCGAACGTCTACGGCGGTGACGACAAGGGCCGCTCGGAAACGATCATCGGCAGCTGGTTTGCCCGCCGCCCGGAAGCCCGCGATCAGGTTGTCCTAGCGACCAAACTCTATAACCCGATGCAAAAGGGACATGTCCCCAACGACGAGGCCGGATTTTCAGCGTACAAGGCGCGAAAACAGGTTAAAGACTCGCTCGAGCGGCTGCAAACCGACCGTATCGACCTCTATCAGGTGCATCACATTGACCGCCGCGTCTCACCCGAAGAGTTTTGGGGGACATATGAAAAGATGATTGCCGACGGAGACGTACTCTACGCGGGCTCGAGCAACTTCCCCGGTTGGGGACTCGCCAAAATGCAGGCGCAAGCATGGGCGCGCGGCTCCGTCGGCTTCGTCTCCGAGCAGACGCAGTACAACCTGCTCAACCGGATTCCCGAGTTGGAAGTGCTCCCCGCCGCGCAAGATTTCGGAGTCGGTGTGATCGCCTATATGCCGCTCGCTGGTGGACTTTTGACCGGCAAGGTGAGCGCCGCCGAGGGCTCACGGACAAAGCAGTTGGAGGAAGAATACGACATCAAGCTGGGCGAAGGCAACGACCAGTTCAGCGCATTTTCTTCTCTTTGCCGCGATCTGGGCGTGCGTGAGCACATTGTGGCGACAGCGTGGGTGCTGCAAAACCCGGCGGTGGCTTCGGCGATTGTAGGGGTTAGAAAGGTCGAGCAGCTGGACGGGTTAGAAGAGGCTGCAGGGCTGAGGCTCGAGCCGGACACCATGAAACGTTTGGACGAGATTTTTAACATCAACCGGGGCCGTAAGCTCGGTCCCGGCCCGGTGCCTGAAGCGTACGCCTGGTAATACAGCAGTTTACAAATAGCAGGAAGCTGGCACAGATACTGAGTGTGAAGCTTGCAGCGATCATCTTTGCTAGGGCAACAGGTCGTCGCGCTGATTACGGCTGAGGCTCGTTTTTGTTTGTCACGGTAGTGGCGTCAAGGGTAGCCAAGCCCATTTGGTGTATCTCGGAGGGCGACGTGAAGACCTTGGTAAAGCGTTGCTTGAAGCCCGTCAACCGGACGCAGTTGAGCTCGGGAGTTCCGGCCGATTTTAAGGGGACGCCCTGTCAGGAGGAGCGCCGGGCGGTGAAATAGTGCCCCTGCTCGAGGTCATCCAAGAGCCCCGGGTGGGTCGGCCGCCAGCCTAGCAGCTCGCGGGTCAGTGTGCTCGAGGCTGGAGCGTCAGCGGCGATGGATCCCGCTAGCCACCCGAAGTGTTCGCTTGCCTCCTCGCTAGGGACCGAAACCACCGGTAAGCTCAGGTGCCGCCCGACGACCTCGGCAATGGCGCGAACCGGCACACCCTCATCAGCGACCCCGTGCAGAACTGAACCTGCGGGCGCTTGTTCGAGCGCCAGCCGAAAGAGGCGAGCAGCGTCGAGTCGGTGTACCGCTGGCCAGCGGTTACCTCCGTCACCGATGTAGCCGGAGACGCCTTTTTGGTGAGCAATACCGATCAGGGCAGCGATAAAGCCAGGGTCGCCTTCGCCGTGAACTGTCGGCGAGAGCCGCAGGGTGGACGAGCGCACGCCCTGGGAGGCCAGGTCAAGGGTTACCTGGGCGGAGACGGCCCTGGGTCCAGCTTCCGCGCCGGGTCGGTCTTGTTCAGAGGCGAGGCGTCCCGGTGCGACACCGAGGATTCCGGAGGCGATGATTAGGGGTTTATCCGAGCCTTTCAGCGCGTCGCCAAGCGTCTCGATGGCACGCAAATCGGCATTGGCAGCGCTCTGAAAGTCCCCTGAGAAGGCGACGTCGTGCTTGAACGCGAGGTGGATCACGCCGTTCGACTCGGTCGCTGCACCGCGTAGGCTGTCCAAATCATCAAGTGTGCCGCGCTGCACCTCCGCGCCAGCAGCAGCGAGAGCAGCAGCTGAAGCGTCTGAACGGGCCAGCCCAACGACCTGATGGCCCGCGCCAATAAGTTCTGGGACGACGGCTGAGCCGATAAAACCGGTTGCGCCGGTAACAAATACACGCATAGCAAACCTCCGTGAACCAGCTTCAGCCCATCTCTTGCAGAAAAAGCTGGCGTCAGTCACTGACATCAAAAGTGTACACTCTATGTCAGTCACTGTCAACAGTTATAATCGAGCTATGGGCAGATGGGAATCAAACGCACGCGGGCGGCTCGAGCAGGCTGCGATGGAGTTGTACTTGGGGCACGGTTTTGAACAGACTACGGTTGCAGAAATTGCTGAGCGGGCAGGGCTTACGGAACGAACGTTCTTCCGACACTTCGCTGACAAGCGTGAGGTGCTGTTCGGGGGCGCGAGCTTATTGCAGGAACTGATCGTAAAAACCGTTATAGGCGCGCCCGAGGCCGCAACGCCGATAGAGGCTGTGACCGGGGCGCTTATGACGGCCGGAACTGTCTTTCAAAAGCACGTTAAGGAGCGTCAGCGCGTCATCAACTCGAACGTAGAGCTGCAAGCCCGCGAGTTGAGCAAGCTCGCTACACTCGCTTCAGCGATTGAAGGTGCGTTGCACCAACGCGGCGTTGTAGGTACCACAGCAAGCCTGACAGCCGAAGCAGGGATTGTCGTCTTTAAGATTGCGTTTGAACGCTGGCTTGACGAACCTAATCAGAGGGAGTGGCCGCAACTCGTGCGCGCGGCGCTTGACGACTTCAAAGCCGTCATAGTGGGCAGATAATTACACGTGAAGCCCCATCAGCGTAGGCCCCTACGGTCCTGACGAAGGCCCGAAGCTTTGATGAGGAAATCACAGAGAGACAGCTGAAGGGCTAACCTGTCAGAAAACTGGTGTCCAGCTGTCTCATTATGACGGTCGTTTTTGCCAGAAACTTGGCAGACCGTTATTCACCATAGGTGAGCCGCAGTGCTATTCGACTGTTACACTTTTCGCCAGGTTGCGCGGCTGGTCTACGTCGCGCCCGAGCCGCACTGCCGTCTCATAGGCTAAAAGTTGGAGCGCCACCACATTGACGATAGGTGAAAGCAGCTCGAGCGTCTCCGGTACGTAGAGTACATCGTCGGCGTGCGCGGCGATGCGCGCGTCGCCTCTAGACGCGAGCGCGATGACGATGCCGTCTCTCGCCCGCACCTCTTGCAGATTTGAGATGGTTTTGTCGTACAACGCCGACGCCGTCGCGACCGCCACGACCGGCAGGTCGGCGTCGATCAGCGCAATGGGGCCGTGCTTCATCTCACCGGTCGCGTAGGCTTCGGCGTGAATATACGAGATTTCTTTGAGCTTGAGGGCACCCTCTAAAGCTGTCGGATAGTTTACCCCACGGCCCAAAAAGAGATAGTCGCGTTTGTCCTTGTAGGTTTCGGCGATCCGGGCGACCTCACCGCGCGTTTGCAGCGTCTCTTCCACAAGTCCCGGCAGCTGCCTCAAAGCGCGGATAAGTTCAGCGGCGCGCTCACCGCTGAGCGTCCCCTTAGCACGGCCTAAAAAGATGGCTAACAGCTCGAACGCCGTGACCATAGCGGTATAAGCCTTTGTACTGGCGACGCCGATCTCCGGCCCCGCGTGGATGTAGAGCACGTCATCGGCTTCGCGGCTGATCGACGAGCCTTTTGAGTTTAAGATGGCGAGCGTTTTCGCGCCCTGATGTTTGGCTTCGCGGAGGGCCTCGAGCGTGTCGATGGTCTCACCCGACTGCGATACCACCACGCAGAGTGTGCGGTCGTTCAAAACGGGTTCACGGTAACGAAACTCGCTGGCGATCTCGACGTCTACGGGGATACGCGCGAGTTTTTCGATGAGATACTCGCCGACCATCCCCGAGTAGTACGCGGTGCCGCAAGCGGTAATCACGACCCGGTCGATCTCGCTGGGGTCAAGGTTTAGCCCTAGCTGCACATCGGCTCCACTGCTGGCAAAGCGTCCCCCGAGCGTATTTTGCAGCACAGCGGGCTGCTCGTAGATTTCCTTGAGCATAAAGTGCTCGAACCCAGCTTTTTCTGCCGACTCCGCGTCCCAGTCAATCGTCGTGGCGCTACGCTCTAAAACGTTCCCACCAAAGTCAGTGATCGTTACGCCTTCTTGGGTCAAGAGCGCCATGTCACCGTCGTGCAGGAATATAACTTCGCGGGTGTAGGGCAACAGCGCAGGTACGTCGCTGGCGACGAAGTTTTCACCGTCGCCGAGACCCAAAACCATCGGGCTGGTCGCGCGAGCTGCGACGATCAGGTCGTGGTCTTTGTGCGACACGACGAGCGCGTACGCGCCCGTCACCTCACGCAGCGCGCTCTGCACCGCCGCGACCAAGTCGCCCCGGTAGTGCGCTTCGATCAGGTGAACGATAACTTCGGTGTCGGTCTCCGAGGTGAAAACGTGCCCTTCTTTTTGCAACCGCGACTTGAGCGGCAGATAATTTTCGATGATGCCGTTATGAATCACCGCGAGCTTGCCGTCTTCGGACAGGTGCGGGTGCGCGTTGACGTCGTTGGGTTTGCCGTGCGTCGCCCAGCGCGTATGACCGAGACCGAGGGTTCCGGCGAGCGGTTCGGTCTGCAACGCGTCGGCTAAGACTTTAAGTTTTCCTGCCCTTTTAGTAACGCGGAGCGCGTCTTCACGCTTGTCTGCAATCACGACTCCGGCGGAGTCGTAGCCACGGTACTCGAGCCTTTTAAGCCCGTCTAAAATCACGTCCGCCGCCTGGCGGTGTCCCACATATCCCACAATGCCACACATATAAGTCTCCAATGATGAACAAACCGAGGTCAAGCTGCGCTTGCAGAGCAGCAAACTGCGGCGCGACCTGCGCTTAGACACTTTTTACATCTGAACGTTTTTTGCGCCGGACGGGATTCCGGCTCGGCTCGAGCATCAAAAGACGGGAGGGGCCCGCAGACAATTTCGCATTTTCGGTGCGGCCAGGTTTATAAAACACCAGGTTTATAAAACACCGGGTTTATAAAACCTACACCTTATCTTTTACGACCCTTTACTGCTTGTGTAGCAGGGTGCAAAAGCCCTCCACCTCGTCACCTAAGTTGTAAGTCCATATAGTTTGCAGTTTCAGCTTATGAAACCAGCTTGGAACGCCTGACCAGGAGTACAGCGTTCGTAACCAGATGAGACCTACAGCTTAGGGCTTGCGCTTTCTCGAGAGTTGCCCGTTTGCCTCCTCCCACGGCTGCCCGACGACGAACATCGTGTGCAGCGCGCTTAAGACGCCCCGGTTCTCCGGGGAAACGTCGCCGCTGGCAGCGAGCAGCGGATACAGCAAAATAGCACGTCCGAGCGAAACCAGGCGTGAGCGCTCGAACAACGCTGAAAAGGGTATCTCTGCGGCGGGGTAACGCACGGCCCCGTTCAGGTCGCGGCCTAGCGGCAACGAGACGAGCAGCGTGACGAGCAGCGCCGTACCTAAAACAGCGCCGCCGAGCCCCCCCAAAAGGTGGCCCCAACGGGGTTGACGGTAGCTAAGGTTGGGAAACGGACGAACAGCGAGCGTGACCAAAAAGCCGAGCAGCAGCGCGACGACGAGCGCCAGCGGCGCACTAAAAGACGCCAGCAGCAACAACGGTTTGATAAAAACGGCCCCGGCAAGTCCGGCGATCAGCCCCACCAACCCCCGCTGCGCGGACACGACGACGATAAACAGCCACAGTAGCGGGAGAACGACGTCGATAGGGGCAGGGAGGGTCATCGGTCGCGAATATCGTACCCCTCTCCGGCGAGCGCGGTAATGACATCTTCCATAAACGCGTCTACTTCGTCGCCGTCCAGGGCGCGTACGGGATCGCGGAAACGCAGGCGCAAAGCGACGCTCCGGTAGCCGTCGGGAACGGGTTTGCCCTCGTACACGTCAAACGGGGAGACACTGCGCAGCGTCTCACCCGCCGCCGCTTCGACGAGCGCCTCCAACTGCGCGTAAAGCACAGACTTGGGCGCGACGACCGCGAGGTCGCGTTCGGCGAACGGTTGCCGCGAGAACTCTTGAAAGCTCACCGTTCGGCTTCCGAGCGGCAGGGCCAGTTCAGCCAGGTAGGTTTCGCCCAGCTCGTAAGCTGCGGCAATGACCGGGTGCAGCCGCCCGCAAAAACCGACCGGGGCGTCGTCCCAAACGACGACCGCGCTGACGCCCGGATGCAGGGCGGGGTGAGGGTGGGGCTCGAGTCTCACGCCAACTCCGAGCGTCGCAGCGAGCTTTTCCAGTACGCCCTTAAAGGTGTAGAAGCCCCCCGGTTGCTTGGGCAACCAGCCGCCCCCGGCCCACGCCCCACGGGTAAGGAGCGCGAGCCGCTCCTGCTCTTCGCCCTCAAACACGCGCCCGACCTCGAAGAGCGCGGCCCGCTCCCCACGGTTGGTCTGCGCCGCCGTTAAAAGTCCTGGATAGAGCGCCGTCCGCAGTACGCTCCGCTCTCTACTCGGCGGGCTGGCAAGCCGTACTGTTGCTGCCGGTGCGCGGGCGCGCCCCAGTTCATCACCGCTGCTAAAGGTGTAGGTCAGCGTTTCTTGCAAACCCAAACCGACGAGCAGGTTTTTCAGGCCCCGGTACGTCGTGTCTCGCCCCTCGGGGATAAAGTCCAGCACCGGCACGCTCGTCCCGATGTGCTCGTAGCCGTAAAGCCGCGCGACCTCTTCGACCAGATCGTCTTCGATGGCGAGGTCGAAACGCCAGCTTGGGGGGGTGACGCGCCATTCGTCCCCTGAAGCTTGCGTGACGGTACAGCCGAGCGCCTCGAGATACTGCTCTTGCAGCTCTAAGGGAACAGTAAGCGTCGTTAAAAAAGCGACGCGTGAGGGCCGAAACAAGATCGTTTCTCGGGTGACGTCACCCCCGACTTCGGTAACGCCGGGGCGCAGCGTGCCGCCGCCGAGTTCCGCCATCAGCGAGGCCGCCCGCGCCGCCGCCAGCGGGGGCAGGTTGGGGTCAACGCCACGTTCAAAACGCGTATGCGCGTCCGTCGAAAGCCCAAGCCGTTTGGCGGTTTTACGCACCGACACCGGGTCGAAGTGCGCGACCTCGAGCGCCACGCTCTTGGTTCCCGGTTTGACGCTGTGATAAAGGCCGCCGATCACTCCGGCCACACCGATAGGTTTTGTGCCGCCCCCCCCGCCGGGCGTCGTAATCAGCAAGTCGGCAGGTGAAAAGCTCAGCTCGGCTTCGTTAAGGGCCGTCAGCGTCTCCCCCGCCTCGGCCCGCCGCACGACGAGTTCACCGCCGCGCAGGTCAACAAGGTCATAGGCGTGTGAGGGTTGGCCGAGTTCAAAGGTCACGTAGTTGGTGACGTCTATGAGGTTATTGCGTGGGCGCAGTCCCAGTGCGACGAGTCGCCGCTGCAACCACACCGGACTCGGTTTGACGGTGAGCCCGTCGATGCGTTTCAAGACCAGCCGGGAGCAGCCCGCAGGGTCATCCACCGTAACGCTGAGGTCGTCTTCTTCTTCCGGGTTTCCCAGGTTTGAGTTTAGGGTCAGTCCAGCTGCCGGATGGACAAAAGGAATCCCAAGTTTTGCCGCGAGGTCGCGGGCGACGCCCAAAAGACTAAAGGCGTCGGCGCGGTTCGGGGTCAGCTCGAGTTCGATTACGGTTTCAGCGGGCCACAGTTCAGACAGGGCAGCGCCGACAGGAGCGTCGTCACCCAGCGCCATGAGGCCGCCGCCGTAGTCGTACACGCCCAGCTCGCGCGGGCTGCAGAGCACGCCTTCGCTCCGCACCCCCGCCAGCTCACGAACCGAAACCTCGAGCCCCACAGCGGGTAGAACCGCTCCCGGCGTTGCCAGCGCCGTCCGCAACCCGACTTTGGTATTCGGCGCACCCGTCACGACCTGCACCTGCCCCGAACCGGTTTCGACCTGGGCCAAAAGCAGATGTTCGGAGCCCTCGACCTTCGACACCGAAATGATGTCGGCAACGATGACGCTTTCCGGTACCGGCGGCGTCTCGAAGGTACGTTCGACGCTGAGGCCGAGACCGTCTAGGAGCTGAACAAGCCCCTCTAACCGCGCCGCTTCTCGGTCTGCCCCGTCTGAGACGTACTCATCTAATTTTTGGGTCAGGCCATTTTGTCCGGTTTCCGGATCGTCGAAAAACGTCAGCAGCCAGCTCAGTGGAACATTCACAGCTCACCTCGAAACTGCTGCAAGACGCGCAGGTCGCCGCCGTAAAAGTAGCGAATATCGGGGACGCCGTAAGAGACCATCGCCAACCGCTCGAGCCCAAACCCGAAGGCGAACCCGGTCATGCCCTCATACCCGACAGCCTTAAAGACGTTCGGATGCACCATCCCGCACCCGCCAAGCTCGAGCCAGCCCGCCTTGCCCGTACGCGGATTTGTCCACCACACCGCGAACTCCGCGCCCGGTTCGACGAAGGGAAAATAGGTAGGTTGCAGCCGCGTTTTCGCCTCCGGTCCGAACAACGCCTGCGCCATCTGCGCGATGGCCCCGTGCAGATCAGCCATGGTGATGTGCGCGCCGACCACGAGCGCTTCGATCTGGTGAAACATCGCCTCGTGCGTCGTATCAACAGCTTCGTTACGAAAGACTTTACCGGGTACGACGATCTTAAAGGGTGGCTCGTGCGCCTCCATATACCGCACCTGCATCGGGGAGGTGTGGGTACGGAGGAGGCGCTCGTCCGCCGTCCAAAAGGTGTCTTGCGTATCGCGGGCGGGGTGCTCGGGGGGGAAGTTAAGTTTGCTGAAGTTGTATTCGTCGGTTTCTAGTTCCGGGCCGACCACCACGTCGTAACCCATACTGCGAAAGACGTCGGTTAGGCGGTTCGTCACGCGAGTCAAGAGGTGCAAGCCGCCGACCGGCAGCGCGTAACCGGGCAGGGTCACGTCGAGACGTTCGTCTTCTAATTGCCGCGTAACCGCCTCTTCTTCCAACATTTCGCGGCGGGTCGTAAGGGCAGACTCGAGCACCCCCTTCAGCGCGTTGATACCGGCTCCGACCGTCCGCCGCTCTTCAGGAGGCAACGCACCCAGACTTTTAAGCTGCTGGGTCAGTTCGCCTTTTTTGCCCAGGTAGCGCACCCGCAGCGCCTGGAGCGCCTGCAGATCGGCAGCCTCCTCAATTTCTTTTAGCGCCCGTTTTTGCAGCGCAGTTTCTCGTTTTGTCACCGGGTCTCCTCTAGTCAAGTAGTTCAGTCGCAAGTTGAGAGAGCATAAAAAAACACCGCCTCAAAGGGCAGCGTTAAGGGTTGCGCAGAGATCTGCGCTACAGGGTAAAGGGCGAAGCTAGTGTGTTTCTCACAGGAAAAGTCTAGCCTAAAGTACCTACGCAGCGCAAGCCATCCGGCAGGATAGGTAATTTTATACATATATTCTAGGCATTTCTGATAGTTTATTAGTTTTTCTATACCCCAACGAATAGAATTGCAATTTACACCTGTGTACTCGAGTAGTTGTGTACACCTTCAGAAAGGACAAAAATCGTCTACACTCGACTTTAATAAGGGGGACGAAATGATGCTAGCTCGGTACGTCGTAGAGGTGAACGCAGCCCAAGCACTTAAACTCTCAGCCGACCAGTTCGAACTCGCTACGCAGATCGACAACGGGCCGACCAAACTGCTGATCTTCCGTGACCGCTTCGTCGCCTACAAGGTCGCCACCCATAGCGGCGGCACTTTTCGGCAGGGACACGTCGTGGACGGTAGCGTAGCTGGCGAAGATTCACAGAGCGGTTTTACGGTAGGAAACCGCACGCTGATGCTCGAGCCTGAGCGCGCTGAAGCCTAACCTTCGCCCTTAAACACGTCGCAGTACCAAGCGCCCGCGTAGGGCAGCGCGTCGAAAATAAAACCCTCGCGGGGGTCTACGTGGTCTTGACCCCAGGCGTTCGCCGCGCCCTGGTCGGCAAACGGCCCGACAAAAGCAGCTCCGGCTTGCCACGAAGAAGGCTCGAGCGGCCACGCGAACTCGCGCCGCTCACCCCGAACGTCGCTGACGGTGCGGTAGAAGAGCCCGCCTGTCTGCGTTCCGACAAATGCGCCGAGCGCGTCGCCGAAAGCTGCCAGCTCAGACTTTTGCAGAGGTGGAAAAACACGCAACTCGGTATCGGTTTGTGGGTGGGTCAGGGGTACCGAGAACAGTTGGGCGTGCGGCGCAACCTGAGCGAGTACGCCGCCGACCTGCGGCGCAAGCCGCGCGTCGGTGCGGACGAGGGATACGGCGTTGATCGTGGCGTAGGTCAACGGATCACCTTCACGCAACCCTGCTAGATCGACGCCGATAGCCTCCGCCTGAGCGCGGACCCGCGTACTCGGCTCGTGTGCTCGCACCGCCTCTAAGAGTTTCGGCTCGAGGTCAGCGGACAACCGCTGCTCCCAGGGTCGCCTCGTCGAAACGGCGTTTGAGTTCCGGCGCACCGAGTATTTCTGAGAGTGCGTCCATCAGCCGTGCGTAGTGCGCTCCGTGAGCGCTCTCCCCCATCAGGCCGAGCCGCCAGATTTTGCCCGCTGTCGCCCCGAGACCGCCGGTGACGCTGATACGGTAGCGTTCGCGGAGTGTTGTGCGAACGCCCGCATCGTCGAACCCTTCAGGAAGCGCCACAGCTAAAACGGTCGGCAACCGGTACGTCTCGGGGACAAAAGCGCGGAACCCGAGTACGGCGAGGGCGTAGAGAGCGGCGTCCTCGAGCGCTCTTGCCCGCGCCGCCCGCGCCGGAATCCCCTCGTCTAAAACCGCCCGAATCGCCTCGCCGGTCGCCCAGTGAAGCTGCACCGGAACCGTATGGTGATAGCTGCGCACCGGCCCTTCGCCCCAATATCCGCGCATCCCGAGCGCGTCGCCGTACCAGGTTCCGACCGGCGTGCGGCGTGCGGCAATGGTCGCCATCGCGCGGCGGCTAAACATCACCGGGGCGAGTCCGGGGGGCGCGGATAGGCACTTTTGCGAGCCGGTATAGGCGTAGTCGATACCCCACGCCGCCGCGTTAAATGGCAGCATCCCGACGGTCGTCACGGCGTCTACCGAGTAGAGCGCGCCGACCTCACGGGCCACCTGACCGATCTCGGGTACCGGGTTGAGCACGCCCGTACTCGTCTCGCCGTGAACGACGGCGATAAGTTTCGGCTTCAGCTCACGCGCAGCTTGCCGCACCTCATCAACCTCGAGGGGCATCCCGAGCGGTGCCCGCAGCACCGTTACAGCTGCCCCAAGTCTGCTTGCCATCTCCGCCATCCGCTCGCCGAAGACCCCATTTGACAAGACGAGCGCCCGGTCGCCGGGTTCGAGCAGGTTGGCAAAACCCGCCTCCATCCCCAGCGAACCCGTTCCGGATAGGAGCGCAGTAAAAGCGTCCTTATCCGCGCCGTAGAGCACTTTAAGGTCACGCGCCACCCGGTCGTTGTAAGCGAATACTTCCGGGTCCATGTGCCCGATCATCGGCCACGACAGGGCTGCGCTAGCCCGTGGGTGCAGGGGGGTCGGGCCGGGGGTCAAGAGCAGCACAGGTTGGGGAGCGTTCATAGAGCACCTTTTCTGCTTTTACTCGCACTAACCAATAAAAAAGACCGCACCACAAGGGGCCGGTCGGGAGAGCGATACGTCAAAACGTACCGCCGGTCAGCTAGCTCGAGCAAAAACGCGTATCACAAGCACAGTTTACACAACTTGCACACGGTTGTGAAGTCTTTTAGGGAAATGTAAAACTTTCGACGACGCCGTTGACATCGACGGTGTAGTCGCCTGAACTATATGAAGAGATGGGAATGGCTTTCTCGAAAGACACGGTTTCGCCGCTGCACGTTCCCGAGGTGCGGGAGATAAGACTGACAACAAATTTATCGTCCGGCAGCGCGTCTCTATCCGTTCCCCGACGCTGCTGAATTGCGCCGTCTATCACCTCACATGCGCCTTGCAGCACACCTCGTACGGTGACGTTCGCGGTGAACGACTCCCCGGGCACCACCTCAACTCCCGTCACCTGAGCTTCTTTATAGTTTGCGTCGGGATCAAGCTTAAAGGAAGTGGTTATAGGGGCAGCAGCGGTGTCTAACGTACCGACCTCTACCTGATAGATTCCGGGAGCAAGATTTTGCGGCTCGAGCAGCACGAACTCCCAGAAAAATACTCCGACCGGGAGACAAGCAGCGTCGATACGTTCGGTAGTTTTGAAAGTGAGCTTGAACACCTCGCCTTTGCGGACCTGCCCGACGCCGAGCAGGTCTACACAAGGATCACCAAACTCGCCTTCGAGCGCGACGCCGATGCGAACAGCAGATGATTGCGGAGAAGCCTCCAGTACCTGAACATCGACTGTGTTGACAAAAACTCTGGAAGACTTGACGAAAACGCCCCCACCTTTAAGCTCGAAGGTCTCCGTAACGCCGTTGACGTTGACGGTATAGCTGCCGTCCGCAAGCCTCTTAAGCTCGAGCATGATCTCCTTCTCGAACTCGGTCACAGCAGTGTGACAGTCGGTGTCTTGGGGCCGGTCGTAAATTTTCGCAACTTCAATAAAAATATCCGCCCTTCAAGGTGCTGCGTTACCTCACCCAGCTGCTCACAACCGTTTGTCAAAAACCCGTAAGCGTCGCCGCTTACACGCAGCGGCAGCGTCTGGGGCGGGCCGATACCTACCTCATCGATGTCTGCCGGGCGCACCTCACGCTCAACTTGGTCGGGACTCGAGCAGGAAACTGCCAGAGGACAGCCGACGAAACCTGTAAGAAAAATCCAAGCTGCGCGTTTCTTCTGATTCTCCTCAAGCAAACCGAAAATCGGCACAAGTGTAGCACAGCGCGTAGTGCCCAGCCTTGTAAAAAGGTGCGGATAGGCAGTATATTGGGGTTTGGAGAAGTATCCCGACTGCCTTTTTTTGAGGGTGGGCCGAGGCCCATCCTTTTTTGTTGGCATTTAGGAGCAGCTTAGGGGATAGTCGCATAGGTCAGGAGGTGCTGGTGTTAGAAGAGGCTGCAAAGGAACTACTCGGGCCGCTCGGTTACGAGGTCTTAGAGGTTGTCGTCAGCGGTAAGGGCAAAAAAAGAAACGTCCTCTTGCGGATTGACCGCTTAGACGGCGCGGTCGTGACGATGGAAGATGTCGAGACGGCGACCGGGGTGTTCAGCCTCGAGCTAGACCGTTTAGACCCGTTCGAAAACGAGTACAACCTCGAGGTCGAGTCGCCGGGTCCGGCGCGTCCGCTAAAGACCGCCGAGCACTTTCGGCGCTTTTCGGGCTTACTCGCCAAGGTCAGCACGCAGGGTGAGACGTTTACCGGGCGGGTTAAAGAAGTGGGTGAGGACGCCGTTACGTTCGACCTCAAGGGGCAGGCGCGGACGCTGGGCCTCAAAGATATTCAGGCGCGGCTCGCCGAGTGGCCCGACACCCCACGCTAAGCCACCCGCCGTTAGGAGAAGAGATGAATAAAGATTTTATCGACGCGCTGGGGCAGCTCGCCACGGAGCGCAATATCGACAAAGAACAGCTTTTGACGAGCTTCGAAGAGGCGCTCGAGCAGGCGTACGAACGCAACGTCGAACCGGGTAAACTCATCGAGGTACAAGTCGATCCCGATTCCGGCGAGATTGACGTAGTTGTCATTCGGCGCGTGGTCGAAGAGATCGAGGAGCCCGATCAAGAGATCTTGCTCGCTGAGGCGCTCGAGCTCGACCCTACCGTCGAAGTCGGGATGGAGATGGAGTTTCCGGTCGATCCCGAACGCTTTACCCGTATCGCGGTGCAGACGACGAAACAGGTCATCACCCAAAAAATTCGCGAAGCCGAACGCGCCGTCGTCTTTAACGAGTACAAAGACCGCGCCGGGGACATTATTACCGCCGTCGTATCGCGTACCGACAACAAACGCAACGTGTTTGTCGATTTAGGCCGGGGCGAGGCCATTATGCCGCCCAAAGAGCAGATTCAGGGCGAGCGCTACATGGTCGGGATGCGCCTCAAGGTGTTTGTCATGAAGGTCGAACTCGGCAGCCGAGGGCCGAGCATCTTGGTCTCGCGCGCTGCACCGGAGCTTTTAGAGTACCTGATGCGCCAGGAAATCCCTGAAGTCGCCGACGACACCGTCGAGCTTAAGGCCGTCGCCCGCGAAGCCGGACAACGCTCGAAAGTCGCGGTGATCAGCCGCAACACCAACGTCGATCCGATCGGCGCGTGTATCGGGCACCGGGGCGCACGGATTCAGGCCGTGACCGGCGAGCTGCAACGCGAAAGGGTCGATATCATCTTGTGGGACCCGAACCCGCGCGAGTTTATCCGCAACGCGCTCTCCCCCGCCAAGGTCGGCAATATCGACGTGAACAGCGAAACCGGCGAGGCGAAGGTCAACGTCGGGAACGATCAGCTCTCACTCGCTATCGGTAAGGGGGGACAAAACGTCCGGTTAGCCGCTAAACTGACCGGCTTCAAGATCGACTTGGTCGCGTCCGAGCACGTCTCCGATCTCGACGCCGCGCTTCAGGCTGTCGCTTCACGTACGACCGAGCCGTCTTTAGGCACGGACGACGCCAAACGCGCCGCCTTCGAAGCACTTTTTAGCGCCTCTCCCGAGCCCAAACCCGAAGAAACCGAGAGCGACGAGGAAACCGAACGGGCGTAGTGCGGGTGAAACGAGGTCACATTCCGCTGCGCCGCTGCGTCGGGTGTCGCCGGGTACGCCCGCAAGGGGAACTCTTGCGCCTCGTCCGGGACGAACAGGGTACGTGGGCGCTCGACCCAGCGCGGCGCGCGCCCGGTCGGGGCAACTGGGTTTGCCGAGACACTCCCGCCTGCTGGACCCCCAAACGGCTCGGACGGACCTACCGCGCGCAGACGGAGAATATATGTCACCTTTTGAACGATCATTTCAAGAACCATGCTGATCTTCATGAACTAAATCACCAACTTGCAGAGCCAGACAGGAGGGCTTAATGTCTGAAAAAGTACGTATCTACCAACTCGCCAAAGAACTCGGTATCGACTCGAAAGAGCTTTTGGGGCATCTCGACAACTTAGGTGTGACTTATAAGTCGCACTCGAGCAGCTTAGACGAAGACGTTGCCGAGACGATTCGGCAGCTCGTCCAAGACGAGGGCGGCGTCACCGAAGCGGAAGCCGCTACCCGTGAGGCCGAAGCAGATGAAGCCGAAGCGTCACAGGACGACACTAAGCCTGCTGCCGATCACGACGCGCCGCACCGCGCGCCCGTCGTGACAGTTATGGGTCACGTCGATCACGGCAAAACGAGCCTACTCGACTACATCCGCAAAACGAAGGTTGCCGATAAAGAGGCGGGCGGTATCACGCAGCATATCGGCGCGTACCAAGCCGAAACACCGGGTGGCCTGATCACCTTCTTAGACACCCCCGGTCACGAAGCGTTTACGACGATTCGGCAGCGCGGCGCGTCGGCCACCGACATCGCGGTGATCGTCGTCGCCGCCGACGACTCGATCATGCCGCAGAGCCGTGAGGCGATCGCCCACGCGAAAGCGGCGGGCGTGCCGATTATCGTCGCCATCAACAAAACCGATCTGCCGCAAGCAAACGTGGACAGAGTCAAACAAGATTTGATGCGCCTCGAGCTTGTCCCTGAAGATTTCGGTGGCGACACTATCACCGCCGCCATCAGCGCGAAAACCGGCGACGGCGTCGATAACCTCTTAGAGATGATCTCGTTGGTCGCCGAACTCGAGGACCTCCGCGCCCCTACAGACGGTAAAGCTGAAGGCGTCATCATCGAATCGGTGCTCGATAAACGCGCTGGGGTGTTGGCGACCGTGCTGGTTCAAAAAGGCACGCTGCACGTCGCCGATTACCTCGTCTCCGGTGAGGTCTGGGCGAAAATCCGCCGGATGACCGACGAAGCTGGTAAAGCAATTTCCGAGGCGGGGCCGTCGGTACCCGTACAGATTTTAGGTTTTAGCGAGCAACCCGTCGCCGGTGATCAGATCGTCGCTGTTGCCGACGAAGCGAGCGCCAAAGCGCTCGTCAGTGAGCGGCGCACCGCCCGCGAAGACGAAGAAGCGCAAGCCGGTAGCAAAAAAGGTATGACCTTAGCTGACCTGTTCGGTAAACCCAAAGTCACTAAAATCAACCTGATTTTACGCGCCGATACGCAGGGGTCTTTAGAGGCCATTAAAGGCGTGATTGCCAAAGAAGCTGACCAAGTTGACGAAGTTGACGTCGAGATTTTGCTCGACGCGGTCGGCGCGCCGACCGAATCGGATCTGCTGCTCGCTTCGACCGCAGACGCGAGCATCATGAGTTTTGGCGTCGCGGCACCCGGAAGCGTCAAAAAGGCTGCCGAACGTCAGGGAATTCCGCTTAAAAATTACCGCATCATCTATGAGCTGATCGAAGACGTGCAGCGCCTGATCAAAGGTCAGATCGAACCTGAATACGAAGAGCAGGTCATCGGTCACGCCGAAGTGCGGCAGGTGATTCGGGTACCGCGTAGCGGCAACATCGCCGGGTCGTATGTGACCGACGGGACGATTCGCCGGGGCGCCAAAGCGCGGCTCTTACGCAGCGGTAAAGAGGCTTATAAAGGCACGGTTTCGCAGCTGCGCCGCTTTAAGGACGACGTGCGCGAGGTCGGGACGGGTTTCGAGTGCGGGATCAACCTGCAAAATTACGAAAACGTTCAGGAAGGCGACATCATCGAGGTTTACGACATGGTCGAGGTTCCGGTTTAGTAGCTACTTGAGATACCTGGAGTCGGTTAAGCTGACCCGTTGGGGAGAATGCAGAATATAGAAGGGAGAATAAAAGTGCTTTATTCCCCTTCCCCAGCCAGACTCAACCGACCTTTCACCAACCTCGCAGTTTTTGTAGCCACCTCGAGAACGTGCTAAAGTAGTCTGTTTTGTTAAGTATTCGGTCTCTTATCGGTGCAAAAGGCTCTTTAGAGAGTCTTTGCACCTTTTTTTGCTGTCTTTTTTTGCTGCTACCTTTTTATAGCGTTTCTGAAACAGACGTCCGGGACAGTGAACGTGGTCAACCGCACGCCGGGATGGACGCGCCACCACCACCGCTGTTAGAGTCGCACGCTCGCCCGGCCCCCTTTAGCAGCCCCGAACGGCGTCCGCTCGGAATGCTGCCGGTAGGCAGCCGGTTACAGAGCGTCACACAGCTTTGGCACACGACTCTGCTCCTTATCGGCGTGACGGAAGTGCGGTACACCGACCTGGCAATGTTGCAGCAGTGGCGGCTCGAGGGGGGCTGAGTTCGGATTCCTTTAACACGTTATGGCTACAGTTTTTGAACTACTCGGTATCAGGAGCAGTAAGAATTCAGAATGACGAATTTGTACTCCCTTTAGAATAAAGCTCGAGCACCAAGTCCAACGTCACCCCAAGCAGTTCCACAAACACCCCTCGACCCTTTTTGATTTGGAGATCAACAGATGAGTCAACGTGCGTTTCGCGGCCTTTTGGTCCTCGCCGCCCTGTTAGCCGCTATCCTTTACCTCTGGAAACCGTGGGACACCTCCGGCGACCCTTCCCTCAAACTCGGTCTCGACCTGCAGGGGGGTCTGCGCGTCGTGTTGCAGGCTGACACCCCGAACCCCGCTCCCGAAGATATGCAGGCGGCGCGGCGCGTCATCGAAAACCGCGTCAACGAGTTCGGTGTGTCCGAAGCGCTGATTCAAACTTCAGGCACCGACCGCATCTTGGTCGAGCTGCCGGGTTTAACGACCGAAGAGCAGAACCGGGCGCAAGACCTGATCGGGCAGCAGGCCGTGCTGGAGTTTCGCCTCGTTAAAGCTGGTTCGGTAAATAGAACCGACGCCGAGATGACCCCCGCCGACCTCGAGCCCACCGCCTTCACCGGCGAAGTTTTACAAAACGCCGAGACTGTTTACGACCAGTTCAACCGCCCGACCGTCAACTTTCAGATTCGTAACCGCGACGCGGGCAAGTTCGGGCAGTTTACCGGCGGGGCCGTAGGTCGCCGCATGGCCATCGTTTTAGACGGCAAGGTCATGAGCGCCCCGACCATCAATCAGCGCATCAGTAATAACGGGCAGATCACCGGGCAGTTTACGCTCGAGGAAGCCTCCGACCTCGCGCTCGTCTTGCGTTCAGGTAGCCTGCCGATCTCCCTTCGCACCGAAGGCGTGACGGCGGTCGGCCCGACTTTGGGGCGTGACGCCGTCAACGCAGGTGTTAAAGCCGCGCTCATCGGTGGTGCCGGGGTCGTCGTGCTCGTTTTTCTCTACTACGGACCGCTCTTCGGCGGCATCCTGGTCATCGGCCTCTTGTACGTGATGCTGCTCAACTTAGGGATTTTGTCGGGTCTGAACGCGACTTTGACACTACCGGGGTTGGCTGGTTTGATCCTCACCATCGGGGCCGCAGCCGACGGCAACATCATCTCGTTCGAACGTATCCGTGAAGAACTGCGTGAGGGCAAAGGGCTCGGGCTGGCGATGAAAGCTGGCTTCAGTCACTCGATTCCGGCGATTATCGACACGCACATGGCGATTTTGCTCTCCGCCGCCGCCCTATATCAGTACACCACCGGCCCGGTACGCGGTTTCGCTATCACCCTCGCCGTCGGCGCAATCGCCTCGGTCTTTATGAACTCGGTGATGGTACCGTTCGCGCTCAATACGGTGTTTTCGCGTTCGCGTCGGCCCCTCTTGCCCAAAGGCATTCACGTTCAGGGCATCAAGTTCGTCAACAAAGCGCCTGTCATCATGACCCTGTCGCTCGTCTTAGCTGTTGCTGCACTCGGGTTCGTCTTTGTCCGCGGCCTCAACTTGTCCACTGATTTTACCGGCGGTAGCGACATCCTCCTGAGCGTCCCTGACGCGACAACGGTCAGCGACGTACGAAGTGGTATCGATACGTTGGGCGTCGCCGGAATTGACGGTGCCGGTGCGACCGTCCAAGAGGTACAAGACACGACGATTGCCGGTAAAGAGATTTCAGTGCGAGTCGGACAAACGCAAAACGAAGCCGACAGCGGCACCTTGGCGACTAAACTTGCTGCGGCGGTCGGTGGTGACGTGTTGCAAAACAACTTCGTCGGGCCGTCCGTCGGTGAAGACCTGCGGCAAAATGCTATTCTTGCGGCGGTCGTCGCAGTGCTGCTGATTCTGGTGTACGTCGCGTGGCGCTTTTGGCCGAACTGGATCGTTGCAGTCGCGTCGGTGATTGCGACGATTCACGACGTCGGGATTGTACTCGGGATTCTGGCGCTCGTCGGAGCACAGTTCAGCATCCCGGTACTCGCAGCCATCTTGTTCGTGATCGGTTACTCGCTCAACGATTCGATCATTATTTCCGACCGTATCCGTGAGAATTTGCGGGTTCACAAAGGGATGGACTACCGCGACATGGTCGATATGTCGGTCAACCAGACCCTGTCACGAACGCTGATGACCTCACTGACAACGCTCCTGCCGGTGCTGGCGTTGTTCTTTTTCGGGGGTAGCGTGTTGCACGACTTCTCTCTGGTACTGCTGATCGGTATTGGGTTCGGGACGTACTCGAGCATCTTTATCCTCGCGCCGATGGTGGTGTGGTTTCAAAACCGTCAGGGGAACAGGCCGGTTAAAACGCAGCGGCGCACGGCGTAGTTGGTTTAGTCAATTTCAGAACGTCTAGCAGGGTAGCTTTCGCAGCTACCCTATTTTTTGGTCACTCTGCACAGCTTTTCTCAATATGAAGGTTAAGTCCAGTCCTGCCTAAACTGTAAGCCAAGAGCAGCCCTTATTTCCTTCTCGTCAGCAAAAGCCTTCTCAGCCAACATGAGCCCGGTGTTCTCGTGTGAATAAATTTCGTCGTGTGCCTGCACGTACTGTAAATATTGAAATTGCAAAATTTTCATATGATCAAAAACAACTTCACGCTGTAGCGTCGGAGCGATGCTCAACATCAGCCATGGATTGAGGGGAAAGTACAGAACATAGGGTGGGTAATTGTTCTGGTTTTCGATAAAATCAACCAGTCCCAGCTTGCACAGCTCAAAGTTCACACGGGCCAAAGGCTCATCATTTGCAGGTTCAGCAAGGGGACAGACGACTAACGGTCTATCCGTTGTAACGAATGGCATTGGCACAATCGAGCGGTTGAGTTCGACCTTCCACTTAGCGCGGTTAATAATTTGGGTCAGTCTCTGGCTTGCTAAATTAATAACGTCTAGGTGCCTCGACCGTGTATCATTAGACAGTTCAATAAACCGCTCGCGTGTTTCTTTATTAGCCATTTCGCGCTTAAAGTCTTCTTCAAATCCCTTGAACTGTTCCCATTTCCTCGTTAACTCCTCCCTTTCAGCGTTTATCTTTTCTAAGGCGATACTCCGCTGAGGTTCAGAATGCTTCTGAGCCTTGGTGTAACTTTTGTCCAGAAGCAACATCTCCCCGACATAGCGTGACTTCATAGTGTTATATATAGAGCCGAAGTAATCCCTTGCGCTCTCAGAGTCAAGGTTATTGATTACAGCCCGCTGGACTACTCGGTTTTCCCTTTCTATAAAGAGTCGCTGCTTCAGCGTTCGGTAATGCAACACTGCTAGAAATTCAGACAGCCTTTCACGCTGCTTTGGAGTAACCTTTTCAGCTGTTTTCTGGTTCACTAAATCTTCTATGACTCTTGCTGCGGCACTTTCCAGAAAGCCGAAACGCGCTTCTTGCTCATCACCTTGCCCATACCGCTCGTAAAATTCAGGAATAAAAGCTACTCTCTTAATCCGGCGCGGTGTTTTGTCTGTCTCTTTAAGATCGTATAGAAACCCGTTTTGTCGTTTGCTGAAGGTATGAATTCTTTTTGCATTTTTAGACGCGTTTGGGTTACTTGCAAATCGGCAAGATGAACGACCGGAATTACGTGAGGACGCTTCGTGTCTGACATGGTAGATAAATGTTACTCACACTACATTTCTTAGCGCAACTATGCAGCATTTGTCAGTTGCTCACTCGAGTAGCTACTCATCCAGATATTTCGCCGTGTACCATCCAATGAAACTTTTTATTCCTTACTACAGGGTGCTAAAGTAAGGAATGACGAACAGAGCCACCATCACCAGTAAAGGGCAGATCACAATCCCCAAAGAGGTTCGGCAACGCTTGGGACTCAAGCAGGGCGATCAGGTCGTGTTCGTCACCGAAAACGGTCTGACGGTGATGAAACCGGCGAGAGGCGAGGCCAATCCCTTTGTCCAGTACGCTGGAGCATTGGAAAACTTTGAGACCAAAGCTGAGATAAGTGCTTGGTTGAGCGACCTGCGAGACGACGACTAGGTGCGCTCGGCGATTGATACAAACGTCATCAGCGCTTTATGGTCGAAAGAGCCCGCTGCAGCGGGAATGAGCGACCTACTCTTCTTAGCAGGGCAAGAAGGGAGTTTGGCTATCTGTGCGCCAGTCTATGCGGAGTTGCTGGCTTATCCGGGCGCAAGTAAAACGTTTGTCGATACCTTTTTGCAAGATACCCAGATCGAGATTCAGTTCAACTTCTCCTTAAATGTTTGGTCTCGAGCCGGAGAAGCCTTTAGCGCCTATGCCGAGCGGCGACGCCGAGAACGGGCTGGACAACCGAAGCGGTTATTGGTGGACTTTATCGTTGGTTCCCACGCGCTCTTGCAGGCTGATCGGTTGCTAACGTTGGACGGGAACCGGTACCGGACGGCTTACCCTGAACTGAAGCTGTTGCCGTAGATTGCTTTGATGGACACCGGTGTACGAGCAACTATGTGAAGGAGCGAGACTATTCTTGCTGTCTATCTCCAATACGGGTGCACGTGGCTCATCCGCGCCGCCGAGTCTTTGACTATGCGCTGAAAGCTAAGGTATTCTGACCCTCGCAGAAAACTGCCGTAGTAACTTCCCCTGATACGACACCACGGCGCGCCACAACCCGTTCTCGAGCGCCGTTCGCGGGGGCAACGAGACCGCCACCGCTTGCGGTTCAGGAGCAGGCTCGAGCCACACCGATTCAGCCGCCACCTCGTCGTTGCCGGGGTCAAACCACTGCACCGCCAGCCAGTCGGCCTTGGGAACAGTCGCGAGTTCTAGGGTGAGTTTGAGCGATGTTTCGTTCTGCTCGAGGGTGCTCTTTTTGTCCACCACCGTTAGACGCGGTTCCGGCGCGCGCGCCTCGCGTAGCGGCGGAATATAGGTGAAGGTACAGCTACCAAGAAAAAACAGGACGAGCAAAATAGACCTGGTCATAACGCCTCCGGAATGAGCAGCGCCGCAGCGACGGCAATTGGGGCCGTTTCTGCGCGCAAAATACGTGCGCCGAGCCGCACGCTGTGCGCGCCCCGCTCGGTCAGGTCGGCGAGTTCAGCCTCGCTCAACCCACCCTCGGGGCCGGTGATGACGGTCAGGCGCTCCAGCACAGTGCCCCTAAGAACCTGCTGTAAACTCCGTTCGGCGCGTGGTTCGGCGACGAGACAAAAACCTTCCAGAACGAGCGCCTCTAACGTCCCTGTCACCGTTACTTCTGGAACCACGCTCCGCCCTGACTGTTTGGACGCTTCCTGGGCCACGCGCCGCAACCGGTCTAGTTTGTTCGGCGACAGCGTGCGTACGTCGCAGCGTTCACCGACGAAAAGGTCGAAACGGCCTGCGCCCAGCTCCGTGCCGCGCCGGACGACCTCGCTCAGCTTGTCACCTTTAAGGAGCGCCACCGCCAGCGTGATGTCCAAAGCTGCCTCGACAGTGCTCGGTTCCGGAGTTTCCAGCTGTACCGTAACGCGGAGCGTATCTGTACCTGTGACGAGACCGTCAGCCTCGAGCCCCGTCCCGTCGAACGCCCGAACTCGCGCACCCGGTTGCACCCGTAAGACCTGCGCCAGGTGCTGTGCTTCGCTGCCCGTCAAAACGGTTTCGCCCGCCTGAAGTTCACGGACAAAGACGCGGTGAACCCTCACACGCCCCCCGCCTGTGCTCGAGCCTTGAGGAGCAGCCACTCCCCTTTTGTCTCGGTCTCTAACTCACCAAAAAGCGCCTGCAACGCGTCCCTAGCGACGTGTTCTCGCTCTGCCAAAATCCCGGTAGCGAAGAGCACGCCGCCCGGTCTAAGTGCCGCCCGGTACGCCGGAGCGAGTTCCACGTGGAGTTCGGCGAAGAGGTTGGCAACGATGACATCGGCAGGTTTAGGGCCAGCGGCGAGCGTCCCGACGGAAAAGTGTGCTTTGGAAAAGTTGAGCACTGCGTTCGCTTCAGCGACCGGCACCGTGTCGGGGTCGATGTCGAGCCCTTCGGCGTCGGCAGCGCCCAAAAGGTCGGCAGCAATCGCCAGCACACCCGAACCCGAACCCACATCGAGCACCCGGAGACCGCGTAAAGAGGTCTGCTCGAGGGCTGAGAGCGCCAAATAGGTCGTTTCGTGATGCCCGCTCCCGAACGCCATCCCCGGATCGAGCCAGAGCGGGCGCTGCGGCGCGTGGAGCGTTACCGCATGATGCGTCGGCGCAACCACCAACCGGCCGATCGGGACAGGTTGAAGCGTCCGGTGGTAGTCGGCAACCCAGTCGGTATCTCCGACCGCTTCCCAGCGACCCTCGAAGGGCAACGCGACCGGCGCGCCAAAGTAGGCGACGAGTTCGCCGGCCTCTTCTAAAATCCCGGTACACCCGTAATCCCACAAGCGTGCAGCGTCCGGGTCTTCGGCGCTTCCGACCATCCGGAAAGCTGCGCCTTTAGTCATCGTCTAAACCTGTCATTTAGAACCTGTCATTTAGAACCTGTCATACCACCTCTAATATAGGAGCTGGTGCAGGCCGCTGCGGGTCGCCGGTCACGACTTCAAAACCGAGCCGCTCACCTTCTGCGACGTAGAACGCGATGTTCGCCTCTTTCGTACGCTCGCCGAGCGATTTACGCCCAAACGCGCGGCTCGCCGTCATGATCATCGTTTCAGCCAGACACGCCGGAACCAGACCGTCACCGAAGTGCAGGTCTAAAGAACTCTGCGGTGCGCCGGGCGGCCTGACGACGCCGCCAGGGATCAGCTCGACGCCTGGCACTTGACGGACGCCTTCGTCAACGTCGGCGGGACGGCCCAGGTCGAACACCCACGCACCCGCTTTGACGTGCTCGGCAAAGATCACCGGTGCGGGGTCGGACGTTGCCGAAAAGACCAGCTCAGCCTCCGCGACGCGGCCCACATCGGTCGAGATAATGATATCGGTTTGCGGGAATTTGTTGAGCAGCGTGCGGGCACTTCTCGAGAGACGCTCGGCGTCGCGGCCGATCAAGATAAGCCGCGCTACCTCGGGGGCAACGGTGCGGGCAATGCCGAACGCCACTACCCCATTGGCTCCGACAACCGCAGCGGTGGCTTTTTCCAACGACCTACCCGAAAGGGCAAAACGCTGCAGCAATCCCGGCAGCGCCGCGCGTACCGTTCCGGCGGTGTACGCGCCTCCGTTAGTTACGGGCAGGTCGGGGGCCGCCGCCTGAACCTCCAAGCCTTTATTGCCGACCGTTGACCAGAACGCGCCTAGACCGAACGCCTCCGCCCCTAGTTCGTGGGCAAGCCGCGCCCCTTGCGTCGCCATCCGCAGGGCTTCGTCCGGGTAACGCCGAATCTGGTCGGGGAGCATCGGCCCACCGATCAACATAACGCGCAGTTCGCGCCCGTCGGCGAGCGTGACGCCGCGAATATCGCCGCTCCACTGTGGGCGGAGCCACCTGACGAAAAGCCGGACGAGCGGTTCGGGCAAGAGGCCGTGACGCGTCAAGGGCCGGAGCCAGCGGGCGCTGCGCGACTGCCAGAGATCGTCCAGGGTCAGCGGGTGGATCATAAACGCGGCGTAGACCACGTTCGGATCGACCCCGCGTACCGGCGGCGGGTCGCCGAGGCGCGCTTCGGTACCGTCGAGAATACGGACAAGACTGACCTTGTGACGCCACACCCCGAGCAGTGCGATACCGAGTGCTGCAGGCAGGTATCCGGCAGGCGCACCTGGCGTCAACAGCGGCAAACTCAGTAGCCCTGCGGTCGTCGCCAGGGCGACGTAGCTGCGCCAGCCGAGCAGCGCGGTGTAGAGCAAAACCGGCGCTAGCGTCAGTACAAAAGGCACACCGCTATAAGCCCACAGCCCCGCGAGAATTCCGAGCAGCACCCCGTTGCCCCGCCCTCGAGGAAGCTCACCGCGCCACCAGGGGAGCGGGTAGAGGTGCCCGGCGTAAACGCCGAGCGCCGCCCAGGGATTCCCGGCGAAAAGTGCGAGGGCCAGGGTACCCTTAAACGCGTCGAGTAAAAACGAGCCGAGCGCGGCCGGAACACCGACGAAACGCAGCAGGTTTTCGACGCCCAGATTGTGCGCGCTCGTTGTCGAGGGGTTTTGACCGCTTAAAAGCGCGACCCAGCGCCCGCCCAACGGCAGCGAACCGATACCGTACCCCACACCTAGCGCGAATAACGCGAAAAGAAACGACACGAGACCTATTGTACTCGCCCGGGATGAGGCGGGTTGGTCGAATCAAAAGCCTCGAGCCCTGTTCTAAAAAGCAGGTCGGCTTGTTCGACCGCGCCGGGTAAGGTGTCTAGTGTGACCACACGGTAAAGCGCCTCGAGCCCCTCCATAGCCTCCCTCGGCAAGTCGGTATAGCTGTGCTTGAGTCCGTAACCTCGTTTGGCAGGACAGTACTGTAGACGAAAAAGCTCGGTCAGCGGGTCTAACACCTCCGTGTGGTAATACCTGAGCGCCTCTAGTAGCCGCCCCCTGTTCACCTCTTTAAGCACGAGTACACGTCGCCACCAGGCGTCTTTAAGGGCCTGGACCGCGCGTTCGATTTCAGCGCGGTCCAGCTGAGTTTCGGCCGTGCGAATGACGCCGCTCCGGTCAAAAAGTATAAGAAAGGGGTCGCGCGGCCCGAACACCGTTTCTCGCCCGTGCTGCTGCAAACATACGTCAACAAACCAAAAGGGCGAGGTGTCCGCAAGTCGGTAGAAGCGCTGCTCGAGCTGTGGGTGCGGGTGCCGCGCATCTTGCGCCACGTCTAAGGGGCCAACCCCTAGCAGCGCCGCTTTGATATCGGCAAAAATTTGCGTCTCAAACCCCGGTTCAACGTCAGCCCAGAGGTCGATATCCGAGTAATCGTCGGCGCGACCGGCGGCGTCGGCCCCCTCGAGCCACGCCGCGTAGACAAACGGTTGTCCGGACAAAGCAGTATGAATCAGATGGATCAGCGTCTGACGCGTTTCTATTGCCATCTCAAAAGGTTAGTCCATTGACCGGACGAGCGAGGTAGTAAGCTCTTCTCATGCCCACCGTCCAATTTTTGGCTTCTTCAGATAGCACGTCGGCCCTGCGTTTACCACGTGTTACGTTGAGCGACGAGCAAACCTCGCCAGAAGGACTACGCGCCGCGTTCCAGCAAGGGACGGGTCAACCTGCGTTCGTGCTTCACGACGGCGGTTTAGGTTTAGGAGTAGCCGGAGAAAATTATCTCGTAAGGATGGAAAGCGACGTTTCCGGCGCGCCGCAAGAGGCGCACACGCCCCTCGAGCACGCCAGAGCGTGGCAACAGCCGGGCTGGTTCGCACAAACGCTCGACTGGTTAAACAGCGTGCTGGGTGAACCGGTTGTAAAAACCGAGCAGGTCAGCACCAACGATCTCGCGTGTGTTTTGCGGGTAGTAACCGAGCAGAGAACGGTTTACTTGAAAGCTTCAGAAACGGGGCTCGAGGCCGCTTTAACCGCCCGACTAGCAGCTCAGCACCCCAGCCTCACACCGAGCGTCATTACCCGGAACGCCGAGCGTAACGTGCTGGTCACCCAAGATTGCGGGTCGCACCTGAGCAAACAGCCGGAATTAGACTTTTGGGAAAAGGCCGTAGAAAAGCTTAGCCGGTTTCAAACCACGGTGGACGCACGTGAGCTTCAAGCACTGGGATGCCCGGTTCACGACTTCACAACATTAGCCGAACGAGCCGAAACTTTTTTGAACAGTACCGGTACGTTGCAAAACTGGGGCTTAACCCGAACCCAGGCAATCACCTTGCAGGCGCAGCTACCCCGTATAAGTCAGGCGCGCGTCGCTGCGCTCGAGCTGCCGCTGCTCCCGGCCCACGGTGACGCGCACCCTATGAACGCGCTGACGGGCGGCGGTGCAGTGTGGTTCGACCTGAGCGAAGCGTGCACGGCCCACCCGCTGCTCGATATCGGCTGGTTTTTGGCGTGGCTCTCACATCCGGCGCGGCACACCTTACCGCTACGCCAAAAGTGTCCTGACGCGGCGGTTGGACTATGGGATAGTTACCTCCAAATTTTGAGCTTGCCAAACGCCGCACACCTCCTAAACGACGTGATGGTGCTCGCGCTGACGCACCGCGCACTCGTCTATCATGAGCGTTTCGAAAAATGGGAGGGAACGGTTCCAGACTGGCGGCCGCAGGCTACTCCATACTACCTGCGCTGTCTCCTCAAGCTGCTATAACCTTTTCAGGCCGGTTGTCAATCCGGTACAATTTTTAGTCGTGACTCCTTTTTTTCCGCAACCCTCCTTATTTCTCTCTACCTCCGGTCACAGCTGATGGAAAGCCGTACCCCACCGCAAAACCTCGACGCCGAACAGAGCGTGCTGGGCAGCATTCTGCTCGACAACGAAGTTTACGCGCAGATTGAAGGCACACTCCAGGCCGAACATTTTTACAAAGAGTCGCACCGCAAAATCTGGCGGGCGTGTGAACGGCTTTTCCGACGCAACGAACCGATGGACTTGGTGACTTTGACTGAAGAGCTGCGGCAAACGGGGGAACTCGAGACCGTAGGCAGCGTCCCGTACTTGATCGGCCTGGCCGACAGCGTACCGACCGCCGCCTACGCCGAGAGTTACGCCCGCATCGTCGCGGAAAAGGCGGTGTTGCGCGATTTAATCTCGGCGTCGGGTTCGATTATGCAAACCGCGTATGACCAGGCGCTACCTTTAGAGCAGATTTTAGACAAGGCCGAGTCGGGGATTTTTGAGCTGTCGTCGAGTAAACGTACTCACGTGTTCGAAGGGATGCCGTCTCTCGTCGCCGACAGTTTCGCACAGATCAACGAGTTATTTACCAACCCCGACCCGATTACCGGCCTCCGGACGGGTTTTAAGGAACTCGACAATATGACGGCGGGGTTGCAGCCTTCGTCGCTCAATGTTTTGGCAGCGAGGCCAAGTATGGGCAAAACGGCGCTGGCGCTGACCATCGGTCAGGCCGTCGCGCTGCGCGAAGGGACGACCGTCGGCATTTTTTCCCTCGAGATGTCCGCCGTGCAGCTCGTCATGCGGATGCTCTGCAGCGAAGCGCGCGTCGATATGAGCCGAGTGCGAAACGGGCAGCTCTCAGACCGGGATTTTCAGCGGTTGGCCGACACTGCCGGAAAGATGTCGGAGGCGAAAATATTCATCGACGACGCCGCCGATATGACGGTGATGGAACTCCGCAGCCGGTCACGGCGGCTGATGGCCGAACACAACCTCGGACTCATTGTAATTGACTATCTGCAGCTGATGCAGGGCTCGAGCCGAAGCGGGGGCGGCGAAAACCGGCAGCAGGAAATCTCCTCGATTTCACGTGGTCTTAAAGCCTTAGCTAGAGAACTCGATATCCCGGTTTTAGTTCTCTCACAGCTTTCACGCGCCGTCGAGTCGCGGCCCAACAAACGTCCGATGCTCTCTGATTTGCGTGAATCGGGCGCGATCGAACAAGACGCCGACCTGGTGATGTTTATCTACCGCGACGAATACTACGACCCGCATTCGGAAAAGCAGGGTATCGCCGAGATTATCTTGGGCAAACAGCGAAACGGCCCGGTCGGAACCGTCGAGTTACAGTTTCACAACGCGCACGTCCGGTTTAACGATTTGGCCAAACAGCAGTAGACCGGACGCGGAGCACCGTGAGAGGTTTTACTCACAGTCTGCTAACATTGCTACTTTTCCCCCATACTCTAAGAAGCGTGAAAGAGTAGACTAATCTATGGGGAAATTTCCAATTCGGAGTCTGTTAATCGGGGCAGCAGTGCTAGGGTTCGTCGTTTTCGTCGCCTCGCAAAATAACGCGCGCAACCGCGCCGATACGCAGAGCTACTCTTACTTCTCACGGCAGCTCGAGGGCGCACAAATAGACTCGATTACCGTTAAAGACCTCTCCTTAGACGTCAAGGCCAAAAGCGGTGAAGCGTATACCACACGGGTCAACGCACCTCTTACTACAGGCGAACTCAACGCGATTGAGGCCAAGGTAGGCAGCCTCGAGGTCGCCCCGCGCGCGCAAAACTGGGGCGGCCTGCTTATCGCCCTGTTGCCCATTCTCTTGATGGTCGCCTTTTTGTGGTACCTGATGCGCGGGATGCGCTCGGGTGGCGACGGCGCGATGCAGTTCGGTAAGTCTCGAGCCCGCATTGTCACCGAAGAAAATTCGCAGACCCTCTTTAGAGATGTAGCGGGTGTTGAAGAGGCCAAAAACGACCTTTTTGAAGTTGTCGAGTTTCTTAAAAGCCCCGGCAAATTTCACGCGCTCGGCGCGCGGATTCCTCACGGCGTGCTGATGGTCGGCCCGCCCGGATCGGGCAAAACGCACCTCGCTAAAGCCGTGGCAGGTGAGGCTAAGGTTCCGTTTTTCAGCATTTCGGGTTCGGATTTCGTCGAGATGTTCGTCGGGGTCGGGGCAGCCCGTGTCCGCGATCTCTTTGAAAACGCCAAAAAGAGCGCGCCGTGTATCGTTTTTATCGACGAGATCGACGCGGTCGGGCGGCGGCGCGGGATGAACGTCAACGGCGGCAACGACGAACGCGAGCAGACCCTCAATGCTCTGCTAGTCGAGATGGACGGCTTCGAATCGAAACACGACATCATCATCGTCGCGGCGACGAACCGGCCCGACGTGCTCGACCCAGCCCTGTTACGCCCGGGCCGTTTCGACCGGCAGGTTGTGGTTGACGCGCCCGATATGCGGGGCCGCGAAGCGATTTTGCAGATTCACTCGCGCGGCAAACCGCTCGCTAAAAGCGTCGATCTTAAAACCGTTGCCAAACGCACGCCGGGATTTGTCGGGGCCGACCTCGAGAACCTCCTCAACGAAGCGGCGCTGGTCGCGGCGCGCGCCAACCGTAAAGAGATTCTGCCCAAAGACCTAGACGAAGCCGCCGACCGCGTGGTGATGGGGCCGGAGCGCCGCAGCCGGATCATCAGCCCGAAAGAGAAGAAAATTACGGCCTACCACGAAGGCGGTCACGCGCTCGCCGCATTTTTGCTGCCGCACGCCGACCCGGTTCACAAAATCACGATTGTGCCGCGTGGCCGCGCGGGTGGCTACGTGATGCGCGTCGCCGAAGAAGACCGGATGTACATGTCACGCGATATGCTCCTCGATACGGTCGGGGTCGCTTTAGCCGGTCGCGCCGCCGAAGAGATCGTCTTCGACGACGTAACGACGGGCGCGCAGAGCGATTTTCAGCAGGCGACGAATATCGCCAAACGGATGGTGACGAACTGGGGCATGAGCGACGCACTCGGGCGCGTGGCTTTGTCGAGCGGTTCCGAATCGTACTTGGGCGAGATGGAGGGGATGCGCAGCTACAGCGAAGAAACCGCTCGGATGGTCGATAACGAGATTAAAGAGATTATCGACCTACAGTACACCCGAATTCTGAACCTCTTAAAAGAGAACCGCGAGGGGCTCGAGACCATCGTCCGGGTTCTTTTGGAACGCGAAACGCTCCACGCTGAAGAGTTCGCCGCCATTATGCGCGGTGAAACACTGCCTGAAGTCCCTTACGAAGCGCCGCTCGACGTAGTTACGCCGCCGACACCCAGCCAACCTGACAAACCCTCGAAGGGGCCGATGTTGCCACCGGGAATGATGCCGAAACCGGGCTGACCTGTTGCTACACGAAAAAACGCCGCTGGGAGACCGGCGGCGTTTTGCTTTGGCTTGTGTACTTTACGCTCGCTGCGTGAACTCGAGGTACGCCACCAACTTTTCCGCCGCTGCTCCCGAATTCAGCAGATCGTCGGCAAGTTCTACCCCTGCTTGAAGGTTCGGCGCTTTGTCGCCTAAATAGAGCGCTGCACCTGCATTAAGCAGTACCACGTCGCGTTTGGCCCCGTGCAGCTCGTTGCTAAGGAGCGCGCGAATCGTTACGGCGTTCTCTTCAGGGGTGCCGCCGGACAGCTCGAGCCGGTCGTAAAGCCCCAGCCCGACGCTCTTGGGATGCACCGTGTAGGTGCGGAGCGTCCCGTCCTCGTCCAGCTCAGTGACGCGCGTTTCCCCGCAGACGGTCAGCTCGTCCAAGCCGTCGCCGTGCACGACAAGCGCCCGCTCGACACCGAGACCCGCTAAAACTTGTGCGAGCGGCTCGGTCAGCTTGGCGTCGTATACGCCTAACAGCTGCCGGTTCGCCCCTGCCGGGTTCGTCAGTGGGCCCAGCGAGTTGAAGATGGTGCGCGCCCGCAGGTCGGCGCGGATCGGGGCGACGAATTTCATCGCGGGATGGTGGAGTTTAGAAAAGATAAACGCCAACCCGACCGCTTCGATGCACGCGGCGAGTTGCTCGGGTGTGCGCTCGAGTTTTGCCCCCAACGCCTCCAACACGTCCGCCGCCCCCGATTTACGCGTCACGGCGCGGTTGCCGTGTTTGGCGATCTTGACGCCGCCCGCCGCCAGCACGAACAAGCTCGCCGTGCTGATATTAAAGGTGCTGAGGCCGGTGCCGCCCGTACCGCAAGTGTCTAAAAGCGGCCCCAAGACTGTAACCGGCACCTTGACGGCACGCTCGCGCATCGCCCGAGCAAAGCCGATCACTTCATCGACCGTTTCGCCCCGGGTACGGAGCGCGGCCAAAAGCGCTGCCGCCTGCATCTGACTGAGCTGCCCGTCCATCAGGTGTCCCATCACCCACTCAGCCCGTTCCGTCGAAAGCGTTTGACCGTCGAAGACGTCACCTAAAAGCGTCGTGATATCGAAATCCTTTACTTCAGCCACGTTTCTCCTCCAGAGCGCCCAACAAGTAGGCGCGTTCGTAAGCGTACCGAGCGTCCAGCAACCGCCACAAAAAACGCGGCGGCCCCAGTAGAAGAAAGCGTTTAAGCGCTAACAAACCCCAATGTACGCCCAAACGGTACGCGAGGGCTGGATAGCGCCCCGCCAAACGCTGCGCGTTACGGCCCGCGCTGTAGGCTTTGTCGAGGTCGCCGGAGCGCACCGGGTTAGGGCCGAGATGCTGCGCGGACGCGCCGGGTAGAGCCACAAAAGGCAATTCTTTTAAGGCAAACCCGAGGGCAACATCTTCCCCACCGTACCCCGACAGCGTTTCGTCGAAGCCGCCGACCTGCCGAAAAGCCGCCGTCGGAACGCTCGTGTTGGCCCCGTTGAGGTTCCAAAAGCCGACCCGTTTGGGTCGCCAACTTTCCGTATGGTTTGCCGAGACGAACTCGAGCCCCCCCGCTCCCACACATGGACACCTTTGCGCGGCAAGATGCTTTTGCAACGTCCCCGGCGCGGGTAAACAGTCGTCATCGGAAAAGTAGAGCACGCGGCCCGTTGCCGCCGCCGCGCACAGGTTGCGTGCAGGAGCAGGACTCAGCAGCTCTTGTGACCTCAGCACATACAGACGGTAAGGTGTTTTGGCTGACTCGAGCAGCTTTTCAGTTTCATCCGTACAGCTGTTGACAAGTACTACGAGTTCAAACTGTTCGGGCGCTAAGGTTTGCGCTTTTAGCGCCGCCAGTTTTTGCCGTAACAGCGGGGCGCGGTCGTGCGTCACCGTAATGACGCTTAGTAGAACGCTCACGTATCGACCTTATAGGGAAGCGTAAGCTCATCCCCCGGCAGGCCGCGAACCCCCCAGTTGGCGCGGGGCGTCTCGAGGAGGGTCAGCTCGAGGTCGTTTACGTCATACCCAAGCTCAGCGCTAAACCGTTCAAAAAGTAGCCGAATCAGCTGCTTTTTCGCCGCTACCGAACGGCCCTCGAACATGTAAATCTCCAAAATCGTGTAGCGCTCGGAGCGCCCCGCCGGAAAGATAAAATCTTCAGCGGCGAGCGGAAAGAATCTGTGAAAGCGTTTGTCTTCGGGGAGCGCAAAGGCGTCTACCAAACAGCTGTGAATGGTGTTTGATAATTTCTCCCGCTGTCCTGAGAGCGCCGGGGCTAGCGCGTAGATTTTAATTTGCGCCATGCGAGCGTCACCCCTCAGCTCGTAGATATGCGTCTAAACTGTACTTGTGCTTCGCCAGACCGTTGAGCAACGTATGCGCCGTTGTCAACGCGTAAGCCGCCTCTTCGGTGTCCAGGTGGCCTTCTTGGACGGCAGCCAGATACTCGTCGGTGTCAATGATTTCTGCCTTTACACCCTCGTAAACCAAGATGTCCAAATAAAGGTCACGCACGACCCAGCGTTCACCCTGTTCGGAAACACGCACCATATCCACGTAGTAATCGAAATTAGCGTGCGGGCGTTTGGGTTCGCGATACTCAAACTGCACGACCTGAAGTCCTAAGTCCGGTAATACCTGACCCCGCATCAGCAGAGATTCTGAATGATCGTCGTGCTCAGCTACATACGCCAGCTCATTTAAGGCTACGTCGTAATGCGTAAGCCGACTGATCTCAGCTTGTTCCATTCTATGACGCACGCGTTGACGTTTTTCAAAGTCATAAACGGCTTCTGTAACCGGGTGCATCAGAAGGTGACCTCGAGCCCCGCTGCGTTTTTAAGCCACGCGCGTAAGCTATAACCACACTTTGCCAAACCGTTTAGCAAGGTGTGTGCTGCGGTGAGGGCATACGCCGCCTCTTCCGGTGTTAACAACCTCTCAGTTTGCGCAGCTAGAAACTCGTCGGTATCGGCGATGTAAGCGGCTTGCCCTTCGACCACTACGACGTCTAAATAAAGGTCACGGCTCGTCCATAAGGCTTCGCCCGTCTCAAACGTCATCACGTCTATGTAAAAGTCGTACCAAGCGTAAGAACTTCCCGGTTGATGCTGCCAGAAGTTGACCTGAAGCCCCAGAGCAGGCAGCAGGTACGCCTCCATATAAGTGATCTGCGGATGACCGACAAAGGGCCGAGCTAGATAAAGCCAAGTGTCACCCTCTTCGTAGCGGTCTACGGAGTACGAACCGCCCTCAACCGTGTGTGTTCGGGCGGCAACATCATAAATTGACGTTTTGACCGGGTGCATCAGCAGATATCCAAAAAGTTTTTAAGCATCACCTTACCCGTTTCGGTCAGCACGCTTTCCGGGTGAAACTGCACGCCCCAGATTGGATACGCTTTATGTTTAAGGCCCATGACGACGCGCTCTCCGGCTTCATCGACCCAGGCGTTCACCTCTAACACCTCCGGCAAATCCCGCACGATCAGCGAGTGGTAGCGCGTCACCGTCACCGTTTCAGGTAAGCCGCCGAAGACGCCCGTGCCGTCGTGTGACACGTCGCTCGTTTTACCGTGCATGATCAGCGGCGCACGTTCGACCTTCGCGCCGAACGCCGCGCCGATACTCTGATGGCCCAGACACACCCCTAAAACTGGGGTTTTTGCGCCGTACCGCTGGATAACCTCAACCGAATGACCCGCTTCGTTAGGTGTGCACGGCCCCGGCGAGACGACGATACCGTCAGGATTTAAGTCGTCAATTTGACTGAGTTCAAACTGGTCGTTACGCCAAACCGTGACATGGGTACCGAGTTCGCCCAAATACTGCACCAGGTTGTAAGTAAACGAGTCGTAGTTGTCGATCACCAAAATGCGTTTCACTATACTGTTCACTGCGCCTCCTCCCGCAAATCGAGGATAAAACTGGCGGCGGCAGAGCGTTCTTGCCAACCGTGTTTGGTGTAGTAGCTGCGCTTATACGACTCTTTGGTGCGGAAGTTCTCGAGGTGTAAACGTCCACATCCGCGCGCCTCGGCCTCTATTTTGATGCCCTCCAAAAGATTCGTTCCTAGCCCTCTACCGCGGTACGATGCTTTGATAAACAGTTCACTCACAAAGCCCTCGCGCTGAAACATCATCGGCAGCCAGTGAGCACTGCAATAGCCAACGAGTTCACCGTTTTCTTCAGCGACAAGCAGTGTGTGGCTGCCGCTCGAGGCAATGACTGCCAAACTCTGCTCTACGCGCTCGAGCGTTACAGCGTGTGGTTCTTCGGCGACACTCGAGAACTCACCCAAATCTCTAACTAGATCACAAAGCGCTCGAGCATCTTCTGGTCGTACAGCACGAATGACAACGCCCATTACGCTAAGCCTTCAGTCGCCAGCTCAACCGCCCGCACGAGCGCCGCGAGCTTGTTCATACTCTCCTGATACTCATATTCAGGCTCGGAATCTGCGACCACGCCGCCCCCTGCTTGCAGGTGAATCTTGCCCTGCGTAATCACCGCCGTGCGGAGCGTCAGCGCCATATCCATCACACCGGAAACCGACACGTACCCGAACGCGCCCGCGTAGGGGCCACGGCGGACGGTCTCCAACTCGTCGATAATCTCCATCGCCCGGATTTTGGGCGCGCCCGAAGCGGTGCCCATCGGCAGGGTCGAGGCGAGCGCGTCGAGCGGTGTTTTACCCTCCGAGAGGGTGCCTTCGACGCTCGAGACGATGTGCATCACGTGGCTGTACCGCTCGACGCGCATGAGGTCGGTCACTTTTACACTGCCGAACTCGCACACCCGCCCGAGGTCGTTGCGGCCCAGATCGACGAGCATGATGTGTTCGGCACGCTCTTTGGCGTCGGCTAAAAGTTCTGTTTTAAGCCGCTCGTCTTCGGCGGCGTCTTTACCGCGTTTACGCGTCCCGGCAATCGGCAGCGTCTCGACGCGGTTGCCGTCACTCCGTACCAAACTTTCGGGGCTGCTGGCAACCAATGTCACCGGACCCAAATCTAAGTAGCCCAGATACGGGCTCGGGTTGACGACGCGGAGCGCCCGGTAGAGGGCAAAGGGGTGAACACCCAGTTCAGCGCTGAGGCGCTGACTCGGCACGACCTGAAAGACGTCCCCGGCGTGAATGTATTCGACAGCTTTAGACACAGCAGCCATGTACTGTTCTTTTGTAACGTTCGGCGTGAAATCAACACGTCTACCGGCACGGTCACCGGGAACACCCGGAAGTGGCCCGCGCAATTTGGCGTACAACCCTTCGATGAGCGTGTGCGCTCTGGCCTCGTCCGCGTCGTTACCGACCTCGGCGGGCGCAACTAAAAAGATACGCCGTTTAAGGTGGTCGAAGATAATCAGCGCTTCGGGCTCGATGAACAAGAGGTCGGGAACGTTCAGCTCGTCTGGGTTGGCGTCGGGCAGAGCTTCGTACTGCCGGATCAGGTCGTAAGCCGCGTAGCCGACGCTACCGGCCCAAAAGTCGGGCAAGTCAGGCCCCGGTTCGGCGTCGCGGACCGTCAAATCCCATAAGACGCGCAGCGGGTCGGTACTTTGGAAGCTCTCCGCGCCTTCGGGCGTGCTGACCTGCACGGCGCTGCCGCGCGCTTCGATGCGGCGGCGCTCACCGGTACCGATAAACGAATAGCGGGCAACGCGCTCGCCCTGCTCGACGGACTCCAAGAGAAAACTCGGGTGTCCGGCCACTTTGAGGTACGCCGTCAGCGGGGTTTCTAAATCGGCTAGAACTTCTTTGTAGACAGGTTTGATCCGGGGTTTAGAGGGAATGATGAAATCTCCTTTTCAGGCTCAGAGGTAGGGGCGTGAGACACGAGCTTAGAACAAGCTTAGGTCAGAGACGCCATCGCTGAGGCTCGAGCTGAAAAGACATAACGGCAGTATAACAGGTCGGCCGGGCCGACCTCACGCCGGACCAAGCTGGCGACGCAGTTTAAGCGCGGCTTGAAAAGAGCTCGAGGTTTACAGCTACGCCAAATACTCTACAATCAGGTCGTTAAAGAGATATTCTAAAGATATTTGGGAGGTCGGTCATGGCACTTAGCAACCAAGGTATCGGTTTCGGTCTTGTCATCGGTGGCGCGCTGCTGCTCGTCGGCACGCTCCTCAGCAGATCGGGCGCGGAGTTGTGGCCGCTCTTTATCCTCGTACCGGGGCTCGTCTTTTTAGCCGTCGCAGCTTTTGGGCGCTCCGGAGCAGCTGCCCTATTTATCCCCGGCAGCGTCCTGACGACCTTGGGACTGCTCTTTTTTGTGCAGATTGCAACAGATCACTTTGAAAGCTGGGCCTACGCCTGGGCGCTGATCTGGGGCGCGGTCGGGATCGGCCTGTTTTTGCAAGGTTGGCGCACAGACAGCTCGAGGCTTACCGGACAGGGTTGGCGGCTGATGGGGATCGCCGCCGCAGCTTTTTTAATAGGTTTCGTCTTTTTCGAAGGGTTTATCTTCGGCGACCTCTTAGGCAGCTGGTTTTTCCGCGTGGGTTTGCCAGTCGTCTTTATCGGTGCCGGGGCATTTTTACTGCTGAGGTCTGGGTCGGCGAGGGAATAGCCGGGTCAGCCCGGTTCTGCTGCGCCGTAGAACTCTATTCTGGCGCGGAGCCCCGGTGCTCGGCTTAAAGGTCGGTCGGTGGTGACAAGGGGCGCACCGAGCGCTTCGGCGAGGGCGATGTAAGCCGCATCATAGGCGGTGACATTTGCGCGCAGCTCCCAAATACGCCCTAGAAACGGCAGATGAGGATAGCGAATCAGGGGTAAAAGTTGTAGATCAGCCAGCCGCGACGCTGCTATGGTCTCATTCACTGCGCCCTGCCTAACGGCTCGCCGTAATACCTGCGTCACCTCGAGGTCGAGCAGATGCGGTGCGTGCAAGGTGCTTTCATTCTCCAACCGTTCGCGGAGCCGCGCCGCGCTCGGCTCGTTAAAGAGAAGCGTAGCGACAGCCGAAGCGTCGATAACGACCACTTAGTCGCTGTCTCGGTGACGGCGAATAATGGTTGCCGAGTCTTCGTCCAAGATAATGGGCTCCTCTTCTTCTAGCCGCGCCAACATCTCTCGTAGCGTTGGTTTTTCCGCTGCTTGCCGCGCTTCGGAGAGCAGATAATCCGAAAGCGTCATCCCGAGTTCGGCAGCCCTCACCTTAAGTTTACGGTGCAGGTCATCGGGTACGTTGCGAATTTGAATCATCTTCGACATGTTTATAACATTAGCACATGTTTGTAGCATGTTTACAAACCGATTGTATTTGCGCTGGGGTTTGCGTTATAAATTCGGTTTTCAATCTCGTAGAACAGGTCTTATAGGCTCGATTCGGCCTTAAAAAGGCCGTTAAGTTTGACTTAAGCCGTCACAGCTAATCTACATGAAGCTTTCATATTGAAGGGAGGATGAGAAGCGCAGATGGTAGTTGGTAGTCATTTTTGAGCATATCCCCACCTCATAACTAAGGAGTTTTTTAGATGAAACGCACTTTCGCACTGTTACTGCTACTTTTCGGCCTGATGTCTTGCAGTCTGCTCGAGCGAAACGACCCCAATCCTGAACCTCAAAATTCAGCGCCTACCGTTACCCTAAACGCCTCAACACTTTCGGGTACAGCCCCGTTATCCATCACCTTTACGGCTAACGCGAGCGACCCCGACGGTGACGCACTGAGTTACACCTGGAGCATTGCGGGAGCCGCCGATGCGCCGACGGCGAGCCAGACCTTTAACGAAGCGGGCAGCTATCCCGTCACCGTCACGGTTTCAGATGGGAAGCTCGGGGCTTCAGCAGATGTGAACATCGCAGTTACCGGTGGCGACACCGAACCGAACCCCGATCCCGACCCGAATCCCGAACCCGACATCACCTTGAGTGTGACGGCTTCACCGGGTGGCCCGGTGCCGTGGGGCGTGACGTATGAAGTAAAAACGAACGGCGAAGTTCCTGACGGAAGCACACTTTCGGTGACCTGTGCTGAGCAGCCAGCCGTCGATTTAGGCACGCTCGAGGCTTTCAAGGTTGAAAACGTCTTTTCCTGTATTCACGTTGCAGTTGATGAAAAAATCACTGTTACCCTAAAAGCCAAAGATGGCACGGTTCTGTCACAAAAAGAGCAAGCCGCTGATGTTCAACTCACTGCAGGCGTACCATTCGGGGGCGCGTGGGAGTACTCGGGCCAATACGGTGACACTTTCTATGAATCAGCCACCTTCGAGATTACACAAGCGGTTGATTCTGTCACTGGGCGGGGCGAAGGGAGTCGAGAACTGGAAGGTAGCGATCCCGATCCAACAACATTTACACTGTCAGCAAAAACCAGCGAGCTAGCTATGAAAGCTCCAGCTACGGAAGTTATCACAAACCCCCTTGACCGGGTTCTGGTGTTTGTCGGCGCATATGCCGCCGAGATTCCAGGCGTGATTCCGTCCCCAGATGGGAACCACCAGCAGGTGTTTTATGCACCCAATACCCAATCGCTCGACAGCAACGACGGCTATTTGTACACTGTACAGTAGGGACATATCCTAAAGAAGAAGCGAGCTCAGCTGAGCTCGCTTCTTCTCATTCAGACTAATAGGTAGCCTCTTTTACTCCCGCTCTAAAAACATCCCCATCGCGTTATAGCCAGCGTCTACATACACGGTCTCCCCTGTGACGCCGCCCCCGAGTTCTTCAGTCAAGAGCGACAAGGCAACGCCCGCAACCTCTTCCTGCGTGATGTTGCGCCTCAGCATCGAAAGCTTCCCGGCAGTTTCAAACATGCTGCCGAAACCTGAAATGCTCCGCGCCGCGACTGTGCGAAGCGGCCCCGCGCTGATGGCGTTGACCCGGACGCCCTGAACGCCTAAGTCATAGGCCAAAAAGCGGACGCTGGCCTCGAGCGCAGCCTTAGCAACGCCCATCATATTGTAGTGCGGCACCACGCGCTCGGCAGCCAGGTAAGAGAGCGCCAGCATCCCGCCTCCTTCTTTCATCAAGGGCTGCGCCCGCCTCGCCATCGCCACGAGCGAATAGGCGGACACGTCCATCGCTAACGCCCAATCCTCGCGGGAGACCTCGTAAAAAGGCTTTTCAAAGGTTACGGGCGGCGCGAAGGCGACCGCGTGAATAAGATAGTCGAGCCCGCCGAGTTCGCTTTTTAGCGTCTCAAACGCTCTGTCGAGTTCGTCGTCTTGGGTGACGTCGCACTGTAAAAGGAGAGGCTTGTTGAAATCTGCGGTGAGTTTTTCTAACGTGCCTTTTAAGCGCTCACCCTGGTAGCCGAACGCGAGCTGCGCGCCCGCCTGTGAAAGTTTTTCAGCGATGGCCCAGCCTATCGAACGCTGATTTGTCACGCCGAACACGACGCCCTTTTTACCGCTCAAGTCGAGTGTGTACATGGCGCTAAGCTACCACACGTTGAACAGGTAGCATCTGGGAATAGACACCTTCAATCTGGAAAAGGTTGTCCGGTACGCACTTCTCGAAGTGATATCAGTGAGAGATAAGGATAATTCAGAAGATTATCCAAAAATCCCAGGGCGGTTGCGTAACGGCGACGCGAACGGTTCTGTTTGTTGCGACGGCGAAACTTGTGAGACTCACACTACCTGCTAAACTCTGAGGATGCTCCGCATTTACGGTTTGGAGGGCTGCGGCCCCTGTGAGGTGACGAAGCTATTTTTGCGCTCGAGACAAGTTCCCTTTGAATTCTTTAACGTGGCCACTGAGCCGGACAGACGCAGAGACCTCAAAGAAAAACTCGGCTCGCTGACGGACGGCGTAATCTTGGAAGACGGCGACGACATCCGTGTGATGCAGGGCGTATCCGTCGCCAAGCTCAGCCACTACTTAGCTGAATATCGAGTCCACCACCCGGTTTGAATTTTGGACGCCTATTTTTTGCTAACGCGGTAAACCGTTCCGGTCGCAAAACTACTTACAAGTAAGGTATCCCCGTCGGTAAGCAGATGCTGCGGCAGCGTCACGCCCGTAATGAACGGCGTTACCTCGCCTGTTTGAGCGTTGACTTGAACCACTTGTGAAGGTGTCCAGAGCGCCACGAAAAGCTTATCCGGGTCGAATGGCGACGCCGCGACGCTCGTCGGAGTTGCGCCACGGGCAAAGAGTGCGAGCGGCGGCTTCGTCGTCTGACAAAACGCTTCGGTTCCGCCGGTATTTTTTGCCGGGAGTTGCCGCCCATAACACTTGGGCCAGCCGTAATCCGCACCTGACTCAACGAGGTTGAGTTCGTCGGGTGGCGGGCCGCCGTTCATCGGGTCATCACCGATTTCGGTGCTGTAGAGCGTACCGTCCTCGGCAAAGGTGTGACCGTAAGCACCCTTAAACCCGGTTGCTAAAGGGGCAGGATCTTTCGGATTATTGAGGTCTAGTTTCCAGAGGATACCGGAACCTTTTTGCGGGCCGTTCGCGATCAGTGCGCCGCTCGTTTCAAAAAGCAGGCCGTCGTCCGGTGTAAGCGTTAACGTGCCCAGCGAACGCCCGTTGTTAGGCAGATTTTGCAACACAGGCTCGAGCTCTCCCAACCCGTCTTCAGTCAGCGGCGCACGCAGGAGCCGGTTGCCCGCCATCACCCAGAGGTCGGTCTCGGTTACGGCCAGGCCGGTCGGTTTGAACAGGTTGCGAAGTAAGACCGTTTTTTCTTGGGTCTGGAGGTCTACCGCGACGACCTGACCCGTCCCGGCGTTTTCGCCCCCGGCGAGCTGCGTCACCCACAAACGCCCACCCGGGCCGAAAGTCATCTGGGTCGGACCGCGCAACCCTGTAAAGAGAGCTTCAGCGCGGTAACCGTCCGGGAGTTTCGGCGTTTGCGCAAGGCCGAGAGAAAGGGTCAAAAGAACTGTCAAAAGAAAAAGAGGCCGCATAGCCTAGTTTAGTGCAGCCCTTTCAGGATAACGTAGGCGGGTCTTACCTAAGCGTTTGCTGTGACGTTCAGTGCGTGCAGGGCTCGAGCTTTCCCAGTGAAAAGACTTCGTGCACGGTAGACGGGCCGATACCCTGTTTGACGCCACCTGCAGCCAGGTAGACACCGCCGTTGCAAACGGCTGCTTGGACGCCGTGACGAGCTGTAGGCATGGGCTCGAGGGTCCGCCACACGTTCGTAGCCGGGTTATACGCCTCGACCTCCGCGTGCGTCCCGCCCCCCTCACCCCCGATAATCAGGATTTCACCACCCAGCACCGCCGTAGCGAAGCCGCCGCGTTCAGTCGGTAGGCTCGTATCTAGCGTCGTCCATGTCTGCGTCTTGAAATCAAAAGCGTCAACAAACGGAATCGTCGCGTTGAGCTTTGCTTCACGGCCACCGACCGCGTAAAACTTGCCGTTTAGAACCGCTGCGTGAAAGTGGTCACGGGCGTGCGGCATCTCCGGCAGTTCGGCCCACGCGTCAGTTGCCGGATCGTACACGTCAAACGAGGTTTGCACTTCAAAGTCGCTCAGACCGCCCGCGTAGTAGATTTTGCCGCCGAACACCGCGACGCCGCCTGCGCCCCGGCCCTCCGGTAGCGGCGCGCCTTCGGTAAAGCTGTCGGTCGCCGAATTGTAACTATAGACCGTACGGACAGCCGGTCCCGGCCACCCTGCAAGCCCACCGAGATAGTAGATATTGCTGCCGACCGTGACCCCTTGAATGTGGTCGAGGTTTTTAGGGAGGGGCTCGAGCGTCCCCCACGTCCGCGCCACCGGGTCGTAAACTTCGTGCAGCGCGCTGCCCCCCGCCAGATAAAACTTGCCGCCGAGCTGCACATACGAAACTTCTTGCCGCGCGGTGGACGTCGGCGGCAGCGTTTCCCACGCACCTGTACCGAGCGGCGCGTCCGTTACCGTGACGTTTACCTCATCATTGACCGTTGTAAAACCGTCGCTGACGGCAAGTGTCAGCGTATAGCGGCCCGCCTGGGTAAACGTAGCGGTCGTCCGGAGCGCTGTTTTATCAGAAAATGTCGCGCCGTCGCCCGACCACGACGCACTGAGGGTATCGCCGTCCGAGTCTCCGGCCACACCGCTTAGCGCCACCTCCGCCCTGAGCGGTACCGTTTGATCAAGACCGGCTGAAACAGTCGGGGGGCGGTTGGTCGGGTCGGCAGGCGTGTTACACGCGCTGAGGAGAAGCATCGACACGAAGGGTACAGCCTGAACAAAAGACCGAGACATCAAAACTCCTTTCAGAAAACAACTCTGCAGCTCTACCCTAGCTGGTCAAGCCTCTTTGGGGTAGTTGAGCGAACACCGAGTATACTCACCGTAGGGCCATTACGCCCTCACAGCCACACCCCATTCAGGAGGTCTTATGCGCGTCACCCGGTGGTTTCTCCTCGCTCTCGTTTTGGCTCTCCCCTTCGCTCTAGCGCAGAGCGCGCGTCAGTCTACGCTCGTGATCGGGGCCGACCTCTCGGACCTCATCACGATGGACCCCGGCGTCTCGTACGAGTTTTCCGGCTCGCTTATTACCGACAATCTCTACGAAACGCTGGTGCGGTTTGAAGGCACCGACTTGACCGAAGTCAAACCCGGACTCGCCGAAAGCTGGGAAATTGGGACGCAAGGCGGCAGCAATACCCTCACCTTTACGCTCCGCGACGCGACCTTTTCGTCAGGCAATCCGGTGACGGCGCAGGACGTGGTGTATTCGTTCGACCGGGTGATCGAGCTTCAAAGCCCGTCGTCGTTTTTGCTGACCGACGTGGCGGGGTTGGAGGTCGGCTCCACGGCCGCAGTAGACGATAAAACCGTTCAGCTTACCCTCCCTCAAAGCGTCAACCCGACCATCGTCCTTAATCTACTGACCTTTAACGTCGGCGGTGTGGTTGACTCACAAGTCGTTAAAGAACACGAACAGGACGGCGACTACGGTACAGCCTGGCTGACTGAGAACTCAGCGGGATCGGGGCCGTATGTGCTGGTGCGGTGGGACAGGGGCGCGCAGGTCGCTCTTGAAGCCAACGAAAACGCCTCTCGCACGGGCAGCATCAAGCGTGTCATCCTACGCAATATCCAGGAATCGTCGGTGCAGCGTGCGGCGTTAGAGTCCGGTGAGATCGACGTCGCCTACGACTTTACGCCGGAAGCGTTCAAAGCCGCCGAAGGTGATGGACGTTTCCACACGCTTCGTACCGATACCTTTCGACTACAGTACCTGGGGATGAACTCGGGTGAGGGGTCACCTTTCGCCGACAACCGCGTGCGGCAAGCGGTGCGTTACGCACTCGATCAGGACGGCGTTGTGGACGGACTTTTGGGCGGGCTCGGACGCAAGCTGCAGACGATCATCCCGGCAGGTCTTTTAGGCGCGAACGAAACCGTTTTTTACGAGCACAACCCTGAGCGCGCCCGCAAACTGCTCGCTGAAGCTGGCTACGCGGACGGTTTGAGCGTTGAGTACTTGGTACCGAACGGCGCGTGCGGCGGCGGGGTGCCGTGCGCCGACCTCGCCGCGAAAGTGCAGAGCGACCTCGCCGAGGTGGGTATTCAGGCGAACATCACTCAGACCGTCGAGGCCGAGCTGCTAGACATCTACCGGGCCCAGAACGCCGAACTGGTAATGGTTCAGTGGAGCCCCGACTATCCCGACCCCGACGGCAACGCCACGCCACTAGGCGACTTCGGTGCTAAAAGCCTCGCTTGGCGCAACGTTTGGGAAGACGCCGAAGCGGAGAAGCTGGCGCAACAAGGAGCGCTCGAGACCGACCCCGACACGCGCGCCGCCACCTACGAAAAACTTACGACGCTGGTTGCTGAACAAGGCCCTTACGCCATCCTCTTTCAACCCTTTCAGCCCATCGTCACCCTCGCCTCGGTCGAAAACTTTGTCCGGAACGCGCAGGGCAACGTGGACTTCACCGCTGTAAGTAAAACCGAGTAAGTACGACGCCAAGAGGGGCGAATACGCCCCTCTTTTTTATCTTTGCGTGTGTTTCTACCGCACCTGCAAAACTGTTATCTCGTTAGACTTAAATATCACCAACTTTCGGAGGTAGTTTTGCTGGCTTATTTGCTGCGGCGCTTGGGATATTTGGTATTTGTCATCTGGGGTGTGGGTTTCGCGGCGTTTTTTATCTCCCGCGTCGTCCCTGCCGACCCCGCTGCGGCTGCGCTGGGCCAAAACGCCCGTGAGGAGCAAATTCAGGCGTACCGCGAAAAGTTCGGCCTGAACGACCCGGTAGTGGTGCAGTACGTAAACTACATGGGCAATTTGTTTAGGGGCGATTTGGGTATTTCACTCCGGACACGCCGCCCGATTGCAGCCGACCTCAAAGACTTTTTTCCGGCAACGCTCGAGCTGACCCTCGCCGCCATGCTTATCTCCCTCATCTTCGGACTACCGGCTGGCCTGATCGCAGCCTTATATCACAACCGGCCCGCCGACCTAATCGTCCGCACCTTTGCACTCTTAGGCGGCGCGACGCCCGTGTACTGGCTCGCCATCGTCATGCTCAACGTGTTTCACGCACAGCTCGGCTGGCTACCGGGGCCGGGCCGGTTGGACGCGTACTTGTTCGCACCACAAACGGTCACCGGGGTGCTGAGTATCGACGCGCTTATCTCACACGATTACGAGGTTTTTTGGGACGGCCTCAAACACCTGATTTTGCCCGCCGTGGTCCTCGGCGCGTTTTCGACGGCGCTCTTGGCCCGAATGGTACGGAGCGCGATGTTAGAAACGCTGTCGCAAGACTTTATCCGCACGGCCCGCGCCAAAGGCGTCCACGAACGGTGGGTCGTCCTCAAACACGGCTTGCGTAATGCAGCCTTGCCGATCTTGACGGTTTCGGCGAACGTTTTGGGAAGCCTCTTGACCGGCGCGGTCTTGACCGAGACCATCTTTTCGTGGCCGGGGATCGGGAGTTACGCGACCTCGAGCGCCACCTCGCTCGACTTTCCCGCCGTGATGGGCGTCACCCTCGTCGCTGGACTTACTTACGCGCTGATCAACCTGCTGGTTGACCTGCTCTACGCTTTTTTCGACCCCCGGATCAGCTATGCCTGAGGTGAGTCTGTGAGGGTTGAACGAGTAAGAACGCGTCCCTTTCTGGGTGGCGCGTTGCATAGCCGCGCCGCCCGCCGTTTTTTACGCGACCCCGGCGCACTTATCGGCCTCGTGCTCGTCGTCTCGCTGGTTTTGCTCGCCGTACTTGCACCCCTCTTGGCAGGCGACCCGCTCGCACAAAACCTCTCGCAGCGGCTCCGGGCACCGAACGCGACGTATCTTTTCGGTACCGATCAGCTGGGCCGAGACGTTTTTGCCCGCACGCTTTACGGCTCGCGTATCTCGCTCGCCATCGGCTTTTTAGTGGTGGCCTTGTCGCTCGTGGTCGGGGCGGCGGTTGGACTCCTGGCAGGCGTCTTGGGCGGCTTTTGGGACAACGTGTTGATGCGCGTCACCGATATCTTTCTGGCGTTTCCCGCGCTGATTTTGGCGATGGCGATTTCCGCCGCTTTAGGCCCGAGTTTGACGAACGTAATGATCGCGGTAGCCGCCGTATCGTGGCCCAACTACGCGCGGCTTACGCGGGCGCAGGTGCTGAGCATCCGGGGACTCGAGTTCGTCGATGCGGCGCGTTCGCTCGGCGCGTCGGGCGGGCGTATCGCGTGGCGGCATCTCCTGCCCAACAGCCTGTCACCCCTTTTGGTCCAAGCGAGTTTCGATGTCGGCGGAGCGATTTTGACTGCTGCCGGACTCGGGTTTATCGGTTTCGGCGCGCAACCCCCGACGCCGGAATGGGGCGCGATGGTCTCCGAAACGCGCAATTTTATCGCCGAAGCGCCGTGGGCTTCGACCGCTCCGGCCCTAGCGATTTTGCTCACCGTTTTAGCTTTTAACCTTTTAGGCGACGGCCTCCGCGACGTACTCGACCCGCGCGGCAAACGTTAGCGGCGTACTCGAGCCGACCTCACGGGTCAAAACATCGGTGAGCACGCCCATCTGATGATTGCATGACATAAGCTCAATCACGCCGGACTATACCAGGCGGCGCAGCGGGGTTTGCTAAACTGTCCTTGTGAAACGCCAAACCGCCCAACGCCGCGCCATTTTAGATGCCCTCGTTCACGCTTCCGGCCCCCTGACGCCGCAAGAGGTCTTAGACGCGGCCCGTAGCGTTCATGCTGGGCTCGGTTTGGCGACGGTCTACCGCAACTTGAGCACGCTCGAGGCGGCCGGTGAGGTCATCCCCGTCCACCTTCCCGGTGAGAGCGCCCGCTTCGAGCCTGCCGGACGCGGGCATCACCACCACTTCAGCTGCGAAACTTGCGGCGTCGTCTTTGAACTCGACGCCAGCTGCCCGGTCGCTGTTTTAGAAGGTGTCACGCTCCCCGGCGGTTTTACGGTCAAGCATCACGAGTTGACCCTCTACGGTCTCTGCCCGGAGTGCCGAAGCAACTAGCGCTCTGTGACAGGACGCTAGGTCAGCTTGGAGCTACCCACGCATATGCCTGAGTTTTTAACCTTGGTCGGACGCGCGCTGGCGCTTGATGACAGCGTTCACTTACTGGTGCAGGGAGCACCCTGGCGTAATACCTTTGTCACCCTCATCGTGGTTTTAGCCGGGTTTTCCGAGGCGCTCGGACAATCGGTCGTGCTTTTCGCCAGCCGCGTCAAAAAGCGCCGTTTTGTCCTCTCGCTCCTCTTCTCGGCGTCGGTTTACACCTTCAGCTTCTTTTTTTTGGCGCTCAGTATCTGGCTGGTGAGCACGCGGGTGTTTGAGCGCAGCGTCTCTTTCGACGTAGTGATGCGGGCGGTCGGGCTCGGCTACGCACCGTACCTCTTTTCGTTTTTTGTGCTGGCCCCTTATTTCGGCAACCCTATCGGTCTTTTTTTAGCCGTATGGAGTCTCGTTGCAGTCAACCGGGGCGTCCAGTTCGCTTTGGGCCTCAGTTTGTGGCAGGCGCTGCTCTGCACTTTTTTGGGATGGCTGTTGCTACAGATTTTGCAGCGTACGGTCGGTCGGCCCCTCGTCGGCGGAACGCGCTGGCTCCGGCGGCGGGTCGCGGGTGCGCCGCTCGCGACGAGCCGCAAAGAACTTCGTGAACTTTTCGAGCTGCCGCAAAACCCGAGGCCCGGACTCGGCGCTGAGTTCGAACGGGAGAAGTAGTGCTCCTGCTCCTCTTTTTAGGACTCTTGGTGCTCGCTTTTTTACTCGCAGGCGTGCTCTCGCCGTTCGAGGCGCTCGGTTGGTGGGCCGGTTGGTACGGCGAGGAGGAACCGACCGAACCCCTGGCCGAGCCGGTTAAGCCCATTCAAGCAGAGCGCTTCGTCGTTTTTTTGTCGGGGATCAACAGCGTCTCCGGCGAGTCGTTGGCCGAACGCGAAATCGCCTTTTTAGACCGCTTAAAATGCGAACTGACCTCGGCTACGGTTTTGGTCGATGACATCTTCCCTTACTCGGTAACCGAACGTGCGCTGACGGGCCGCCGGGTGTTCGCGTGGTTTTGGCGGTGGGCGCTCCGCACCAAAATCAGCGGGGCGGGGGCCGCACGGTTTTTAATCAATATCAGGAACCTCTGGCAGGTCGCCGTCTCCGCCGACAGCCGTTACGGGCCGATCTACAATCAAGGTTCGGCGGAGATGATCCTGCACGGCCTCAAACGAAACGGGTACGCGGTCGGCAGCGGCGTACCGATCACCTTGATCGGCTATTCCGGCGGCGGTCAGGTGGCGCTCGGGGCCGCGCCGCACCTTAAACGGAGCATCCGGGTGCCGATCTCTATCGTCTCGCTCGGCGGGGTGATGAGCGCCGACCCCGGGGTGCTGACGCTCGAGCACCTTTATCACCTCTACGGCGCACGCGACAACGTGCAGCGCCTCGGCAGCATCTTTTTTCCGGGGCGCTGGCCCGTGATCCCGTCGCCGTGGAACACCGCCAAAAAGCACGGCGTCGTCGAGCTTGTCTTTATGGGACCTTCTGACCACACCGGGCCGGGCGGCTACTTGGACGAAGCCAGCAGACTTCCCGACGGGCGCAGTTACCTCGACGCAACGGTCGAGACGATGACGCGGCTGATTCACCGTGACGTCGCGCGCGCAGTGCGGGTTTATCCAGTAGTGGATTAGTTTTTCGTCACGTCCAGTCGGTTTCATCGAACCACGCGCCGTTGAAGAGATGATGCCCCAGCGCCCGCCGTACAAACGGAACCGTGTTTTGCGGCAGTCTATCAAGAGCACACCAGCACAGGCCATCGCACTCCGCTTTGGCAAAAGGCTCCCCCGCCCACCGCTCCGCCCGCAGAAAAAAGTCGATCCCGTCGCCCGTAAGTGAGGTGCAATGCGTCACACCGATAATTTGCAGGTCACTAGGCTCGAGCTGAACCCCGACCTCTTCCCAACATTCCCGAACCGCTGCCTGGATGATGGTTTCACCGGCTTCGAGGTGACCCCCGACAAGGCCGTAGTTACCGTCCTCAAAGCCGGTATTCACGCGGCGTGCAAGCAAAACAGCGTCATTACGGACTAACGAGACGTGGGCAACGACCGGTAGCTTAACCGCGATACTCGCCCCATTCACGGCGCAACACCCCGCACACTTCACCCAAAGTTGCCCCGGTATGAAACGCTTCTAAAACGAGAGGAAAGAGGTTTTCAGTGGTCTGCGCAGCTGTTTGCAGCGCGGTCAATGCCTCGTCGGTCTCCGCCTGGTCGCGTTTTTCGCGGTAACTCTTAAGCTCCCGAACTCTCGCCCCTTCGGTCTCCGCCGACAGCTCCTGTACCGGTACGCCGTCTTCTTTATCTAAGCGAAAACGGTTTATGCCGACCACAATGCGCTCGCCCGTTTCGACCTCGCGTTGAAAACGAAACGCCGCCTCTTCGATCTCTTCTTGAATAAAGCCGGACTCGAGCGCTCTCACCGAGCCGCCTAAATCTTCAACCTGCTGCATCAGGGTTAAGGCGTCCTGCTCCAACTTGTCTGTGAGATTTTCAATCACGTAACTTCCGCCCAACGGGTCAGGTTCGCGCGTGACACCCGACTCATACGCCAAAATCTGCTGCGTTCTGAGGGCGACCCGCGCCGAGCGGTCGGTCGGCAGTCCGAGCGCCTCGTCCATCCCGTTGGTATGTAGCGACTGCGTGCCGCCTAAAACCGCCGCGAGCGCCTGATACGCCGTCCGGACGACGTTGTTTTCCGGTTGCTGCGCAGTTAGGGTGCTGCCGCCGGTCTGTGTGTGAAACCGTAGCTGCTGCGCCCTCGAGCTCGCGCCGAATTCGTCTTTCATCATGTGCGCCCACAACCGCCGCGCCGCTCGGAATTTGGCAATTTCTTCTAAAATATCATTGTGGCACGCAAAAAAGAACGACAAGCGGGGGGCGAAGGCGTCGATGGTCAGACCGGTCGCGAGCGCCGCGCGTACGTAAGCACGCGCGTTCGACAGCGTAAACGCAACTTCTTGCGCCGCCGTCGCCCCGGCTTCGCGGATGTGATAGCCCGAAATCGAGATGGTATTCCAGTTCGGTACCCTCTCGGCGCAGTAGGCGAACATGTCGGTCACGAGCCGCATCGAGGGTTCGGGCGGGTAGATATAGGTGCCGCGCGCGATGTACTCCTTTAAGATGTCGTTTTGCACCGTGCCGCCGAGTTGGTCGCCACCGACGCCCTGCTCCTCGGCCACCAAGATATAGAGTGCCAAAAGCATCATCGCAGGTGCGTTGATGGTCATTGAGGTCGTAACCTCACCGAGCGGAATATCTTTGAAAAGCCGCCGCATGTCGTCCAACGTTGCAACCGACACGCCGACCTTGCCGACTTCACCGCGTGCCAGCGGATCGTCCGGGTCGAGGCCGAGCTGTGTGGGCAGATCGAAGGCGACGGATAAACCGGTCGTCCCTTGGTCTAAGAGGTAGCGGTAGCGGGCGTTCGATTCTTCAGCACTGCCGAAACCGGCGTACTGGCGCATCGTCCACAAGCGGCCCTCCGAATACATCTGCGGATAGATGCCGCGCGTATAGGGATAAACGCCGGGGCGCTCGAGCTTGTCTTTTTGAGCGGTCATACGCCAATTATAGGGGGATTATAGGGACACACACAGGGTTAAATAGACGTGTACAAATATTCCGGCTCAAGACCCCGCGACGAGATAAACGGCGATACCTGCAAGCACGATACCCAGAGCTTTACGCAGCGTGACCGGCTCGCCCAGAAGAAATCCCAGTACTGAACTCACGATGATAAACAGGCCGAAGATAGGTACGACGACGCTGACCGAACCGAGCGACAGGGCGCGGTAGTAGCTGGCAATGCCGACCGCCAGAAACGCGCCCCCCAGGTAAGCGTTCCACGCAGCCGGATGCGCGAGGTTGCGCCAGCTGAACTCACCGGTAAGAACCGCAAGGACGAACGAGGCGGTGACCAGCGTCACCGAAGTTATGAGGAGCACCAGAAATTCCGGCATTCCGCCGCCGATGGCGCGGCCTACGAGCGGAGCGACAAACGAGTAGGCGAGCATAGCGATGAGCGCCCAGAGAATGGCTGACATACTGCCTCCTGAAGATAGTGACAACCGGATGGTTGTACACCTAACTCTATCTTTTAGTGGGCTCGAGGTTGTCTTCTTGAGCAGTCGTGAGTTGACTGAAAACAATTTCAAAACCCGAAGGAGTGCGCTGTTATGCTACGTTGATGGAAGATAAGAATTCCGAAAATATATTCAGTCCTGAGAACAACGGAAATGCAAAAGTAACGACCCTCGAGCAACTTCCTGACGATCCGCTTGCTATGCCACCTCCTTATTGGCGCAGTAGCGGCGCTGTTTTTCACATTTTAGACGCTCTCGAATCGCTTGTTTCTCTTCTCGAGGAGCTTCTACCCATACATGAACGAACAGAGCTAAAGCTCGGAGAGTATTACCAAAACAATCCAAATGAAGACGATGATCCAGACCTCGAAGGTTTTGGCGAGATATGTGATGAGCTCTGGTCGCTTGAACACGAAATTCAACTCAAGGTTGAGGTTGCCATCTTAATGAGCGCTGTCGCTTTAGAAGACAGACTTAACATGTTTTGTGTCTTCAATCTTCATAAAGATATTGCGGAGTCGGTTGAAAAACTCTCGCCGACGGAGAAGTTACTTATCGCCACAGCAGTTGCCGAGCGACCTAGTATCAAAGGAAACGTAGTATATGAAGGGGTAAAGAAGCTTACTCAGTGGAGAAACGCCTTTGCACATGGTCACTGTGTTGACCAGCCAGTTAAGTCTTTAAGGCACAATCATCTGATTAGTCCCTCTACATATCCAAGTGTTCCTGATTCTCTTGCCAGCCTAAAAGAGCTTGTTGGTGGATATTTGCGCTTGGCGGATTATCTAAAGAGCATAAGCGTAAACCCATATACTGCTGGAGGCTCTATAGAAACTGAAGAAATCCGCAATCACCTTGCAGAAATTTCTCGTTACACATTCAATGTTTCGGGAAACTCGAGTACCATCTACATACCTTTTTACAAGCTGTGAGTGTCGAACTTTTGATGCTCAATTGATTTTTCACGACTCACCACGATTGGCACTACGAAGCCTTTGAGATAGTCTGCTGTGGTAGCCTGCCGCTCATGTCGCCGCGCACCTTTCTAGCCGCTCTAGCTTTTTTAGCCTTTGTCAGTCTGGGTCTGCCCGACGGCCTTTTAGGGGTCGCGTGGCCTTCGATCAGTAGGGGTTTCGGCTTACCGCTCGACTCGCTCGGGGTGCTTTTGGGGTTTACCACAGCGGGCTATTTGACCTCGAGCTTTCTCAGCGGTCGTATCTTGCGGGTCTTGCCTATCGGCACGGTCTTGGCGCTTTCGACAGCGGCGGCGGCAACCGCCCTTTTGGGCTACGCCCTCACCCCCGTATGGCCGCTCATGGTGGCGCTCGGCTTTTTAGCAGGGCTCGGCGGCGGCGCGGTCGATGCGGGACTTAACGCCTACGGCGCGACGCATTTTAGCGCCCGCATCCTCAACTGGTTGCACGCTTTTTTCGGCCTCGGCACTACAGTGGGGCCGCTGATCGTCACCGGCGTCTTAACTGCCGGGTTGTCGTGGCGCTACGCCTACGTCGTCGTCGGCAGCGCACAGGTCGCGCTGGCCCTGACCTTTTTTTTGACGCGTGGGCGTTGGCTGCGGGTCGCTGAAACCAATGCGGCGGAGACGCCACCGGTCGCCCCGGCGCGTACCCGCGATACGCTGAGGCGACCTACAGTGTGGCTCGGAATGCTGGTTTTTTTCGTCTATACCGGGGTCGAACTCGTCGCCGGGCAGTGGAGCTATTCGCTTCTGACCTTAGAGCGCGGCGTCGCGGCGGGTGCGGCGGGCGTTTGGGTAAGCCTTTACTGGGGCGGGTTGATGGTCGGGCGAGTGCTCTTCGGCGTCGTTGCCGACCGGGTCCCACTGGCGCAGACGCTCCGCTTTTGTATGCTGGCGACCGGGGTCGGCGCAACGCTGTTTTGGCTCGAGCCCACCCGCTTTCTGTCGCTTATAGGTCTGGTGATGATCGGTTTCTTTTTAGCGCCAATTTTCGCCTCACTGATCAGCCTGACCCCCGCGAGGGTCGGTCAGAACCACGCCGACAGCGCTATCGGGTTCCAGATTGCAGCGGCGGGACTCGGCGGCGCGGTACTTACAGGGCTCGTCGGGGTCGTCGCGCACACGCTCGGGTTGTGGGTCGTCGGCGCGTCGCTGCTCCTTTTTACGCTCTTGCTGTTAGGGCTTTACGAGGTGCTGCTCCGGGCCAAACCGGTAACAGTACGCGTACCTGAACTTTGATAGAAACTTGGTAAGACTGGTCGGGTCCTCGGCCGCATCGATACAGCTTCAGCCGGGACACCGCAACCCTCGTCTCTTTACAAGTTGGTAGTTGGCGAGTGGCAATCAGGAACGTCGCCGAACTCAGAAACAGCGTGAGAGACGAATACCCGCGGTGCTGAAGCCGAGAAGGTCCGGTCACCACGGGTAATCTGCGATGTGTCTAAGATCGCAAGAGCAAGTCTACACGCGCATTACGTCCTGGGCCTTTTGTCCGGCAGCAAAAGCGTAACCGACATGGCTGAACGCGGCTTATTGCCGTTTGGTAAGTCGTACGCCTGCAAGCTTTTAGCGCAAGATCCGACACCTCATAAGGATGCTCTGGCACGCCGGTTAGCGGCTGCACCACAGGGCGCGTATTTAGCGGTCGATCTGCTCAAAGTCGAGCATCAAGGTGAACGGATCGAGGGGGTCGGGCGCTGCTACGACAGCAACAGCAAGAGCGTGATGTGGGGACACGCACTGGTGAGCAGTGCTCTGGTGCAGCTTGGTGAGGACCCCTACCTGTTGCGCTGTGATCCGTTTCCCGACGAGCTGATGAGCACCGAGCAGTATCCCAGACTCACGGCTACTGAAGCCATGCTTGGCGTTGCTGGCGATGTTGTTGCAGCAGGAGTAAAGGTCAAAGCCTTGCTCGTAGACGCTGAGTTCACGACTCGACTGGGGCTTCGTTCCCTCAAGGCACTGCCCCTAGCCTTCGTCGGTCGCTTCAGGAGCAATGCCAAAGTGCTGTTCGAGGCCCAGAAGACTCGTGTGCATGACCTAGCCAAGCGCTTTGCACCCGGTAAGGCAAGGTGGTATCCCAAGCTCAGACGCTATATCAAACGGCTCGAGGTCGTCCTCGCTGAGGTAGGCGTGGTCCAACTGCTGATCATCTGGAAGGAGCAGGGGGTCGGCTGGCACCTCACCACCTTGATCAGCACCCTCAAAGCCGGTATTCAGGAGGTCTTTAAAGCTTGGTCGGCGCGCTGGAGCCTCGAAGTCAGTCACCGGCTCCGCAAGCAATCCCTGGCGTTAGGTTCATGCCAGTGTCTGGCCTACGCCGCCCACCTGCAACATGCCGAGCTGGTCAACCAAGCCTTTGAACGGATACGTCAAGAGCGGCAGCGAACACCTAGCATCAGCTGGAAGCTGGCCCAGCATCGCGCCGCCGAAACCCTCAGAAACGCCTTGCTGACCGAAGGTTCTCGTATGGCCGCCTAAACTTACCCGTTCAGCACGAGGTTTTGCAGTTTGGCGACACTCCTGGCAATAGATGGTCAGCCCAGTTCCGTATATTCATTCCGTGACGAGCTACTTAGCTGTCATAAGCGGTACGTACTTAACGTGGTTTTCGTAGCGCAGCAAAGGTCTGCAGCCTTTCCCGCACCCTCTGCTCCCAGCCCTCTCCGGCTGCCGTATAGTAGTCGCCCCGCACCTCATCCGGCAGATAATCTTGCGCAAAACTCGCCTCGGGGTCGTCGAAGTAGTAGCGGTAGCCTTTTCCGTAACCCAGGCGTTTCATCAGGCCGGTGGGGGCGTTGCGCAGGTGAAGCGGCACTTCGGCGGCAGCGTATTTTTCAGCGTCGGCCCGGGCTGCTTTCCAGGCCGTGTAAACGGCGTTCGATTTGGGCGCGACTGAGAGGTACACGGTGGCCTCGGCGAGGGCAAGTTCGCCTTCGGGAACCCCCAAGAATTGCGCCGCGTCGCGGGCGGCGAGGGCCAACCGCAGGGCGTTCGGGTCGGCCAAACCAACATCTTCAGACGCGATCCGCACGAGTCTACGGGCGACGTACATGAGGTCGGCCCCACCGGTTAAAAGCCGCGCCAGCCAGTAGAGCGCGGCGTCGGGGTCGCACCCACGTACGGACTTGTGCAGCGCGCTCGTCAGGTTGTAAAAATGCTCGCCGCCTCTATCGAAAGCCGAACCTTTAGCTTGTAACGCACTTTTAAGTTGCGGCGCGTCCAGCACACCGTTTTCAGCGTAGGGCGCGGCGGCCTCGAGCGCCCCCAACGCGCGGCGTCCGTCGCCGTCGGCCCAGCTCGAGAGTATCCTCAGCGCTTCGGGCGTCGCTGACAACGCCCCGTTAAAACCGTCCGGGTGAACGAGCGCACGCTCGAGCAGCGCCGTCAGCTCGTCCCCGGAAAGCGCGTGCAAAACGAAGAGCTGAAGCCGTGAGCGCAGCGCCCCGTTGACCTCGAACGACGGGTTTTCGGTGGTCGCGCCGATAAAGAGCAGCGTCCCGTCCTCGACGAACGGCAAGAGCAAATCTTGCTGCGCCTTGTTGAAACGGTGAACTTCATCTAAAAACAGCAGCGTGGTAGTGCCGACGCCCCGCGCTGCGCCCGCCTCGGCAGCGACCGCCCGCACCTCTTTGACGCCCGCCGACACCGCCGACAAGCGGACGAAGCGCGCGCCGCTCGCTGCCGCTAAAAGTTGCGCCAAGGTCGTTTTACCGACGCCGGGTGGGCCCCAGAGCAGCATCGAACGAAGGTTGCGCCGTTCGGCGGCAACCGTAAGCGGCCGACCTGCGCCCAGCAGGTGTGTTTGACCGACGAACTCGGCTAGGTTGCGGGGGCGGACGCGTTCGGCTAGAGGTTGAGCAGCTATCACGCCCGAGTCTATCACTCGGCAAATCTATTAGACTTGATACACTAAGACTCATATTTTGTATAAAGCGTGACATCGCCGTAAGCTTCCAGCGGCTATAGTAAATCATTAAGAGAGGTGACGCATGTACAAACTTTTTACCCCATCCCAAGCAACCGACCTTATCGGCACTGTCGATCCGCTGCTCCGCAACCTGCAAGAGGCGCTTAGAGACGTGCAGCGGCTGCAATTCGAACAGGCGGCGCTGCGTCCGGACAGCCTCCGCGCGCAGCAGCTCAAAACCGAACTGACCTTTATTATTGAGAGCGCGCAGCTGACCAAGCTCGAACTCGACCGGTTGGGCGTCTTTGTCAAAGACCTCGAGGGGGGCGTCGTAGATTTTCCCGGCAAACTGGGCGCAGAGGTCGTGTATCTCTGCTGGGCTCAGGGTGAGGACGCGGTCACGCACTTTCACGCGCTCAGCCAAGAGGCCAAAGAGCGGCAGCCGTTGCCCCGTGACACGCGCCCGGAGGCCGAGCTACCGGTTATCCGGGCTTAACTATACCCGTCACACCCATACGCGTCACACTTACGAGGGGATGATGTAGCGTAGGCTTGACCCGGAGGTAGTGTGATGATAACGAGAAGGTTGAGGGCGCTGCTGGTCGTAGGGGCCGTAGTCGCAGCTTTTTTGATACCCCCTTTGTTGACACCGGCGCTGGCGCAAAACGTACCCTTTTACGACCTGCCCCAAACGCACTGGGCTTACGATTCGGTACGTGAGCTGACCGACTTAGGCGTCTTGACGGGCTACCCGGACGGACGTTTCGACGGGACCCGCGCCGCGACGCGTTACGAAGTTTCGGTGATCGCCGCGCGGCTTTTGGAATACGCCAGCGGCAACGTACCGACGAGCGGCGGCGCGGCCAACGCCCTCTCCAGCCGTTTGGGAACGGTCGAAAACGCCTTACGGAACGCGTCGTCGCTCGCGTATACCCGGCGGCTCGAGACGCGCATCTCGGCGCTCGAGACGGCGCTCAACCTCGAGAACCCGGTACCTTCGCGCAGCGACGACACCGCTGCGTTGACAGAAACTGACACGGCTACGCCGCCTGCAGGCCAAGGTATCGCCAGCCTCAGACTCGTCGATATTCGTTTTAGCGCGCGCCCCGACTATCCTTTTTTTGTCGGCATTTCACCTGGCGTTATCTCGACTGCGGGCGAGACTTACTTGAGCGTCCAAGCCGGTTACGACGGTCTCATCGGCCCCGTCGGGCCGACCGCGCGGCTCACCTTTAACGGTGGCAGCCGCGAACTGCGCTTTAGCACCGACGTCTTGGCCAAAGCCGAACTGCTCGTCAATGAACTTAAAGTTTACGGGGGCCTCGGTTTCGGAGCTACGATGCGGCCTACCGGTAGCTCGCTCCTGCTCGAGGCACCGTTCGGCGGCGAGTACGCGGTCACGCCGCGCGTCGGCATCTTCGTCCAGCTGACCACCTCTTACGGCTTCGCACCCGTCAGCAACGTAGACGCGGAACTCGCCAGCGGCATCAACCTCCGTTTTTAACCCCACACGCACCGGCGACCTCCCCGTAACGGGAGGTTTTTTGCTGCCTCACTTTACCCACTTAAGGTAAGGGGCGTCGGCGGGTGCCACACGTCGAGCAGGGCGACGACGACCGTGTGCGGCAAGGTCAGCGAGCTGATCAGCACCAGGTAGAGCGCGACAAAGCCCTCGAGCGTTTCGGTTCGGGCCGCGTTGACGAGGTAGAGCCCCCCGAGCAGCGCAAGCGCGACCAGCGTCAGCGGCAGCACGTCCCAGGCCAAGCGGCCGATACGGGCGCGCAGAGGTTCTGTCCCGGCGTCGAGGACGAGCAGACGGGCGAGGTGCCGGGGCGAATGCCAGAGGGTGAAGTAGATGCCTACTGCCAGGTACGCTGGAACGAGCGTAAACAGCGTGGTCAGTAAGAGCAGTTCGAAGAGGTCCAGAGTCAGTGCGGCAGCGTCAGGCGCGGCGCGCACAGCGTTTAAGACGTAGCCCACCAACGCCAATCCGAGACCGATAGCTAAAGGCGTTACCAACCAAGGCGACGAGAGACCGAGCGTCGTGCGTCCGAGCCCGAGCCCCGACGCGGCGTAGCGAAACAAGCTCTCGGCCGTTTCCGGAAATGCCAGCACAGGTAGCACGATAGGCAGCCCACCCCGCACGATGAGCGTCACCCAAGCATCCCAGCCTGTCGGCCTGGAGCGCCCGAGAAAAAGCTCCATAAAGCGCAGGTCGCCCTGCCCCCAATGAAAAACCGTCAATAACAAAAATCCGGTGAAGGCCAACGCCGGACTCAACAGCCAAAAGCCGAGGTATAGACCGGCGAGTAAAAGGTAGATGAGAAGATAAACGCTCAGCCAGAGCGGGTGACGCCCCCACGACAGCCTTAGCCGTAGCGGAACCAGATGGTCGAAAGCGCCGTGCGGCAATCCCAAAAAGATGGTGCTTAAAAGCAGTGGGTAGAGCGCGGCAGTTTTTGCCGCGTTCGGCGCGACCAGCTGAAGCGCTATGACCACGGCGCAGCCAAACCAAGACAGCAGCAAAAGACCGAAGAAGGGCAACGCGTGGGCTTTGCTAGAAAACCGTAGAGGTAAGAGTCGAGACGCAGGCACACACCATCGTAGGACGGGAGACACCAGCGCGAAGTGTAGGCACGGCACATAGCTGCTGTGACACAAATTCGGCATTTTCTTCTGTGAAGGGCCCGAGCCTGCAACCTCAAAATGAAGGGTTAAGGGTTACGGCCCTGAGCGCGTCTTTAGTTGCCCCAACGCGACGCTGCCCAAAATCAGCACGGTACCGACACTTTGCCACCCGCTGAAGTGCTGACCAAGTACCGTGTACCCGAGCAGCGCCGCGACCACGGGGCTGAGCAGGCTGAGAAAGACAACGGACACCCCCAGCTTTTCGATCCCGCGAAACCACAGCGCGTAGGCCAGTCCCGTACCGATGACGCCCAGGTAAAGGAAGCCCAGGAGGTTGGGTGCGCTAAGGCGCGGCGGCGCGCCCTCGAGTAAAAGTGAGAGCAGTCCTAAAAAAAGGCCACCTACAACGAGTTGCCAAGCCGTAAACAGCAAGACGGGTACCTCGGGTTGTGCCCAGCGTTTGGTAAGTACGACGCCTACGGCGAAGCTGAGCGCCCCGCCGAAAGCCGCCGCCACACCCAGCGCAGCGGATCGAGCGCGGCGTCCTCCCCAAGCACTAAAAACCCTACGCCGACAACGCCGCCGACCCCGGCAAGTACCGTCACGGCGCTCGGCTTCTGACCCAACCAGAGCCACGCCAGACCAGCGACGAACAGCGGCCCTACTGCGCCGAGCGTAGCCGCGACACCGCCGGGTAAACGGTAGGCTCCGAGAAACAAAAACGCGAAAAAGAGCCCGATATTAAAAAATCCGAGGACGCTCACATGCCACAGTGAGGGGCCTCGGGGCAACTTACGGTAGAACAGCGCGAGCAGCAAGCCTATCGGCAGCGCACGAAGCGCACCTGCTAAAAGCGGTCGGTCGGAGGGTAAAAATTCGGTTGTAACCAGATAGGTACTTCCCCAGACCATAGGGGTCAGCGCCGTGAGCAAAAGATTCAACCAATTCATCTCGACATCAAGATACTTTATGTAAAGTTTAATGTCAAGATTCTCGATGTTGAGGTAAAGTAGGGGATGGCAAACGACGGGGTAAGTAAAGTTCTCGAGCAGTGGCAGCGAGAGCGTCCGGAACTAGACATTTCGGCGATGGGTATTTTTGGACGGCTTGCCCGTCTAGCCAAAGGGACCGAGGGGCGGCTCGAGGCGAACTTTAGACGTTATGACCTGCAAGGAAGCACGTTCGACCTACTTGCAACCCTGCGACGTCACGGCGAACCGTTTACCCTCAACCCGACTCAGCTGCAGCAGGCGATGATGTTGTCTTCCGGCGCGACCACGCACCGGATAGATCTGCTTGAAAAACGCGGTTTAGTCGAACGCCGACCCGACCCGAGCGACAGGCGCGGTACCCTGATCAAATTGACGCCGGACGGTAAAACGCTCGTCGATGAGGTGGTCGTCGCACATTTAGAAACCGAAAACGAACTTTTAGCCGGACTGACGGAGAAAGAACGCCGCGAGTTGACCGCGCTGTTAAGGACTTGGGCGGCAGGGCTCGAGCTTTAGCTCAGCTACAGCGCAAATTGCCAGGTTGTACGGCTTGAAGTTTAAGAAGCGCTTGTGATAGACGATATAGCTGCCCATATTCCGAAGCCTTCCTAATTCTTACTTCTTGCGCCTAGACCAAACCCGCCTTAATCCGTTTGAGATGTCAACAATCTTGCAAAATCAGCTTGGGTACAAACGAAAGCGCGTCGGCGGAGACCAGATAAGCCGGGGTTTCGCCAATGGTTTCGACCGCGCGGCGCTCCCCGTGAAGGTGTCCGAAAACCACTGCGTCGGCCCCAGTGCCCGCTAAGAGTTCGGTAAACCCGGAGGGCTCGAGCTTCAGGTTCGTCGGCGGGTAGTGCAGCATGACGATAAGGCGGTCGCCGGAGCGTTTGAGTTTGGCTGCCGCTGCGAGCGAGAGCCGTAGACGTCCAAGTTCACGCGTGTAAATTTTTTCGTCTTCAGCGCTAAAGTCGCTGCTTCCCGGCGTGACCCACCCGCGTGTTCCAGCCACAACCACCGAACCGAAACGCAGCGCGTCGTTTTGCACCGCGAACATCCCCGCCGGTAGCGCGGCGCGGAGTTTGGTCAAAGACGACCACCAGTAGTCGTGATTCCCACGCAAAAGCACCTTTTGTCCCGGCAACTCGGCGAGGTCGGACAGGTCGTAAAGTGCACCCTTTAGCGTCATCGCCCACGACACGTCGCCGGGGACGAGCACGAGGTCGTCTTCGGCGACCGTCTCACGCCAGCCCCCAAAAAAGCGCTCCGGATGCCCCAGCCAACCGTCGCCGAAAATCGTCATGGGTTTGGGGTCGGCGCGGGAAAGGTGAGGGTCGGCAATCGCAAAAACGCGCATGAAAGAGCAGTCTACCGCGCCCAGCTAGTCGCCCCAGCTCAGCGGAGTACGGGTGACTCCCGAGAGGCCGAGTTCGCTTAAAACTGTGCAGGCGCGCGCTCCGGTGACGGGGTGACGCCACACGGGAGTAAGTTCGCACAGCGGCGCGAGAACAAACGAACGCTCGAGCATCCGCGGGTGCGGCAGGGTCAGGTTGCTACTGCTGCAAACCCGGTCGCCCCACGCAAGCAGGTCGAGGTCTAAGGTGCGAGCGGCCCAGCGAAGGTGTCTGACGCGGCCCTGCTCGGCCTCGAGCCCGAGCAGCTGCTGAAGTAGCCTCTTTGGGTCGTCGGTTGTGGGCTTCAGCGCGACGACTGCATTGAGATAAGCTTCTTGCCCCGGCGGGCCACCGACCGGCGTCGTGCGCCACAAGCTCGAGGCTCCTACAACTTCCCCTACCTCAGCGAGTGCTTGCCGCGCCCGCCGCAGCTGCCCTAACGGGCCTTCCAGATTGCTTCCAAGGGCGATATAGGCCGTGCCCGGGTTGTTCATTTGGAAAGTGCTAGCTCATGCGTCGCATAGCGCTCAGTGTTAGGGACGAATCCCAGCGTCTCGTAAAAACGCGCAGCAGCGGCTGTATCCGTTCGCAGCCGCACCTTGCGGTAGTGCTGCCGCGCTTCTTTTAAGACGACCAGCACCAGCGCTTTGCCGACCCCTTGACGGCGGCACCGGGGCGAGACGTAGAGATGCCGGAGCCGCCCGACACCCGGTTGAGCATCGGGGTAAAGGTCGGGGGTCAAACCCCCGACCCCCACGAGTTCGGTGCCTGAAAAGCTGCCGAACAGCGTAGTCCTTGGCCTGTCGAAGTCTCCGGCAGAAAGCTCGAGCTGTAACCTCCACATGAAGTCAAGCCCTTCTGCCCGTCCTGCTTCGACGAGTGGGCCGAGCGCTGCGTCTTGAACGAGTTTAGTCACGTTCACGCCGCACCTCGGCGTAAACGTCGCGGACGATGCCCGGGAGTGGCGCATGAGGTTTGTGCACCCGGACCAGTACGGCTTGCGCTAACGGTTGCGCCGCCAACAGCGTTTCCACCAGCTTATGGGCGAGCGCCTCGATCAGGTAAAAACGCGTCTCTGTCACCTGCGCCCTTACGAGGTCGTACACGGCGCTGTAGTCCACTGTGGCGGCGAGATCATCCCGGCCCGACAGGGGTAAAAAGAGTTCGACATCGACGACAAAGCGTGCGCCGAGCTGTGTTTCGGTTTCAAAAACACCGTGGCGGGCGTGAAACTCGAGCCCAGTCAGGACAATTCGATCAAGCTTCACGCAGCGCCTCCCAGACCCGGAGCGCCTGAGTGTGCGCCCGTACATTGTGAACCCGCACCATCGCCACCCCCGCTAGAGCACCCCAAAGGTGCAACGCCACGCTGCCGGGGTCGCGCTCAGAAGCCGGACCCTCCCCCGACAACGCCCGAATCAGCCCCTTACGCGACGCGCCGAGCAGAACCGGATAACCGAGTGCCACCAGCTCGGGCAGCCCCCGGAGCAGCGCCAAATTATGCGCTACGGTCTTGCCGAACCCGATACCGGGGTCGAGGATCACCGACGGTACCCCCGCTGCGAGCGCCTGCACCGCCGTCGCTTCCAGATACGCTTGAACCTCGAGCTTTACGTCGTCGTAATGCGGATGTTTCTGCATCGTACCGGGCGTTCCCTGCATGTGCATGATGACGACGGGTGCCCCTGCCGCCGCGCAGACCCGCACCATCTCCGGGTCGCGGAGCCCCGAAACGTCGTTGATCAGGTGCGCCCCGGCCCGGAGCGCTTCGGCGGCAACTTCGGGTTTGTAGGTATCGACGCTGAGCACAACGCCCGCGCCGCGTAGGTCGCGCAACAAGGGCAAAACCCGGTCGAGTTCGACCTCCGCGCTCACAGGTTCCGCGCCGGGCCGGGTCGATTCGCCGCCCAGGTCGAGCACCTGCGCGCCGTCCTCGATAAGGTTATGGGCGTGCTTGGAGGCTGCGCCGGGCGGCGTCAGCGTACTCCCATCGGAAAAGCTGTCCGGCGTCAGGTTGAGAATCCCCATCAGCGCGGTTCCAGGCCACTCCCAGACGAACCTGCCCGCGCCTTGCAGGGCGGCGTTGGGAACGGGATAACCGAAAGTGAGGCTCGAGCTGTCCACGGCCCTTATGCTACTGCACCGACGTTCAGAACGATACTAAGTGTTTGTTTTCACAACATGTTCCGCTCGTGAAAAATTTGTTCGCCGTTTATACAGCAGTTTATTGCAACCGCACCCACGGTTCAGCTTCTTCTGCTAGTAGCAGCGGGCGCACCTCCCCGACGAGGTAGAGACTGCCTGCGACCACGATCACCGCGTCTGAGGGTGTGTGCTCGAGGGCCTGCTCCACCGCACCTTTCGGAGTCTCGGCAGTGTAGACGGGCAGCGCGTAGGGTGCCCAAAGCTCGGCGAGCGTTTCCGGGCGAGCGGCCCTGGGGCTCAGCACAGCGCGGGTAACGATCACCTGCGAGGTAGCAGGTGCTAAGGCTTTGACGAGTCCGGTCAGGTCTTTGTCCGTAGCAGCGCCGAAGATGAGGGTGACGGGCGCGGCTCCCAAAGGCTTCAATGCGGCGGCGAGCGCAGCGGCGGCTTGCGGGTTGTGTGCGCCGTCGAGCAAAAAGGTGCGGTCCCCGTAAGGGAGCCCCTCGAGCCTTCCGGCCCAGCGGGTCTGCGACACCCCTGCTTGAATCGCCCCCACAGAAACCCCCAACCGCTGCGCGGCAGCTACCGCTAACGCGACGTTGCGGGCTTGGTGTAGCCCTAAGAGCGGCGTCGTGACTTGAACGGTGCCGAGCGGGCTTTCGACCGTGCACTCTGCCCCCGACCAACCCAAATCGGTCGCCGTAAGCCTGATTTCCTTACCGAGCACCCAGAGTGGCGCGTTCAGCTTACGCGCCGTTTCACGCAAGACGTCTAGAGCTTCATCCATCGCACCCGTTATCGTCAGGGTACCAGGTCGCATGATGCCCGCTTTTTCAGCGGCGATTTTGCTTAACGTGTCGCCTAAAACTTCAGTATGGTCGAGCGCCACGCCGGTAATGACGCTTAACGAAGGGGCAAGCGCGTTCGTCGCGTCGAAGCGGCCCCCGAGACCGACTTCCATCACAGCGACTTCGACCTCTTGTTGGGCAAATAAAAAGCACCCCAGCGCCGTCACGATCTCAAAAAAAGTAGCTTCTAAAGCTTCGGCGTGGGGGCGCACGGCCCCAAGCCCGGCGAGCAGTTCAGCGGCTGAGACGGGCGCGCCGTCCACCTGAAACCGCTCGCTAAAGTGCGTCAGATGTGGGCTGGTAAAGAGTCCCGTGCGCCGTCCGGCGACCCCCAGAATGGCAGCGAGAGTCGCGGCGCAGCTCCCCTTACCGTTCGTCCCACCGACGAGCACGACCTCGAACGTCTTTTCGGGGTGCCCCAGCCGCTCGAGAAGCCCCTGAACACGCTCGAGGCCGAGCTTGACCCCGAAACGCTGCCGGGCGAAAAGCCACCCCAACTGCGCGTCTAGTGCACGCCCCAGTTCGGTGGGGGCGCTAGAAACGGGCATCGATCTCCATCAAACGTGCGGCCTCGGCGTCCCTGCCCGGTCGGTGGTGGCGGGCGACGAGTTCGGCGACGCGGGCGTCGCCCCCTACGTTCAAAATCGCCTCGGCCCCGTAGCGGTCGTGGTGCCGCCGCAGCTGCCACGCCCCCCGCAAACCCGACAGGCGCGGCGTCGGGGCTACCGTGCGCGGCGTATAGAGCGCGACGAAGATACGGTGCCACGGCCTGTACGCGTAACCGGCTTTGCCGACGTCGTGCAGAAGCGCGGCGCGGCGCAGCGTGTCGGGCGCGTCCGGATAGAGCGCCTCGAGCCGCCGCGCCACCGCGCAAGCGTGAACGCAGTCACGCACGTCCATCTTGCGGTAGAGTCCGTATTCGGCCCCCGTCAGCGTCTGCCGCGCAAAAACGTCGTCGGGACGCGCAAGTCTCGGCGCAAGCGCGAGCAGCGTCCGCCAAACCGTATTAGCCCACCATTCGCGGCGTTTCATCTTTACAAGTCTACGTCAATTTAGAGGAATAGCCTGAAGCTATCAGAAAAAAAGACCTATGCAAGAAGTCACATGAGGGTTTTGCCGACACCCTATCGCTCGGACCGACTCCTCGGCAGCAAAGGTCAAGGTGAGGCTTTTGCAGTCTTCCTACTTCCGCTTGAGCGAACCTTCCGAGCATCCGTCACCGCTCCCCAAACCGAGGTCAGCTCGAGCCTTCAGACGCCGTATCCGCATCTTCCGGAGGCGTGCTTTCAGGGAGCAGATTCGTCGAGAGCAAAAAGAGCCCGGCGTCGGTTTTAACCTCGCCGACAAAGGGCGCGAACCAGAGTTCTTGCCGCAACACCTCCTGCGTCTCCCCTGCCGGGTTGTACGAGCGGGATTCAAACGACACGACAAACACGTCGAAGGTTCCAGCGGGCGTCGTTACCGGGCGCTGATCGACGACTTCGTAGCGGTACTCGAGCCTCACCTTTTCACTCCGGTCGGCGTCGGTAAAGGTGATCGTCGCCAGCGCCTCGCCGCCCCATCGTAAGCCGACCTTAAGCGTCCGTTCCCGAGGCCATTCCTGAATTGCCGGAGAGATGGTCGTCACATAACCGGGGCCGGTTTCACGGGGGATAAAAACGCCGTTGCCCCGGTAGTCGCGGTAGGTACGCGTTTCAAACCCACGCCCGGTCGTCCGCCACGCCGTCAGCGTCCGTCCGTCGATCAGCGTCGGGCCTTCAACCTGTTGAACCAGCAGAGGCGCATTCTGCGCCTCGCCTTCGGGCAGATACGACCACACTGCGCCGGTCGGGTGCGGGTAGTAGGTCGGAGCTTCGCTGAGCTGTGTCACGCTGATACGCCCGGCTGGAGCGGGCGCGCAGGAGGCCAGTAAAAACCCCGCGACCAGGGCGTAAAAAGGGAGCTTGTGCATGGGCCAGTCTACCTGCCGAGTGCCGCAAGCCTCGCTACTTTGCACGGGCTCGTCGCCTGAGCTGAGTTGTGTCGGCGCTTCGAGGCGTAGGTGGAGAGCAAGAAGTAAGGAGTAAGAATTAGGAAGGCTCTGGAATCTTTATAGTCAGCCCATCTGCCATGAAACAGACGCTAATCTTCACGAAGCTGCGCCGCCTCGAGCCGTCCGCCGATGTCACGCCGCAGATGCGCGTTAGGAAAATCGACCGCATCGACCCCAAGGTAGGCCGCAGCGACGGCTTCGGAGAGCGTGTCGGCCCACGCCACGACGTTTAAGACGCGGCCCCCGCTCGAGACCAGCCCGTTCTCCCCCGATTTTTTTTGACCCAGCGCCGTTCCTGCGTGAAATATCTGGGTGTCATTCGGTAGCGTCTCGGGCAGCGTCAGCGGCAACCCGCTCGGGTAGCCTCCCGGATACCCCGGCGAGGCCAGCACCACGCACGCCGAGGCTTCTTTCGACCACCTCGGCGTCACCTCGGCGAGGCGTCCGGCGGCCGTAGCCTCTAAAAGTTCTAACAGATCGCTTTTCAAGAGCGGCAGCACCGCCTGCGTCTCGGGATCGCCGAAACGCACGTTGTATTCCAAGACCTGAACGCCCGCGTCCGTGACCATCAGCCCGACGAACAAGACGCCGCGGTAGCTGATCCCTTCAGCGCGAAGCCCTCTGAGCGTCGGTGTGACGATGGTCTCCATGACCGTACCGAGCTGCGCGTCACTTAAAAGCGGTACCGGGGCCACCGCGCCCATCCCGCCGGTCATCGGTCCCAGGTCGTGGTCAAACGCTTGTTTGTAGTCTTGCGCCAGCGGCAACAGCTGCACGGCGTCACCATCGGTTAAAAGCAGTAAGCTCACCTCTTGCCCGGTTAAGAATTTCTCGAGCACGACCTCGCCACCGTCCAGTAAAACGGCCCCCAACGCTGCCACAGCTTCGGCGCGCGTGTGCGCAATCGTCACCCCTTTACCCGCTGCCAGATTTGAATCTTTAACGACGACCGGGTAGTTTTGCGGGTCGGGATAGTGGGCACCCAGGTACTTCAACGCCGCGTCAAACTCGGTAAAACTACAGTATGACGCCGTTGGAATGTTATGCCGCGCCATAAACGCTTTAGAGAAGACCTTGGAACCCTCGAGCTGAGCCGCCGCCCGGGTCGGTCCGAAAATACGCCGACCCGCTCCTTCAAACACGTCAGCCACGCCCGCGACGAGCGGCACTTCCGGCCCGACAACCGTAAAATCTACGCCTTCACGTTCGGCAACCTCTAAAAGTACGTCCGGCGTCAGTTCGGCGTTCAGACAACGCGCCTGCGCCGCGATACCCGCGTTGCCGGGAACTGCGATAATCTCCGTGACCCGCTCCGACTGCGCCAGCTTCCACACCAGCGCGTGTTCGCGCCCGCCACTCCCGACAACCATAATTTTCATACTGTTTCTTTCATAGCGGCACCGTCATCTCATGATCCTTTCGTGAGCTTTGACCCGCCCCGATACGACGAGCCGCACCGCCTCCGGATACGCCTGATGTTCTTCTAACAAGATACGCGCTGCCAACGTTTCTTCGGTATCGTCCGGTAAAACCGGCACCCGCCGCTGCACGATAGGCTTACCTGTATCGACGCCCGCATCGACAAAATGCACCGTACACCCCGATTCTCGGACCCCGGCGGAAAGTGCCTGCTGCTGCGCGTGAAGCCCCGGAAACGCCGGGAGTAGCGACGGGTGAATGTTTAAGAGCCGCCCCGCCCAGCGCGCCGTAAACTCGGGCGACAATACCCGCATAAACCCGGCTAAACAGATAAGGTCAATACGGAACGCCCTTAACAGCGCGTCCACCTCGCGTTCAAAGCGCTCACGGTCGCCTCCAAAAGGGAGAGCGTAGGCCGAGATGTTGTGCGCTTCAGCAGAAGAAAGCGCCCCTGCACTTCGTTTATTGCTGACGAGCAGCTCGACCGAGGCGAACGGGTCGGCAGGCGGAAACGCCGCTATCAGCGAGCTTAAGTTTGAGCCGCGCCCAGACGCGAACACGGCGAGCCGGGCAGGGCGCTCGAGGGGAAACATCATGGGGGATTGTATCCCGTGCAAGAAGGTTCACCCTATACAGGTCCCTTGCTATACTCGCCGCATGAGACTTGGGCCGCTGAGTTTAACTGAACTTTTGATCAGCGTCGTCTGGCCTGCCGTCGTCGTCGGGATCATCTGATTCGCTGTTTGGGCCATAACGTCTCTTGTACGAAATCAGCAAAAAAAGCGTGAGGCACTCGAGCGTATTGCAGCAAACCTCGAGAGAAAACCTTGACCTGGTCCCTTGGGGTAGACTCGGCGCATGACTGAGCTGACGCACTTACTCGAGAAAAACCGCACTTGGGCAGCGCGCGCAGTAACGCAAGATCCCGAGTTTTTTAGGCGTCTGGTCGGTCAACAAACGCCTAAATACCTGTGGATCGGCTGCGCCGACTCACGGGTTCCGGCAAATCAAATCGTTGACTTGGACCCCGGTGAATTGTTCGTTCACCGCAACGTCGCCAACGTCGTCGTTCACACCGACCTCAACTGTTTGTCGGTTTTGCAGTTTGCAGTAGACGTGCTTAAAGTCGAGCACATCATCGTTTGCGGGCACTACGGCTGTGGCGGCGTCGAGGCGGCCTTGCGCGAAAAACGTCTGGGACTCATCGACAACTGGCTCCGGCATATCCGGGACGTTTACGACAAATACGAAGCCGAGATAGAAGCGCTGGAACCCGCCGCGCAGCTCCGACGGCTCTGCGAACTCAACGTCACCGAACAAGTTGCTAACGTCGCACAAACAACGGTCGTGCGAGATGCGTGGGCTCGAGGTCAAACCCTAGCCGTTCACGGTTGGGTGTACAGCTTGGAAGACGGCCTGATCCGTGATTTGGGCGTAGGGCTTACGGGCAATCAAACGCCCTCTAAAACAGGTTGAGGTGTCGGGCGTTCATCTAAAACGGCCTCCGGCACCAGCTTTAAGGCGTCCTGAACGACTTCAATCCCGGCTCCCGCTTTATGGACGTTTTCGCTGATATGTCTGCGCCACGCCCGCGCGCCGGGTTGACCGGCAAAAAGCCTTAACATATGCCGGGTCATGCTGTTTAAGGGAACCTCGTAAGCGAGCTGGGTCTCGAGATACGGTAACATCCCCTCAACAACCTCTCGGCGTGTCGGAACGTGTGTGGCCCCGTAAAAGCGTGCGTCAGCTTCAGCTAGCACAAAAGGCGTTTCGTAGGCGGCGCGGCCCAGCATTACCGCGTCTACGTGCTCTAAGTGCAGCTGCGTATCCTCTAGCGTTTTGACGCCGCCGTTGAGTTCAATTTCCAGCTCGGGAAAGGTCTCTTTGAGCCGGTAGACCGTTTCGTAACGTAAGGGCGGCACCGTCCGGTTCTCTTTTGGGCTGAGCCCTGACAGCCACGCTTTACGCGCGTGAACACTAAAACGCACAGCTCCGGCGTCGGCAACTGTCTCGACAAATTTTGTAAGCTGCTCGAAACTGTCGAGGTCATCGATGCCGATGCGGTGTTTGACCGTAATCGGAACCTTGACCGCGCGCCGCATCGCCGCCACGCACGCGGCGACCAGTTCGGGCTGCGCCATCAGGCACGCACCGAAGTTGCCGTTTCGTACCCTCGCCGACGGACAACCGACGTTAAGGTTTATTTCGTCATAATCCCAGTCTTCGGCAATCCGGGCACATTCGGCGAGTTTTGCGGGGTCGTCACCCCCGAGTTGGAGCGCGAGCGGTTTTTCGGCGGGCGAAAAACCCAAAACTCTGGTCCGGTCGCCTAGTAGAACCGCGTTCATCGTGACCATCTCGGTGTAAAGCAGGGCAAACCGGGTCACGCCGCGCATAAAGACGCGGAAGTGCCGGTCGGTCCAGTCCATCATCGGGGCGACGCTGAGTGGGTAACGCGCAGAGAACGGCATACTCGGTTATTTTACCGAAACCGAGCCTTCTGAGAGCCTGTGGCCCTACATCCGGGCAGCCTGAGATGCCGACCAGCGGGGTACTCAGAACAGCTTGCTACGCTCGAGCACAACCGAAACCTAGCTTCCGGACATCAAGGAATGCGACAAAACTTTATAAACCCACTATCAAGGAATATGCCTTACATACTTTTAACCTGAGCTTGTTACGATTGCGCCATATGGAACGCATTCACGGAACTACGATTATCGCTGTCCATAAGGACGGCGTAACGGCGATTGCCGGAGACGGGCAGATTACCCTCGGTGAGACGATTGTCAAAAGGGGCGCGGTCAAGGTGCGGAGTTTGCAAGACGGCAAAGTGCTGACGGGTTTTGCAGGCGCGGTGTCCGACGCCTTTACGCTCCTGGAAAAGTTCGAGGGCTACTTGGCGTCGTACCGGGGCAATCTCACCAAAGCCGCCGTCGAAACGGTTAAAGAGTGGCGGAGTGACAAGATGCTCCGGAACCTCGAGGCCATGCTCATCGTCGGCGACAGCGAGCAGATCCTGACGCTCTCCGGCGCGGGCGACGTTTTCGCGCCCGATGAACCCGTAGCGGCGACCGGTTCGGGAGGACCGTACGCGCAAGCGGCTGCCCTCGCACTCTTGCGCCACAGCGAGATGAGCGCACCTGAAATTGCCGAAACCGCCCTTAAAATCGCCGCTGAAATCGACCTTTATACGAGCGGCACTGCAACTGTCTTACGTGTCCCGGACGATCAAGGTGAAGGCGAAGCCGGTGACGAAAGTGACGTAGAGATTATCGAAGGAGAAACGTCGTGAGCGTCAACCTAAAGCCGTTAGAGATCGTTGAAGAACTCGACAAACACATCATCGGGCAGCACAAGGCGAAACGCTCGGTTGCCGTGGCGCTCCGCAACCACTACCGCAGGCGGCAGCTCGCCGGTGAGTTACAAACCGAAGTTACGCCGAAAAACATCTTGATGATCGGGCCGACCGGCGTCGGCAAAACCGAGATCGCGCGGCGTTTGGCGCGGCTCGCCAAAGCGCCCTTTATCAAGGTCGAAGCGACCAAATTTACCGAAGTCGGGTATGTCGGGCGCGACGTCGAGTCGATGGTCCGCGACCTCGCGCAGGCGTCTTTTGTGATGGTCGAAGAAGAAAAACTAAGCGGCGTGCAGGAAAGGGCAAAAGAAAACGCTGAAGAAAAGCTTCTAGAGTATCTTTTACCCGGCGGTACCGAAGAGGGGCGTGGCAAGATGCGTGAGCTTCTTAAAGCGGGGAAGCTCGAGACCCGTACCCTGGAAATCGAAGTGAGCGACGAACGTCCGCAGCAGATGATGATGCCCGGGATGGAAGAGATGGGGCTGAACCTGCAGGACATGATGTCGAACTTTATGCCTAAAAAACGGTCCAAACGCACCCTCAGCGTGTCCGAAGCGCGCGAAGCGCTGCGCAGCGAAGAGGCGGAAAAACTCATCGACCACGACGAGGTGTCGCGTGAGGCGGTCTCGAGGGCCGAAAATTCGGGCATCGTTTTTATCGACGAACTCGACAAGGTGGCCGGGGGTGATGGCAGCGGCCCCGACGTGTCGGGCGAAGGCGTCCAGCGTGACCTGTTGCCGATTGTCGAAGGTACTCAGGTCAATACCCGTTACGGACAGGTCAAAACCGACCACGTGCTCTTTATCGCGGCGGGCGCGTTTACCGTTTCGAAACCGAGTGACCTGATCCCCGAGTTGCAAGGGCGTTTTCCAATTCGGGTCGAGTTGGAGGAACTCTCTGCGAGCGACTTTCAGCTGATCTTGACCCGGCCCCGGCACTCGCTCACGAAGCAGTACACCGAACTCCTCAAAGTTGACGGGACGCGGCTGCAGTTTGAAGACTCGGGTATCGAAGCGATCGCCGAGTACAGCGCGCGGGTCAACGCCGACGTCGAAGACATCGGGGCGCGGCGGCTGCACACAGTGTTAGAAACCGTCTTAGAAGATGTGTCGTTCGCTACCGAACTCGGCGACGTGACGATAGACGGCGAGTACGTCAAGAAGAAGCTCGAGGATATCGCCAGCGACGAAGACTTATCGCGCTACGTGTTGTAAGCGCGGGGCAAAATGGAAAGTGCCAGCTCTTGTGCTGGCACTTTCTCAAGCAGCAGTGTGTTTTAGCGAGTACGTGAGCTGCGCCGCTGCTCGAGCACCCGCACTACGCCGGAAGGTGCGCCCGCAGTGTGCGCCCGTTTACACGCCATCACTTGAGCCAGTCTGACGTTCGACCCCGCCTGCACAACGATTTGGTTTTTCATGAGTATAGTATAAGACAAGTATGTCTCGGATGTATAGGGTCGCGTCACATTATGGAAACTAGGTGAAGACGTGGCGTCAGCTTTAGAACGCAGGCAGGGTTGCCCTAAAAGAAAACTGTCGTCTTCTGCTGAGGTCGCTCTAAAAGTCGGTTAAATCAGAGGAGAGAATGAAGAATTGAGAGTACAGAAAACTTTTATGCGTTCTCCTTTATTCTGTGTTCTCCGCACCAGTCCGCTCCCCTAACCAGTTCCAGGTACCTTTTTTCATTAGAGATGGAAGTTCAACCCCGCACGCAGGTAAAGACGTCCGCTTTCACTCGCCAGGTCGTAACGCGGTTGCAGTTCGGCAAAGACGCTGACGAGACTTGCCGCGTCGAGGTCCAACCCGACAGTACCTGCAAGGTAGAGCGATTCGGCCCTGGCTGCACTGCTGTACCCGCCCCCTAATCCGGCGTAAAAGATCGTGCTCTCGCCGCTGCTGTAGAGCAGATCGGCTCCTGCCTGATAGTAGGCCGCCGAGACGACCGGTTTGAACTCGAGGCTCCCCCGCAAACCGAACCCACCGCCGAGGTCATAGGTTCCCAAAGAGACGCCCAGATACGAGCTGACAGCGTCTTCAGAAACCTGCGACGCAAGTGGAAACCCGATAAAAAAACGGGCGTGGGAGGTGCCCCACAAGCACAGCCCAACGAGCATAAGCAGCAGCCGTTTGCGGTTATATTTCATATATCTCCCTTTAGCTACGATTTTAGAGTCGTTCGGTAACTGGTAGAGCGTTGGAGGGCTAAAGCTCGCTGCAGCGACCTTAAAGCTTGTATCGGCGCTTCTCAAAACCGACCGGGGACCTTCCAACAAACTCGGACCAGCCGTTTACAAAATAGCACACGGGTTTAGGGTTACACCTACGCCTGTACCGGCAGTGTGGTTAAAGAAAGACTGGCGCGTTTGTTACAGGCACTCGAGCAGACGCCTCACCCGAGGCTTAGGCTTAGAAGCGCGATGAATAACCTCCTTACCGTTCTCCTCTTTTGCTTTTATCTAAGTGTTCCCGCCGCTATTTTTGCATTTTTTGTCCAGGGCCGCTCAAGGCGTTTGGCACTCGGCGGCGCGGCGGCGCTCGCTGTTGTCGGTGCGCTGGGCGCGCTTTTAGTACGCACTTTGCTGCTGTAGTTACGATGGCCGACCTCGATTTGGACCTCGCCCGCTCAGCCTGCCGCGTCTTCGGCCACCGCTGGGGAGGGGTCAACTACAGAGCCGTGCGGACCATTGACCCGCTGCACATGAGGCGTACGCTTAAGATCGAGCGGCAACGGGTATGCTCGAGGTGCGGCAAAGTCGAGGTCGCCGAGCGTTGATACCGCCAAAAAGTGCCGCTTCAAACGGCTCTAGGTACAGATACAAGTGCAGATATCAATCAGTGCAGATAACAGTTCAGGTATCAGCGCAGACGGCGGTAGGGGCGCTAAAGCAAAACACGTCACGAGCTTGGCTAAAATAAAGAACCTCGGCAGCTATCACCGGGCCGAGACTTAACGCCCAAAGGGACTACTTGTGTTCGAATGGATTCAACAAACGATGACGACACTCGGTTATCCGGGGGTCGCTCTGCTGATGTTTTTGGAAAATGTCTTCCCGCCGATTCCGAGCGAGCTGATTATGCCGCTGGCAGGGTTTAGCGCGGCCAGCGGCGACCTTTCATTTGTCGGTGTGTTAATTGCAGGCGCGCTCGGGTCGCTTTTGGGGCAGCTGCCGCTCTACTACCTGGGCCGTTGGGCGCACGAAGATAGGCTCGTCGCGTGGGCCGACCGTTACGGTAAATGGTTGACGCTTTCAGGTAAAGATATTCAGAGAGCGGACGACTGGTTTGGTAAACACGGGCACAAGGCCGTATTTTTTGCCCGTTTGGTACCGGGGCTACGTTCGCTTATCTCGGTCCCGGCAGGCATGAGCGAGATGTCACTCACGACCTTTTGGCTCTATTCGGCGCTCGGCACCTCGTTATGGGTCTTGCTGCTGACGGCTCTGGGCGGGATTTTAGGGCAAAACTACCAGCTCGTCGATACCTATCTGGGGCCGATCTCGCTCGTCGTACTCGGCGGGCTGGCGGTCTTCGCAGTCGTCTGGATTTTGCGGCGGCGGGCGCAGCGCTAGACCCGTAACTGGTAGTTCGAAAGGCTCGAGCGAGCGCCTCACACAGCTTCCCGCTCGACGCAATCTTTGGGAAAGACCCCTCTAAACTCTAAAAGTTGAATCCGAGCCTGAACCCGAACACCCCGGTCGGATTTCTCGGGCTGATCCCATAGTCAAACCGTAAGGGTGGCAGCGCTAAACCGCCGCCGAAGCCGAGGTTGAGCTGCAAGGCGACGCCGACGCTCGGCAAGAGCGGCGCGAACAGGGTACCTTCAGCTAGGTTGACACTCGAGGCGTACCCCAAATCCACAAAGCCGATCCCGACAATCGTCTGCGTCACCGCCGTCGAAAGCCCGAAATCGTAGCGGTATTCGGCAGTCGTCGTCAGATACGTCTGCGACGGGTTGATGTCTTCGCTGCGGTAGCCGCGCAGCTGCGTCGCCTGATTGTTCGTGTTGCCGATAACAAATAGACGGCTGGCAGGGTAGGTGCCTTCAGCAGGGAACTGCTGTCCTGCGTTGATACGAAAGGCGAACACATGGCTTTTATTCTCAAACGGGGCAACGTAGGTGCTCGCGCCCACCTCGAGCTGCTCGTAGGTGTATCCCTGCTGGACATCGTTCGGGCTAAAGTCATTACCGAACCCGACCCCGCCACCGACGCTCACGCGGTAGCCCTCACGGGCAAACTCAGGGTTGTCGCGGACATCAAAAGCCAAAGTCGAACTGAAAAAGCTCGAGAACCCGTTCTGCGGCGCGTACAAAACCGCCTGATTGTAAGGAAGCGAGCAGCCGCTCCTAAACGCTAGCGGGTTACATTCCTCATCGGGAGGTTCGACAAAATAGTCGCTCTGGGTAAAGCGGGCCGCTAAACTCGCCGACAGATTTGGGAGGATGGGCCGCCCGACGCTGAAACGAAAGCCCGTATCGCGCTGGGTGTATTCACCGATCAGCGCGCGCTCCGACAGGTCGCAGTTGTTCACGTTCGCGTCTACGTCAGGGGCCGGGATGTCACCCCCGCCGAACGGTACGCAGCGGTTGCCGCCGCTGCTTAACGGTTGGTTGCTGGTCGTTTCACTAAACACTTCGGCGCTGGCGCTCGTCGGCACTGTCTTAAAGTCGAGGAAATCGAGGTCGAGCCAAGGGATGCTGTATGAAATTCGCCCCCCGAGCAAAAAGCCCAAATTCGAGGTGGTCGCGTTGACCGAGGCGCTGGCGTTATGCGCCAAACCGAAGAGGTTGGTGTCGGCGACGGCGACGTCTGCGGTAAAACTTACGCCGCCTTCAGTAGACAGCTCCGCCGACGGCGTGATGGTGCGCGACGGTACCTCCTGCGCGATAAATCGGACGATGTACCGCGCCGGGTTATTCGTCGGAACTAGCGCGTGCGAGATGCGCGCGCCGATCTGACCGAGCCGAACGATCTGCAGCGCGTTGAGTTGTAAGATGCCGCGCTCAACCTCGGGTTGGTTATAAACGCCACCGACTTTCGGCAGGTAACGGGTAATCACGCGGTCTTTCGTTCGTGGATGCTCAGTCTGCAGGTCGATCTGGTACCCGGCGATCTTGACCTCACGGAGACGCTGGGAGTAGGTACCGTCACGAAAGTTGAATTTCGGTTCCTGCACGAGTAGATAGCCTTCTTGGGTATAAAACTCCACCAGCCGCTGGAAGTCTTCAGTGGCGAGCGCCGAGGTGAAAGTTTCGCCTTTTTTAAGTTCGAGTTGCAACTTCAGCTCGGCGTCGGAGAAGACCGTATTGCCTTCGACGTCGATGCGTTTAATCGGGCCAGCCGAGGCGGGCGCGCCGGACTTGAACACGACCGCGACGCCGCCACCGATGGGTTGCGTCTCGAGCCGAATATCTTCACTTCGTCCCTGGGCTAACTTTTTAACGTCGGCGAGGAGCGTGTCGTAGTTGTATAGGTCGCCGGGTTGCAGTGAGAACGCCGAGGGGTCGATACCGATAGCCGTCGTATCGAGACTCAGAATCCGCTGCTCGTTTAAGACGACGTTCAGCGTGCCGTCGGTGAGGCTTGTCGCGGTCTGGTCAACGCCGCTGCCGCGAAACCCGAGCTTGCTGTAGGCGTCGGCGACCCCCTGCAGCGCTGTTTGATAGGCGCTCAAGCTGAATGTTTCAGCCGACGCCACACTGCGAAAAACCGTGTTCAGCTCGTCTTCGGGCACGACGGTTTCACCGGAAAAGGTCACAGTGTCAATGGCCGGAGTTTCGTTGACTGCGTAGACGAGGCGCACGGCGGCGGCGTTCGCGAGCGTCACCACTCCCGCTTGCTTTCGACCCTTTTGGGCCACCGGGCGCACTGTCAAGGTGACGGGAATCTGGCCCGGAAAGCTGAGCCGGGGATCATTATAGATTGACTGCAACGTACTGATCGCTTCTTGCGCGCGCGTAGTGTTGTAGATTTGCCCTGCGCCGACTAGGTTCTCTTGAAGTAAAATTTGCCGCATCTGTTGAGAGTCAACCACCGTTATCCCACGCAAAACCACCTCACGGATCGGCGGGTTTTCTTCCACCCGGACAAACAAAACTGCCCCCACAGGGCGGTTTTCAACCGACAAACTGACCTCGGAAAACGTCCCGGAATTTAAGATACGGTTACGCTCGGCGGGCAGGTCGATATCCGAGACGCGCACGCCGGGTCGCGAGATCAGCCGAACCTGCATCAAACTCTCTGTTGAAGGGTCGCTCACCCCCTCAAAACGGATCGCGGCGAGGGTCGCGTCCGCCGGGATTTGCGCCTGCTGGCCTGCTGGTGGCGCGGACTGGGCAGAGGCGGTAGGAACAACTGTGACAAGTGGGAAAAGACATAAGAGCGCGAGAAGGGGCCTAGACATGGCGCTTAGTCTAACCTTGAGGGGGGTGAGAACAGATGAAGTACGTTTTGCAGTTTTTATGTGCACGATTACTAGGCGCGTGCAACCGGGTGCACAGAAAACTCGAGTCGCCCCTTATGATAAATGTATGTCAGCTGCCACGTCCTCTCAACTAAGCTCTGTACAGGCTGCGGTACGAGCTGTCCGCGCCAAAACCGACCTCGAGCCCGAGCTGGCCCTGATCCTAGGCTCCGGCCTTGGCCCGTTAGCCGACGATATCGCCGCCGACGCCGTAATTCCCTACAGCGAACTACCCGGTTTCGCCCCGAGTACCGCGCCCGGACACGCCGGACGGCTCGTTTTAGGGACGCTTTCCGGCCGCCGCGTCGTAGCAATGCAGGGGCGGCTGCACTTTTACGAGGGCATCACGGCGGCGCAGGCCGCCTTTCCCGTACGGCTCATGCACGCGCTCGGCGCTGAAACGCTGCTGGTCAGCAACGCTTGCGGCGGCCTCAACCCGAACTGGCGGGCAGGCGAGCTGATGCTGCAACTCGACCTGATCAACTTTACCTTCGCCAATCCCCTGGTCGGCCCGAACGACCCCGAACTCGGCCCGCGCTTTCCCGTAACCTTTGGCGCGTACGACCCGGAACTCCTCGAGCTGGCCCGGAAGACCGCTCGAGCCGAGGATATCGGGCTGCGTGAAGGCGTTTACCTGGCGGTGAGCGGCCCGAGCTACGCGACGCGGGCCGAACTGCGGATGTTCCGGGCGTGGGGCGCGGACACCATCGGTATGTCTACGGTTCACGAAGTGTTGGTTGCGCGGCACGAAGGGATGCGGGTCTTAGGCTTATCGGTTGTAACCGATATGGCGCTCCCGGACGCACACGCCCACGCCGACGAAAATGAGGTCCTGGAAACCGCCGCCGCGAGCGGCCCGACCTTCCGGCAGCTCGTCAAGGCGCTCGTCCCACAACTTTGAGCGTGACGCCGCCGAAGCTTCTAGACGTTCGGGCGCGGCTCGAGGGGGCGTGCCTCCGCGCAGGTCGCGACCCCGCCGAGGTCAAGCTCATCGCTGTTACCAAGGGGCATTCGGCCGCGTCGGTTCAGGGAAATGTTTTGGCCGCGCACACCGTGTTGGGCGAGAGCCGGGTTCAGGAGTGGCGCAAAAAAGCTACCAACTTTGAGAATACCGACATAGAGTGGCACCTGATCGGCAATTTGCAAACGAACAAAATCAAGTACTGCCGCCCCTTCCACACGCTCCACACGCTCAATTCGGAACGCTTAGCCGACGCGCTAGAGGCGTATGGCGAAAAACACGCGCACACCTTTCGGGCGCTGTTAGAGGTCAACGTCGCGGGCGAAGCGAACAAACAAGGCGTTTCCCTCGCGGACGCTGAAGCTTTGGCACGTTACGCGGGGAGTCTACCGCACCTCGAGCTTGCCGGAGTTATGACTATCGCGCCCTATAGCGACGACCCCGAAGCGGCGCGGCCCGTTTTTAGAACGCTCAGAAACTTGCGTGATAAACTCGCGCTAACAGAGCTGTCGATGGGGATGAGTGGCGATTTTGAGGTTGCGGCGGAAGAGGGCGCAACCTACGTGCGCGTCGGTTCAGCGCTTTTTCCTGACGATTAGGCCCTGAGAGCTTGGCGCAGGTATCATCTCAGAACGTAAAGGTATACGTTTTAGACGCACTGCTTTGACCAGCTGATACCTGTTTTAGGAGACAAGGTGAAGTTAAGCCCGTTAGACATTCAGCATCACGAGTTTTCAAACGCTGTGCGCGGTTACAACAAGGCGCAGGTCAGAGATTTTTTAGACGGAGCAGCCGAAGCGCTCGAGGCTTTAGCCCGCGAAAACCAGACGCTTAAAGGCGAACTCGCCAAACGCGATGAGGTCATCACCGAACTCCGCGCCGGTGAGGGCGAGCTGCGCCGCGCCGTCGTCTCCGCCGAACGTTTAGGGAGCGAACTTAAAGCTCGAGCCCAGGAGGACGCCGAACGGGTCTTGCAGGACGCCCGAGGTGAACGCGCCGTAATTTTACGCGACGCCGAGCTGCAACTCCGCGAACTCAAAGCCGAATTTGCCCGAACCGAACGCGAGCACCGGCTTTTCCGGGAACAGTTCCGGGGAATGCTGCGGGCGTACGAAACGAGTTTAGAAAGCGTCCCGGATGTGCTGCGGCTCGAGCCGCAAAAAGATTAACAGACCGTAAGCGTCCGCGTTTGGGTCGTCTCACCGGCTTTACCTGTCGTCAGCTCCCTACCGTGAAAGAATAGCGTTGCTGTACCCTTTTCAGCAAAAGTCAGCGTCGTTGTGTGCAGATATTCCTCACCGTATAGTAGACAAGCACCGAACAGCGGCGTAATTGCGTAATCGTAAGGTGTAATGTCGGCGCGTAAACCTTGAACTTGAACGTCAGTTTCTCCCTGATCCATACAGCCGCCACCCAGAGTCGTGACGGTAACCTCGAAGGACTCGCGTGACTGCACCGATGCAGGGACGATAATGGCGTCTTGTTGGCTGAACGAATCAATTTCACCGACTACGCGCACACGTCTTTCCAAAAGACCACACGAGGTTAGTAAAATCAGCAGTAAACCGACAGAACCCCATCTGCTGAATTTCATAACGGCGTGTAGCAGAAAGAGACGATCCGTTTAACGGATCGTCTCTTTTAAGCTTATTTTTTCGTGGCCTAGAAACCCTGTGAAATCTCGTCCAGCTCGTCGGGTTGCAAGAGTACAATCGAACGGTAGCCCGATTCGATCAAGCCTTCGCTGCGGAGTTCGGTGATAATTTTCGAAACGCTTTCACGTGTGCTCGCGGTGCCCTCGGCGATCAGTTCGTGCGTCGCTGAAACGACCATGTGACCGTCGCTGTTTTCGGCGGCGAGCGGCGTTTCGGACAGGCTGATGAGGTAGCGGGCGACGCGCTGGCGCAAATCGCCGGTTTGCAGGTGATATTCGTAATCCATCAGGCGCTGCATCTGCTTTGACAAAGACTGCGTGATCGTCATCAGGTCGTGGTGGTTGATAAGTTGCGGGTCGATAGCTTCGACCTGCGCGTTGGTCAGGGCTTCGGCAATCTCTTCGCGGCGACCGTCCATAAACGCCTCTTCGCCGAAAAAGTCGCCGGGCATCACGTGACGTACCGTCAGGATGCGGCCCTCGGGGGTCATCCGGGTAATCCGGATAAGCCCGTCGCGGACGCGGAAGACCGACTGAGCCGGGTCGCCGTTATGATAGAGCGTCTGTTTGCGCTGGAACCTTAGGGGCTGGCTGGGGGCCTCGAGCGCGTCTTGCGGATTTTGCCTACTGATTTCGTTAAGAATGTTGTTCATGGTCTGCCTCCCGTAAACATTGACACTTTTTAGCTTTGTTTTGCCTCTGATTTTACGCGTACACCAGCTCTGGTGCGCCTATCAAGCTCCCTACATCGGCGTTTTCCAGAGGGCTTCTGCTAGCTTATAGTCTACCTTAAATTTTATGCCTGTATAGGCCACATTGCCCCCTTTAAGCGCACGGTTTTAAGCACGTAGCGCGCCGCGCTGCTGAATAAGCTGTGCAAGCCGCCTGACCGCGCCTGGGGCGTCGGGGGCGAGAAACGTTCCGGACAAAGTTTCGGCAAGTTCGGGGCGGTGGTTAAAAGCCGGACCGCCGAACCCGAGCACCGGCGCGATACCGACTAGATACGTTTTGGCTTCGGTGAGTAGCGCGACGGATTTGGGGAGCGAAGCCGAAATCATTACCCCGACAGGCCCCAGCGTATCGGCTAGTTCGCGCAGGTCTTTTACGGGTGTATTGGCCCCCAGATAGTACACCCGGCGTCCGGCGCGGCGCAAAAGTATGGCGAGAACGAGCGCGCCGAGTTCGTGCTGCTCAAGAGGCGCACAAGCGACAATAATCACTGCGCCCCCAACAAGATTCGGCGTTGCGCTCATCAGTGTTCTCAAACGACCCTGCAAGTAGGCACTGGCAAAATGCTCGGTTGTAACCGGGGTTTCACCCCGGTGCCAGCGCGAGCCCAACTCGGCCATCGTGTGCTGCGCGAGTTCGGACAAGACCGTTTCGACACCGTGAAGACTGTACGCTTGGCTAAAAATCTCGTCAGCCTTAGCTTCGTCAAGCTTTAGCAGTGCGTCTAGTAGCGCGGTTTGAAGACTACTCACCGAACCGGGCAACGCTTCCGGTTCTTGGATGAGTTCGGCGGCTCTCGAGGCGGGCGTCCCGGCGGCGATGCGCCGCTTCATCTGTTCGATGTTACGGATGTCGTTCTCACAGTAGAGCCGGTAGCCCGACGCCGAACGCTCCGGTTTGGGAATCCCGTAACGACGCTCCCACTGCCTCAGCGTACCTGCCGGTACGTCGGTGCGGGCTTCGACTTCGTTGACGGTGTAGCGGTCACGGCTCACGGTGCGTCGGTTTCTCCTCTGCTGGTCACTTGGGCTCAGCCTGTATAGCCTCTGTACAAACGTAGAGGTAGTATAGCGCCGAAACGGGATTGCGTCAATGCTTACAAATCCACATAGATACGCGCCTGGGCAGGGCCTAAAAACACCCGAACAAAAGCCTAAAAAGACAACTCTGAGGGACAGCACATCTAATCAAAGTTCTACAAAACCTTATACAACGTGTGAGAAAGAGTTGAGGCGACAACAATTTTTCGCTTCTGCACGGCGGAACACATGAGACCCCGACTACGCTAGGCCCAAGCACGTTAAACTCAGTCTCATGACGAACCGAAAACAAGTCGAGATTTTTACCGACGGCTCTTGCGACACGGCGAGCGGGCGCGGCGGCTGGGGGTATCTGCTGCGCTGCGGCGAACAGCACAAGACCGCTTCAGGCTTCGAGGCGGCGACGACGAACAACCGGATGGAACTGACGGCGGCGGTCGAAGCGCTGTCGGCGCTTAAAGAACCGTGCGCGGTTACGCTGGTTACCGATTCGCAGTACCTCAAAAACGCTTTTACCGCCGGTTGGCTCCGGAACTGGCAGCGCAACGGTTGGAAAACCGCCGGCAAGCAGCCTGTTAAGAACAAAGACTTATGGCTGCGGCTGCTGAGCTTAAGCGGTGAACACACCCTCAGCTGGCGCTGGACTAAGGGACACGCCGGACACGCAGAAAACGAGATCGTGGATAAACTGGCGCTCGAGGCTAGGCGGCGCGGCGCAACCCCTCGGGGGTCAGTGCACTGATTCGGGCGAGCAGCCGCTCTAAAACGGCGAGTCCAACCTGCAAAGAGGTGGGCTCGAGCCATTCGCTCAGGCGGTGCGCGTCGCCGCCTCGGTAGACGCCGAAGGCGATTGCAGGGAGCCCCGCAGCCATCGCCGCGTTCGCGTCGGTGCTGCTCGCCGACACCTGCGCGCGCAGGCCGTGGTCGCGGAGCGCCCCCTGAGCCGCTTGCACTAACCCTTCGTTCGGTGCCGACGCCGCCGGGCGGTCGCCGACCTGCCGGACGCCAAGTGTGACCCCGTGTTTCGTCGCCACCCGCTCCGCACGCATACGCGCCTCACGGCTCAGGCGTTCTAAGAGCGCCGCGTCGGTACTGCGAAGGTCGAGGTTAAACCCGGCGCTCTGGGCAATCGCGTTGACACCGCTGCCGCCCCACACCTGCCCGACGTTGTAAGAACTGCGCGGCCCCACGCCCAAGGGCAGCTTGGCGAGCGCGGCGACGGCTTCGCCGAGCGCGTGGGTGGCGCTCGGGCTCGGAAAGTCGCCCCAGGAGTGGCCGCCTTTTGCCGAGAAGGTCAGTTCGAAGCGTTTGGAACCGACGGCCGCGTCGATCAGCGCGCCGAGATGCCCGTCCACGGCGACGACACCGTCGAAATCGGCGGCTCTCCCGTGCAGCAGCGCGCGAATACCCCGGAGGTCGCCTAAACCCTCTTCACCGACCGTGGCGGCAAAGGTCAAACGCGGGTAAGACGTGACTGCGCCGCGTCGCAGCTGCCGCAGGTAAGTGAGCAGCACCGCTAAACTCGCGCTGTTGTCGCCGATACCGGGCGCGGCTAGACGTCCCTCACGCCCGGGTCGGACGCGCACGTCGGTGGCAACGCCAAAAACCGTATCGAGATGCGCGGCGGCGAGCACGCGTGGCCCCCGGCCCCCCGGCACTTCAGCGGTTACGTTACCGACCGCGTCGGTGCGGGGCTCGAGCCCCATCTCGCGGAGAAACCCGGCGACAAGCTCGCCACGCGCCGCCTCTTCAAAAGTCGGGGCGGGAGTTTCGCAGATCGTACGTAGCAAACCGGTGAGTTCGTCCAACTCGCGGTTCACTCCAGCGCCTCACGAAACCCGGCAAGAAGCGCGAACGGGTCCGGCGTATCGACCGGCAACCAGCGGCAAAAACTCGTCGCGCCGGAACTGCCTGCAGCCTCGGGCTCGAGCCGGTGCGGACAGCCCGGACATTCCGGATAGGTGAGCGCGGTATAGGCGAGTTCCGTGAGGTCGTCCGGACCGTCGCACTCACGCTTGCACCCCGCGCGAAACCGCTTCATTTGCCCTTCACAGCTGCTTTTCGCACCCCTACCCGGCCTCTTTGGAGAGGGTCGCAATCCCTTCGCGGAGCGCGTAGAGCGCCGCCTGGGTGCGGTTATTAAGCCGCAGCTTCGAGAATATTTCGGACAGGCGGTTGCGTACGGTTTTTTCACTGACGCCTAAGGCGTCGGCGATCTGCACGTTCGTAGCGCCCTGCGCGAGCAGCCGCAGGATCGTCGCTTCGCGTTCGGTGAGTTCGGAGAGCTTGTGGCTCCCTGCAGAATCTTTAACCCGCCGAAACTCAGCCAAAACCGACGACGCGAGTTCAGGGCGGAGCAGCAGCTCTCCGTTGGCGACCCGGCGAATGGCGCTGATCAGATCGTCGGCCTCAGCGTCTTTAAGAAGGTAGCCGTACGCGCCCGCTTTAATCGCCTCGAAGACGTAGCGGTCTTGGCGGTACATGCTGAGGATAATGACCTTGGCCCCGGGAAACTCTTCTAAGATGGTCTGGGTCGCGGCAACCCCATCTAAGTCGGGCATCTGAATGTCCATCACGATCACGTCCGGGTGCGTCGAGAGCGCGTAGCGCACCGCCTCGCGTCCCGTTGCGGCTTCACCGATCACCCGAAAGTCCTCTTCGGTCTCTAAGATGCTCCGCAAACCTTGGCGAAACATCGTATGGTCGTCACAGAGTAAAAGACGCGTCATACACCTATGCTAACGCACCGGGGGGCGCGGTAAGATAGCCGTTGCGACGAAGCTACAGGTCAACGTCAAGCTCGAGTTACGCAGAACTTACGCCCGCCAGAGGCGCAACCGAAGGAGTCAGATGCAACATCCCAAAGGTGTCTTAATCGAACGGGCCAAGCAGTTGGGCTTCGGCAAGCCGAATTTCGACACGCATAACAGCGGCCCCGAACACGAACCGCTTTTTGAAAGTACCGTCACGATTCGCGGCGAAGTCTACGGCGAGGGCGAGGGCAGCACCAAACGCGACGCCGAACGCCGCGCCAGCGAAGAGGCGTTAGACGCACTTAAGGACGCGCGGCGCGAGAAGAGTCCGGTAAGCCGAAGTGAAACGCTTTCGGGTGACCCTCAAGAACCTTTCGGTGGCCCCTGGCCGATCTTTGCCGAGGTCTTGGCGGCGAGTTTAAACGTCGCGCACGCACGGATAAACCCGACGCTGACCGGCCCGGACGCTGTTCGTGAGGTGCAGGTGCTCGCTCTGCAGCTTTACAAGGGAACCTTGGAGGGGCTCGGTGAGGTTGTCGAACTAGATGAAGATGAGCTTGAACCGGACACTGAGTAACGGCTAAATACCGACCTGAATACCGACAGTATTGCCACGAGAAATGGCTACCGGAAGCGTCTCAGCAGGTGCAGGCTCATCTGTAAAACTTAGAAAGAGAGCGACCCGGGGCTACCTGCTACGAACCGCTTAAGGGTTAGTTCTCGCCCAACGCTCGATGCGGGTCAGCTCTTCGGTCGCTTTCTCCTTTTTGAGCAGCTCGAGCACTTTGGGCTGCGCCGTAAAGTCGCCGATCCCGATAATTTCAATCACATCGACCATCTTGGCGCTAAAGGCGCGTAGGGGAACCTCGGTAAGCTCTTCCTTCGTGTCCGGGCTCGGGCGGCTGAGCTTAAAAATCGGCCCGTCGAGCGCGTTGCGGGGCGTTTCGTCGAGTTCGGCTAACACGTCGCCGTGGTCGTCGGTCAAGATAAGGTAGCGTCTCATCGGAGCAGCGTAACACCTTGCTACGTTAAACGCCGGGCTACAGCTCGGAAACGCTTGGGTAAGGTTTCCGCAAGCATAGTTTTTGAAGGAGGCGCGCCGTGCTAAAAAAACCCTTACTCAGAGGCGAACGCGTTGTGCTGCGGCCTATTACCGCCGACGACGCGGACGCCGTATTCACCGGTTTGGGCGACGAAGAAGCGATGAGACTCACCGGCACGCAGCAGACCTTTACGTTGGCGCAAGTCCGGGCATTTTGTACCCGCGTGGCTGAGGCCGACGACCGTTTGGATTACGCCATCACCCTGCCGAACGACCCATACTACCGGGGCGAAGTCGTCTTAAACGACCTCGACTGGGCGAATAAATCGGCAAACTTTCGCATTGCCATTAGTGGCGCAGAGAACCGGGGCCGAGGCTACGGGACAGAGGCGGCGCGGCTGATTCTGGAGCACGCGTTTGAGGTGCTTAAGCTTCACCGCGTCAGTCTGGAAGTGTTCGATTTTAACCCGAGGGCGCAGCACATCTATAAAAAGCTCGGCTTTGTCCAAGAAGGCGCTTTAAGAGACGTCCTGCTCTGGAAGGGTGCGTACTACAGCGCTGTCAAGATGAGCTTGTTAGGACCTGATTACAAGGCCGGACAAGCACGGCCTACGTTTGAGGCTATTGAATCAGAACGCCTTACGATACGCCGTTTGCGCGATGATGATCTATATACACTGGTCGCCTACCGCAGTCTCTCTGAACTCGCCTGGATGCAACTTTGGGAGCACTACACCGCCGAAGAAGCGCGTGAGCTCATAGATGGTTGCAAGATACTCGAGCCGTTCACCGCCGGGAGCTGGTTTCAGTTCGGTGTGGCGTTAAAAAGCGGCGACGAGCTGATCGGTGACCTCTATTTCAAACTCGGTGAGGAGGGAAAGCAAGCAGAAATCGGTTACACCTTCGCGCCTAAATTTCAGGGTCGAGGTTTCGCTACCGAAGCCCTAAAAACGCTTTTTCATCATGCGTTTACAGAACGAGGCGTACACCGTATTTGGGGCGTTACCGACCCACGTAACCTGCCTTCGATCAAGCTCATGACGCGACTCGGGATGAGACGAGAAGCGCACCACCGAGAAAACCTGTGGTTTAAGGGCGAATGGGCGGACGACGTGGTGTTTGCGATTTTGGCGCGTGAGTGGCCAGAACTGAACGTTGCCCTCTGAGCAGCATAAAACGGTCTCGGCCCGTCGCTGCAAGCCGTCAGGCGACCCGCGCCAGCTCCCGTTCGGCAAATCCGGCAAGGACCGTTTTAGCAGGCGACGGGCCGAAGGCCGCGAGCGCCGCGAGCGCTCTCTGCGCCGAACGTTCGATTTCGGCTCGGGCGCGTTTGTCAGCGCCGTGCTTGCGGGCGAGTGCGACCATCCTTACTGTGTCGTCCGCGCCGGTTCCGTGCCGACGCAAGATCGTCCGCGCTTCCGTGACGTCGGCCCTTAAGAGCTCGAGTACGGCAAACGTCGCTTTGCCCTCGCGCAGGTCGCCCCCGACAGGTTTGCCGAGCGTAGCAGCGTCACCTAAAAGGTCGAGATAATCGTCTTGCAGCTGAAACGCCCGCCCGTAGTGCATTCCGTAGTCTTGCAGCGCCTGACGCTCGGCTTCCGGCGCGTTCGTCAGGAGCGCGACCCCTACGAGCGCCGCCGTAAAAAGTACCGCCGTCTTCCCATCGATAATGGTGAAGTAGTTGTCGAACGAATAGGTCTCTAGGGTCGCCATCTCAAACTGCAGCACCTCAGCCTCGCAGATACGCGCCGCCGTTTCCGACATCAGCTGGGTAAACGCCGGGCTCTCGGTTCGCGCCAAAATGCCCAAAACCCGGGCCAGCATGAAGTCGCCTGACATCACACTGACTACGTTGCCGTAACGCCTAAACGCCGCGTCAGCGCCGCGCCGGGTATCGGCGTCGTCGATGAGGTCGTCGTGTAAAAGCGACGCCGAGTGCAAAAGTTCGACGGCGAGGGCAACCTGCATCGCCTGCTCACGGCTCGAGCCCAACAACTGCCCGGCTAAAAACGCCAAGCTCGGACGCAGCCGCTTTCCCCCTGCGCCCGCGAGGTCTTTGCCGATTGCGGCGATAAAGTCAACCGGCGAACGCAGCTCTTCGGCGAGCCGCGTTTCAAAGTCGGCGAGGTCGGTTTTCAAGAGCTCGGATACGTCAGCTACGGGTTCAGACACAGTTTAGTATAAAGGCATTATCAGATTATCGCGGCAGCGTACCCGTTTTTGTTCCAGCTCAGGTTTAGCTACCACCACAGCTTGTGCGGCGGTGCTACTACTGTTCTGGAAGCAAAGAGTAAGAATCAGGCTTCGCAACATTAGACCTCTTGCAAAAGTAGGTCAATAGGGCTGAAAGTAGGGCATGAGGTATGAAGCGATCAGGGAACTTAAACCGGAGGCGTTCAAACGGTTAACTGGCGTGAAGCCGCGAGTATTCAGTGA
>JAABUN010000499.1_pt1 | contig 101476 bp, 90 predicted proteins | sample 5559311 | NCBI WGS metagenome assembly JAABUN01 (sample SAMN10711877, study PRJNA513370) | rock metagenome | isolation source: Antarctica rocks | place: Antarctica: Victoria Land, Siegfried Peak sud | reverse complement strand
GGTCCTGGGCGACAGGGAGCAGCCCTGCTCACGCTGGGCGCGCCAGCGGGCGAGGGAGCGGGCGCTGACGCCGGTGGTGCGCTCGATCTCGGCTGGGCTCAGGCCGGCGTCACGGGCACGCAGCAGCCGCTCACGGAGATCGCGGGAATACGCGGCAGGCATACCTCCAGCCTATGCCTGCCTGTCAACCTCCGTGAGCTCCGCTCTAGGTCAGCCCATCGAGGAATGCCCGCGGCAAGAGCCCGATGTAGGTAATCCGCCAACTGTCGACGTGCAACCGGCCAATCGCCGGCATGTCATCGTCCGTTGCGTCCCGGATGACGGGCGCCGCACCCGTTCTCGTCGCGTCTGAGTCCAGATTGTTTGGCATGTTGGTCTGCAGCTTCAAATCGTCGGTTTGTCCTGCTGACGGTATGATGCCTCGCCAGCCCAACCATTCCGTTATGAAAGTGGCGATGCGGCCAACCTCAGGGGCTCGGTAGTCCATTCAATTATCCCGCAGAGTGCGATCTCCCAAACGAAGCTGGCGAACAGTTGCTCCAACTGCTCCTGGTAGCCCGGTCTGGGCAACCCAAACCGTCCCTGCACGGGGACCATGCGGTACGGGGGGATGCCCCACGGCGTCGGAGTAGCCCGCGTTCAAACCAGCTGATAGCCTGAACGCGTCCACCGGAACCTTGGTCGGGGAGAGGAGGCCCAAGCGCCAGTCCAGCCACGGCGAGGCGGCGAAGCTCGTCACCGAATAGCCGGTTGCAAGGAGAGCGTCGGAATTCCGCTCGAGGACCCGCTTGGCGTCTTCAGGCGGGAGGAACGCGAGCGCCTCGTTGAGGGAGGGGGCGAACCGCAGGCCGTACTCGTAGGTATCGTGTCCAGGTTTCGGCAGAGGAAGTGGCCGGCCATAATCGTCGACGGCCGTACGGAGCACTACGCGATGGACCCGCTTTAGGTCCAGGCTATGCTTCCGGGCCAGCGAGTCGGACCACGATCCATTTGGTTTAGTTCGAGACTGCTCCACGATAAGTGCATTGCAGATCACGGCTATTGAACTGCAGATTACGGATTAGTAACGAACGACGGACGCCTCGCTCATGCCGAGATCTCCTTCGTCGCTCCATCGAGGACGCGGAGAACCTCGTCCCGGTACTCCTCTTTACCGACCTGGTGCGCGTAGTGCGTGACCTTGACAATCCGATACTTCTTGCCGAGGCGCACCCGAAGTACGTCATGTGCCAACCCACCGAACGCCACGACAAGCGGGTCAACCGCTCCGATGTCGACCAACTCGCTCTCTAGGCGCGCTACCTGCTCGTCGACGCCCAGCGAATTGTGCTTGATCCAACTGCTGACCTTGGCAGAATCCGTCTCGTGGAGCCCGACGAGCACGTCCGTCATGTAGGCGCCCCAGTACGGCGTCTCCTTAAGGGCAAACCGGATCTTGAAGTCGTTCGCCACAGAGCGCGAGTCGTGGAAATTTACCCAAGATTCCGACGCGATCGCGCGACTTGCAGCGTTCAGCCCGAGCAAGACGATGTTCGGGTTCAGCGACTCTAGTAACGCCGGGTTCTTGTCCGGATCCAAAATGCTCAGGTCGCCCATGTCCTTCTTGGGAGCATCGCCAGGGCCGATCCGTTTCCAGACCGCCCAGCTGGAATATGCGCCCCACTTCGCCTTCACGTCGTCGAACCGTTCGCGTGAGATCATGCTGGGAGTTCCTTGGAGGTCAGGAGACGGTCACGGTAGTAGCTTCGAAAGCAATCCCGACAGTGTCATTGGCGGAGGTCGTGACTGCCGGTTAGAAGCGGGTAGTTAACAATGATACGGAAAAGCCAGTGGCCATCACATTGCCGATTGGGAAATCGACACATAAGAAGAAGGCAGCATAGCCGAGTCGAATTCGTCTTGTCGTAACCCAGCTTGGCGCAGACTCGCTCAAAGCAATACCTATCCCTAGTCATTAAACACTAAGGGTCAATACTTGACGGAGTCGATACCGCAGTGCTCTTTAAACTGTTTGCTCGAATGAGTTGGGTTCAGGCCCTTTTGTATACGTTAACCAATCCGGAGACCCAGCGATCACCACAGCGGCCAGGTAACCGGAAGCTGGTTCAGACTCGGTAACGTTCCAGCCGGTTGACCTGACGTCCAACGGCCATGGGACCGAAAGCTCGGTATCCCAGTTCTCCCATAACCTGCCGATGCCTTCGCCCGTGCCCTTCGTTATTGCCTCCATGCGGGTCCACCTCCGTCGCTTCCGCGATCTCAGACTTAATGGAGGCCGAACTGAAAGTTCCGCTCCTTGTTGTCGATCTGCATTCCCTAGCAGTGTAGAGGGTCAGTAACGACGCCAGATCACGGCCCGCGTCGCGGTCATCCTGCGTCGGCGAACTTTGCGAGTAAAACGATCAGCTCGTTTGGGGCCTCTGGGAGTATTCCCTTTCGCTTACAGGAGGACCCTCAAAGACGTCGTTTCTGATGCAATTCGGTCAGCCGTACATCGAGTCGCATAGCCGTTGATGAATAGCGTACCCGACTGGCTTGACAGTAGCGACGTCCATTGGGTCGCCTAGTGATGGGTACTCAGTCGTGTCCTGATGTACGGAGCGACTTGTGACGTCTGCACAGATATTCCTGGATGGAGCCACTCCTCATAATGGTTGGAACTGGTGCGGCCCCAGCGAGGTTCCCGGTTCTGCTACCGTGCGCACAGCGATCGGACTTGGAACAGCGTCACGAACAGGGAGTGGGCATGGCGTACGACCGGGTGATCCGCAACGGCATCGTCTACGCGGGCGGCGGGTTGATCCCGCTCGACATCGGCATCATGGGTGGGCAAATCGCAGCCCTCGCCTCCCCAGGGAGTATCTCCGGCGAGACCGAGGATGACGCCGCTGGCCGCTGGGTCCTGCCCGGGTTCATCGACGCCCACTTCCACACCCGCGCCCCGGCCCATCCCGAGCGGGAGGACTTCGCCTCCGGGACGGCGACCGCAGCGGCCGGTGGGGTCACAGTGCTTCTGGAGATGCCGATCTCCACCCCACCCGCCGTCAACGCCACCGTGATCGCTTCGCGGCGGGCGGCGATCGAGCGCGACGCCCATATCGACGTCGGGCTCTACCTCGGCGCTGGCTCGCCCAGTCAGGAGGAGCTGGACGAGGCGGTCGCCGCCGGAGTAATCGCCTTCAAGGGCTTCCTCCAGCGGCTGTCCGGCGGACGTGAGGACCTGGCCGGAATCGCCGTCGAGGATGATCTGCATCTGCTCGCTGTGCTGCGGCGCGTGCAACGGTACAGGCTTCCGGCGGTGTTCCACGCCGAGGAGGAGCCGCTCTATCGCCAGCTCACGACCGAGCTCCAGGCGGCTGGGCAGCATGACGGTCTGGCCTTCTCGGCGTCACGTCCCGATTGGGTGGAGGCGATCTCGATCAGCAAACTCCTCGCGCTGGCCGAGGCGCTGGACGTCCGGGTCCATATTCCCCACGTTACCTCGTCGATGGCGGTGGACCTGATTCGCAACGCCCGACGGCGCGGAGCCCCGGTCACGGCCGAGACGTGCACGCACTATCTCGCGTTCGACCGCGAGACGCTGGCCCGGTTCGGGGCGCTGGCGGTCTGTAACCCGCCGTTCAAATCCGCCAGTGATGTCGCGGCTCTCTGGGAGGGTGTGCGGGACGGTACGCTCGATATCGTCACCAGCGACCACGCGCCGTTCTTGTTAGAAGAGAAGCTGGCCAGCGGCGATGACATCTGGCAGGCGCCACCGGGAATCCCCGGCGGCGAGATCCTCGGGCCGTACATGATGAGTGCGGCCGTCGAAGGGCGCCTCCCGTTGTCCCGAGTCGTCGACGCTCTCGCCAGGCGACCGGCTGAGATCTTCGGCCTCTGCACGACCAAGGGTGCGATCGCGCCCGGCTACGACGCCGACCTCGTGATCTACGACCCGGCGCGGCCGATGACCGTCGACATCAGCACCTGGCAGACCAAGTGCCGGGAGAGCGCCGCGATCTGGGACGGGATGGCCCTTGCCGGCACCGTCGTCTCGACCTATTCCCGCGGCACGCTCGTCTTCCACGAGGGTCAGATCCGGTCGCAGCCCGGACATGGACGGTTCGTGGCACCATACCGCCCTGACTGACGCTCCGGCCGACGATGACCCCGAAGCAACGATGGCTCTGAACCGACGACGATCGATCGACGGGCGCTTCCGGGAGTCGATCGACGCATCCAGAAGGAATCCCCTGTGATCACTGATGAGCAGAGCCGGACGACCGCCGACGATCAGACCTTAGCAACCGGGATGGTGGATGCCCTTGACACCATCGAACTACCTGAGGCCGGGACGATCCGGCGCGGCTACCTGCGCTTCTCGAACCCGGCGCTGAACGGCTGGACATGGCCCTACACCGTCATTCAGGGGGCTACGCCCGGACCCCGGCTGGCAGTCATCTCTGGGGTCCACCCGACCGAGTACCCGGCGATCGAGGCCAACGTCCGGCTGATGCAGGCCATCGACCCGGCCGACATCAGTGGGACGATCGTTTCGCTGCCGCTGGTCAACGTGCCGTCCTTCCTGTCCCGGACGCCGTTCGTCTCTCCGATCGACCAGAAGAACCCGAACCGCGCCTTTCCCGGTGATCCGGCCGGCACCTTCACCGAGATCCTGACCGACGCCATCTTCCGGGCGGTGATCGCGCCGGCCGATGCCCTCATCGACCTCCACGGTGGCGACATGGTGGAGGACCTGGTCCCGTTCTCGATCTACTCCGTCTCCGGTGACGAGACGGTCGACCAGGCATCGGCCGACCTGGGCCGGGCCTTCGGCCTGCCATACCTCGTTGCCTCCCGTCCGCAGCCCGGCCTCGGCGGGATGACGACGCAGGCGGCCGCCAACGTCGGCGTGCCGGGGGTGCTGGCCGAGGCCGGCGGTCGCGGCCTTCTGACCGAGCCGGAGACGCAGTTGCTGGTCGATGGCGTCTGGCGGGTACTGCGCCACCTCGGAATGCTGTCTGGTGGGCCACCGGAGCCCGCGACTGTGACGGAGGTCACCGCCTTCACCTGGCTGCGCTCCCCGGCCGAGGGGCTCTGGTACCCGGCGGTCGCGGCCGGCGCTACCGTCTCGGACGGGCAGGTAATCGGCCACATCCGTGACCTCTTCGGCGCCCCGCTCGCCGAGATCACGACCCCCCACGGCGGCGTGGTTCTCTTCGTCACCAGCAGCCCGGCCATGCCAAACGACGGCCTCGTGATGGCGATCGGCGCGGAGTAGGTTGGCGCCACCGAGCGGGGAAGTCAAAGTGAGTCGCCCCTGAAATATCGGGGTAGCGGAGCAGACCTCTCCCCCAGCCCCGCTCCGGCTCACCTGCTCGCTTACCCGCTGAAGCGGCGTCGGCTGCGCAGGTGTCCGGCGAGGGGAGCGCGGCCGGCGATCAGCCGGAAGTGTAGAGGAGAACGAATGTCGAGCTTTACGATAGCGATCCAGCCAATGAGCGAGCCGTTCTGGACGATCGACGGCATCGCCTCACTCGACGAGGCCGAGATCATCGCCATTGACCAGTCCACCCAGGGCAGGAATGTCGAGTGGACGGAGATCTGGGAAGTGTCGCCCCGTGGGCGGTGGCAGGACGGTCGCAAACTCCGCTACTACGAGTTCGGCGAGCGGATGAACCGCCGGACCGGACTGCCCTGGAGCGACGATCCCGATGTCTAACCGGCCCGCTCGGCGTGAGCGTCCACCCCGGCAGGTCGACCGACATCGCCAGCCAGCAGCCGGACGGCGCGACGAGGCCGTTCAATGGCTACCGGAAGACGTGAGCGTGGGCGGTCCGAGGGGGAGTGAGCCCAACGGGGCCACTCGGGTGCCACTGGTCATCCTCTCGGTGTCGGCAGTCATCTGCGGAGTGCTGCATGCGATGTGGGTGCTCTTCCCGCTCCTCGATGCGCAGGCTACCGCGAATCTGATGGGGACGCCCCTCGATCCTCAGTATCAGGTGAGGAATCTGGCCGTCATGGCGATCATAGCCGTTCCCGTTCTCGGCATTGGCTCCCCGCTGTGGGCGTGGCACAGTCGTGGCCATGCCGCGATCGGCGAGGTACTGGCAGGGAGCATCGCGCTGGTCCTGGCCCTCTCCGATATTGGAGGCGGTACCAGCGGGTGGATCCCGGGAGGGTTCCTGATCCCGATCGGGTTGCTGACCGTTCTTCTGCGGGAGCCAGGCGCTACGCCTCGGAGACCAGACACCGTAGCAGGCAGCCTGCCCGATTGAATCGGGCCATATCGGGCCATATCGGGCCATATCGGGCCACTCGTGCTAAATCGGGCCAGGCGCCGTACTGCGCCATAGCGCGCCGTCCGGCGGAATCGCACTGAGGGCCCAGCATGAGTCAGATCGACGGAGAGTACATCCGGCTTCTTCTCGCTGCTGCCGTCGGCTGGCTCTTCTCAATGGCGAATCTCAAGATACAGCATCGGCGAGACGACGAGCAGAAACGGCGCAGATCGACCGGCGAAGCACTGGCTGCGATCGCGATGGTCGGTCAGCGATCTGACACGCTCGCACTTGAAGTGCACCGGATGCCCGGATGCCCGAGTATCGAGTATTCCTCAATGCCATTTGCGCGTCCCGCTGGCCCGACGATTGATCCTTTCTTTGAGCAGTCGAAGGTCCGTCGCACTCAGATCGTCGATATCCTGAGCCAGTACCAAACGGACATGATGATCATCGCGATGCGGCATCGGGATACGGTGATCGGCTCGCTGGCGACAAAGATGATCGGGGTCCTGGCTGGGTTGCTGTTTGACATCAGGACACCACGGGAGTTCACCGCGAGCGCCTATGACCCGCACGGGCACAAGCTCCGGAAGCTCGTCAACGACGCGTGGACACTGGCCCAACCCGAATTCCACGTCAAGCGGCGTCGCTTTGGCCGAGGTCAAGAACCAAAGCAGGATGGCAAGGCAAGGCGATGGACACGCTTATCGCGTTTATCTCGCTTATCCCACAGTGGAGAGCAGTGAATGACGGCAGGAGTTCGGTCGTATCGGTCGTACCCTCTAGTATCTCAATGCGAGTCGAGCATGACTGATGAGCCCAAGAAGACCCGGCGCCGGGGGCACAACGAGGGCAGCATCTTCCAGCGCCCGTCCTTCTATGACAAGACGCGGCGTGAGGTGAGCGACCAGCTCAGGACGGCCCTCACTCAGCAACAGCAGGGTACGCTCCTGGCCTCCGAGCAGATGACCGTCACACAGTTTCTCGCGAAGTGGCTTGAGACCAGGGTCAAGTCCTCGGTCAAGAACCGGACGTATGTCGGGTACGAGAGCATCGTTCGAATCCGGATCGATCCGCACATCGGCTCCCGTCGGCTCGACAAGGTCACACCGCTGGATCTGCAACACCTCTATGGCACGTTGGAACGAGGCGGGTTATCTGGCCGCAGCATCGTTCATACCCATCGCGTGCTGCATCAAGCCTTTCGTCAGGCGATCCGGTGGCAGTACGTGATTCGGAACCCCTGCGACGACGTCAAGCTGCCTCAGACAGCCCGCCTCGAACTCAATGTCCTGGACAAGGCGCAGGTGGCCACCCTGCTAGCCTCGGTTACGGGAGAACGACACACGCTTTACTCGCTCACGGTCAAGACCGGGATGCGTCAGGGGGAACTCCTCGGTCTGCAATGGAAGGATCTAGACCTCGCCGCCGGCCGGCTCTCGATTCATCGCTCGCTTCAGCGGCAGAAGGGCAAGGGACTGGTGTTCGTCACGCCGAAGACCTCACGGTCGCGTCGGTCGGTTCACATGGGCCCACGGCTCGTCGAGGTCCTTCAGGACCATCGCCGATCTCAGCTGGAACAAGGGCTGCTGGCCGGCGACCACTGGCAGGACCAGAACCTCGTCTTCACGAACGCGACTGGCGGGCCGCTCGATCCCAGCCATCAGACCGCGGTGTTCAAGGCGGCCGTCGACAAGGCGAGTCTCCCCCCGATGCGGTTCCACGATCTCCGTCACACCGCGGCCACCCTGATGCTCGGGAGCGGCATCCACCCGAAGGTCGTGAGTGAGATACTGGGCCATTCGATCGTCACCCTGACTCTCGACGTCTACAGCCATTACATCCCGGTCCTGCACGATCAAGCCGCGACGATGATGGACGAACTGCTCGCCGAAAAGGTGGTTCCGGAACGTTTTGCTGTCAGTTCTGCTGTCAGATCCGGCAGGCAGGTCCGTGCCAATGCCAGGCGCCGGAAGAAAATGCCGTACGAATGGGGATTTCGGGATGGTACGGGCGGTGGGATTCGAACCCACATGGGTTGCCCCAGCGGTGTTTAAGACCGCAGCGTCTGCCGTTCCGCCACGCCCGCGTCGCGTCAGGACGCTGTCGTCCGGTCGCCGCCGAAGCATACCTGAAGGGTGGCGGTCGAGACGCCCCTGATCGATATGCTCCCCTGCCGGAACGCTTCCCGGCATCGAGGATGTGACGGCCACGACGGAACCCGAACTGGGAAATCAGGGCAATTCAGAATCCATTGCGACAACCGGTGATCCGGGTGGTGATCGGACCCGTATTACCTGCATGAGACCAAACGGGGTCTCCTGGCAACGCGGCCACCTGATGACGACCCTCCGATCGGGACGCTCCGGCGCCTCCCAAGGGAATGTCTTCGTCGCCACGGGACCGCAGTCGCACCATCGGTTGAAGGAGTTCGAAACATGTCCCAGGCAATCGCCGATCGCTTCATGACCGCTATCCGCGACGAGCGCGCGGGCGCCACCCGCCGCTCCCTCATTGGCAAGTCCGCCCTCATCGGTGGTGGCGCCGCCCTCGCCATGACCTCCTTCCCGGCCATCCGTGCCGCGGCTCAGGACGACGGCCTCGAGGCAGACCCGTACTTCGAGGACGATGGCATCGCCATTCTCAACTATGCCCTGACGCTCGAGCACCTTGAGTCGACCTTCTACCGTGAAGCGCTCGCCATGTTCACCGCCGACGACTTCGACGGTGGTCAAACGATCTACGACCTGATCAGCCAGATCGGGGATCATGAGGCCGCACACGTCGAGGCGCTCACGGCCACGATCGAGGACCTCGGTGGTACCGCCGTCGAAGAGGCGGAGTACGACTTCGGCTACACCGATGTCGCCTCCTTCCTCGCCACCGCTGCCGCGCTCGAGAACGTCGGTGTGTCGGCGTACGCCGGCGCCGCGCCGTCGGTCGCCGTCCTGGCCCCGAGCCTGGTCGAGACCGCCCTCGGCATTCACAGCGTCGAGGCCCGCCACGCCTCCTTCATTGGTGCCCTGATCAACGACGCTGACAACCAGCCGTTCCCGAACGCCGTCGATGCCCCGCGGACCCCAGAAGAAGTCCTAGAGATCGCTGGCCCGTTCATCGTCAGCTAAGGTCAGTCCAGTCCCATCACAATCGTCAAGCGTTTCGATCTCGCCCACTCCCTGTGACCGACGATGACTGAGGCCGGAGTCAGTCATTGCCCTGTCCATCATGTGACGCCCCGGTGCCGACACAGACTGTGTCAGCACCGGGGCGTCGCTGTGTCCGGGAAGTCATGAGCTTGATCACTGCCCTGAACCTGTGCGCCGTCAGAAGCCGAACAAGAACGGCGAACCGTCGAGTCTGTTGCCCGGCGGACGCCTGTGACGCTCTTCGCTCTGCTGGGGCGCAGGACATGATTGGTCTCGCCACCTTCCCTTTGGAAATTCCATCAGGCACCACCGGACTCACCGAACCGCCGTGCAATGGGGTGTCCCCCCAGTGAGCTCTGAGGAGAGACCCAAGCCGCTCCTCCGCCCGGGCAGGGAATCTGCTCAGAGGCGGCAAGTTAGCCTCGCTGCACCGCTCGTCTGGTTCAAGCCAGGGCTGTCGTCGCTCGTGGGGTGGTGAGTTGACTAAGGAGAGCACCAGTGACTGTCCTCCCCGTGTTCCCAAGGGCAGAGGGAGGGCTGGCCGCGTCAAGGGTGCGCTCCCTGTTTCGTTGACAGAGAAGCGAAGCGGTGAAACGAGAGGCGAGCCGCGGTGAATGCCCAACGGCCGTAGGCAACGAACGCCGCCAAGAGTCCCAGGATGAAGGGGAACCGGCGACCTGGTCACGGTTGCCGCGCTGAGCCCGGTCATCGCGGAGCCGGGGCCGTGACGACCGAGCCCTTTATACGGGCTATCGTATCCCTCGCGAACCCGGTCAGCGCTATTGAGTCCCACGTAGTACCCGGATGCTCCCCTGTATAGGCGTGGATTGCGGTCCGAATCAGAGGCGCGTCGTTGGGCAGGTGAGCGACACCCCAAAGTCCGCCGTCGCGTTTGGAGAGGACGACTCTGTCCGTCACCGCCCCCAGTACCCGACAGAGGTTGAGGACACCGTATAGCGGGTCATCCAGGATACCCGCTGCGGCTTCGACGGCATCCGCGACGATGGCGTCGATGTAGTCTTCCCACGGGACGGACGAGAGGTAGTTCGTCATTGGTGCGCCGTAAACCGTTACACCGCAATGCAGGGCGACTGTCAGGTGAGCAGCGAGATCCGGATCGGTCCCGGTGCTCTCCAGATTCACCGTCCCAGCGCGAAACTGGTCCCACCAGGCGGGGGAGACGTGGAGTTCGAAGGGGAGCGGGTATCGGTACCGGTGGAGAGCGTCGACGGTGAGGACGCTCAGCTCAAGTCCTGTCGCCACTGACTGGACAGGAAGGCTGACTAACGCCCGGCCCAGAACAGCTCGCATATCGAGCGGGAGCGGACGAGCGACGACGACCAACGCGTCGATGTCGCTCGTCTCCACTCGGAAGCCACCCAGCGCCAGCGAACCGTGGATAGTCACGTTGAGTAGGTCCGCACCCAGACTCGTGGACAGCAGGCCCGTAACGTCCTGGACTATGGGAAGGACATCGGCGGGTAGGCATGGCTGTGGGTTCATCGATGTCATCCTGGGATAGTGGAGCATTCGATGAAGCCGCGGAAGCGGGCGGAGCGGGACGCGGACCGGCGCGTCGCAGGGCAAGATGCCCCGACATGACCAAGCTATCTGCTGGGGCCGTCCCGCCGGGCGATGGCCCGCTCAGCTTCCCGCCGGAGGATGTCGCGCTGTTCCTCGGGGAAGTCGTCCAGCCGGGCCAGGCGCTCCTCGGGCGTCTCGGTGTTGCGGGGAATGACGATCAAATCCTGGTTCTCACGCCACTTCGCTCCCTCTGCCGCCGTTCGCCCGTACTTGTCGCGTTGCTCGGGCTTGCCGTGTCGATGCGTCATCGGTCGCCCTTTCTCCGGTGTTTCCCGGAGGTGCGCAGGGGTGGCGGTGTGCTGGGTCGCTGACGTTGCCCACGAGATGGCGTTAGCGATGTCAGGGTGACGTTGAGGACAGGACTAGGCGGACTGAAGTCGTGCGTCATGAGGCCGAGTCGCCCGGCCCGTGCTATGTCAGCCTCTGCGTCTTCCCTGAGCTTGCGCATGATGAGAGCTCCCTCTCCAACGATCGCCGACCATGCGATGGCGTGATGGAAAACGAGAGTGAACACCGCCGAATTGGTTTCCTGTTCCAATCCGCACAGCCACGCCACTACGCCATTGCCGCGCTGCGACCATGCCCCCGACGGGACGTTCGCCTCGAACTGTGAGCGGAACCCCGCGCTGTCAACCTCTCGGATGCGCGTCACTTCCACGGGGAGGTCTGGTGACGCCGGGGCGCCGAAGGTGTGAGCGTAGAGCCCCCGAACGACCATTTCGACGGTAAGGTACATGGGGCCGAAGTGGAACGGCACGGCAACGAGGTCCGGGAGCACGAGCCCGGCGGGACTGCGCTGGCGGATCATGACGCCTTGTACGTGCCCGCCCACGGCACCGGGAGGAAGCTGGGAGTAGTTGCCCGCGATGGCCCGCTCGACCTTTAGCTGAAGTCCAAGTGCATTCGGGTGCTGGGCTGCCCGGAAGTGCGTGGCGATGTAGTCACGCAGGTCTCCTTCACCCCCGCTCTTGCGGTCCTGGCAGGCACGGCAAGCAGGTACGGTGATGAGGTCCGGCGGTAATGGGCGGGTGAACAGGGCAACGGGAAACACATGGTCCCGCGTGCCGCCGGGTCCGCCACAGTAGGCGCAGGGTTGGTCTTTCATCCTCGGTTGCGGCACGGTCGGTACACTTTCGGTACAAATGCCCCCGAATATGCCGAACGGCCACCCGGTGAAGGGTGGCCGTTTCTGGCTTGAGGAAGCTGTATTCGCTGGAGCGGAAGACGGGATTCGAACCCGCGACCTTCTCCTTGGCAAGGAGATGCTCTACCACTGAGCCACTTCCGCAGATACGCTCTCGCGTGCAAGGGATAGTACCGATCCGGCGACCGGGTGTCAAGGCACTGCCACGCCGCTGGATTGCTACTCTGGCGGGACCGGCGGCTTGCACTCCCCCATCGATGAGCGGGATCACAGGCGATGTTGTTCGATGCGTCAGGCGTTGGGATCGGCCGATGGTTCGACTCGGGAGACCTGCTCCTGCTGGGTGATGACGTAGCCGCTGGGGCTGAGCGGGTTCGGCTCGAGCTGGAGCAGGTTGACCGTCGTCGGGCCGGACTCCGTCGTCACCTGGGCGGTGAGCGTACCGTCCGGGTAGCCCAGCACCTGCTCGACGGTGACGATGGTGATCTGGTCGGTCTCGGTGCGGGGCAGCGGCGTGGCGAGCGTGGCGTACTGCGCCTCGGTCGGCGACCCAATCTGGGCCAGGAGCCGCTCGAAGTACGGCCCACCGGCCAGCGCCAGTGCCCGAGGGATGTCGCCGGCGTTGATGCAGCCGATCTGTACCCGCATGGTGGCGACGACGGCGTCCACCCGGGACGGATCGACCGGCGCCCCGCCGGTCACCATGGAAGGCGGCGGGGTCATCGCCACTTCCGGGATGCCGATCCGGGTGAGGTCGGCGAACGGAACCGGGGCCACGGTGCAGTCCACCGCGGACGGGGTCAATGGAAGGGCAATCGTTTCCGGTGTTCCGGAACCAGGCGTCGCCAAGAGGCCCATGGCCGGCGTCGCCATGTCCTGCCTGGCTGTGAGCGGGCCAGCGTGAGGGCCCAGGGCGGCGACGGCAACGATCGACAGCATCGCCAACCCGATGGCCAGTCGCCCAACGTTGCTCAGCTGGGACCGCGTCGAAAGACTCGGGGTCACTCTCGATGCTCCATCGCTTTGCGCCAAATCGCCGATGGTCTGGCAAGTACGAACGTCGTCACCACCGGGTTTCGTTATCGGTCTCCTTCCATGATAGCCGCCCCACATAACGGTCTCCGCCCTGAGGTTGGGAATAAGAGGTGATGGACGGAGCGCCGGTTGCGTCACACCACCGTAGCGGTGGTCAGCGCGGGTTCGGTATGCTGCGAGGCAGCTAATCCGTTTGGTGCCTGTCTCTGGTGCCGCCATGGCAGGAGCCCAGCCAATGTCTGCTTCCCCAACCCAGGGTCGCCCTCTTACTCCCGATGACCTGTTCCGGATCGCCCTCGTCAGCGACCCACGGCCGTCGCAGGACGGGCGTCAGGTCGCCTACGTGGTGACGCGGCTGGACAAGGAGGCGGACGCCTACCACGCCGCGATCTGGCTGGCCCCGACCGACCCGGTCGAGGGCGCGCCGCGACAGCTCACCTCCGGCTCCGCCCGCGACACCACCCCGTGCTGGTCGCCCGACGGCTCCACCCTCGCCTTCGTCTCCAACCGGCCGGGAACGGTCGCGGAAGGCGTGAAGGAGCCTAGCGACAAGCCGGGAAGTGGCAAGGACGCCAAGCCCGTCAACCAGATCTGGACGATCCAGCCCGACGGTGGCGAGGCCACCCAGCTGACGGAGTTGCCTCGGGGCGTTTCCGGGCCGGTCTGGTCGCCCGACGGCCGGACGATCGCCTTCACCGCCGGGATCAGTGAGGAGGAGGACGTCACCGCCCAGGGCGGCGAGTACCGCTCCCCCGCCGTTGCCGATGAGCGCGTCATCTCGGACATCGCCTACCGGTTCGACGGTCGCGGTTTCATCGAGACGTACTCGCACATCTGGACCATCCCCGCGACCGGCGGCAAGCCGAAGCAGCTCACCCACGGGCTGTACCAGTTCGGCGAGCCGACCTGGTCGCCGGATGGCACCCGAATCGTCTTCACCGGCAACCGCCAGCCGGACCGCTCGCTGGTTCACCGGTCGCTGCTCTACAGCGTCCCGGTCACTGGCGGCGACGTCCGATCGCTGACCGGGGATGGCATCGACTACGCCTTCGGCTCCCCGTCGTTCTCCCCGGATGGCAGCCGAATCGCGGTCATCGGTAGCGACCAGCCGGGGACGGCCGTCAATGACCAGATCTGGACGATTCCGGCCGGCGGCGGGACGCCGGCCAACCACACTCGCGGCTGGGACCGCTCGTTCGGGGATTCCGGCATGAGCGACGTCTACGTCGGCAGCGACGTCCGACCGGTCTGGACGACGGATGGCCGATCCGTGCTAATGCTCGCTTCTGATTCCGGCGCCACTCACATCTATCGGGCCGACCTCGGCGACGGTGCGGTGAATGAAGCGACCGTGACCGCCGTTACGTCCGGCGACCGGCGCATTCCGGCCTTCGGCGTGCTTGGCGGCGACCCATCCCGGATGGTGCTCATGGTCGGCGAGCCCCACCGCCCGTTCGAGCTCCGCGTCGTCGGTGTCGGGACGGATACCGAGCTGACGACCCACAACCAGGCGTTCATCGACGAGGTCGCGCTTAGCCCGGCCGAGGAGATCCGCTTCCAGAGCTCCGCCGGGGACCGCGAGATCCAGGGCTGGATCCTGACTCCGGCCGGATTCCGGGCTGGAAGCGGCGTGAAACACCCGGCGATCATCCAGATCCACGGCGGTCCGCACGCGATGTATGGTCTCGGGATGTTCCACGAGATGCAGCTCATGGCGGCTCGCGGCTACGTCGTCCTGTATACCAACCCACGAGGCTCTTCAGGTTACGGGGAAGACTTCACCACCACCACCCGGGGCCGCTGGGGTGAGAGCGACATGCCGGACATCATGGGCGGACTCGACGCCCTGCTCGCCCGGGGCGATGTGGATCCGGCACGGGTCGGTGTCACCGGCGGCTCCTACGGCGGCTACCTCACCAACTGGCTGGTCGGCCACACCGACCGGTTCAAGGCGGCTGTCACCCAGCGCTGCGTGAGCAACTTCTACTCGTTCTATGGCACGAGCGACATCGGCTGGACGTTCGGCGACCACGAGTTCGGCGGCACGCCCTGGGCCGATGCCGAGAGATTGCTGGCGTCCTCGCCGATCAGTTATGTCGAAAGCATCCGCACGCCGTTTTTGATCATTCATAACGAGGAGGACCTGCGCTGCCCGATCGAGCAGGCTGAGCAAATGTTTACGTTCCTGAAGAAGCTCGGCCGCGAGACGGAACTGGTCCGGATTCCGGGTGAGAGCCACGACCTCAGTCGAACCGGGACCCCGAGTCGCCGCCTGGCCCGGCTCCATCATCTCGTCGGCTGGTTCGACCGCTACCTCTAATGACTTCGACGCAGGTTCGTCTCACGCGCCGATGGGAATCTTCTCGTAGCGGCGCGCCTTGCAAGCCTGGCCGCCGCAGCGGCCATCGCCTCGCGGGGTGATAACTGGCGGTCTGAGTTCAACCGTGTTCATGGGTTCGAACATCCTGGATGACCGCCCGGTTCCAGCCGACACAGGTGGTCACGAACACCGGCACCCCGTGCGGGATGGCGCCTGGCGGCGCGAACAAGCCAAGCCATGTCCCTACGTCTGTGTGCCGCGACGTCGTTCGGATGATTCATGGATCTGGAGTACCGCCGTGACCACTGATCTGACGTTTGGCCCACCACGCGATGAGGACGATCTCCGGCGATTCGCTCGCCTGAGCGAGTACGCCTTCTGGGACGAGCCGGCGATCAACCCCGATATCGGCTGGCTGAGTGGCGATGGTGGAACCGTCATCCGGCTGGCTCAGCTGGGAGAGACGGTGATCGGCGGCGCGCTGGTCATCCCGGCCGGGCAATGGTTCGGTGGCCGTCCAGTCTCGGCGGCGCTGATCGGAGCCGTCTCGGTCGCGCCGGAGCAGCGCCGGGGTGGTGTCGGCAAGCGACTGGTCGCGGACTACCTCCGGGTGGCGCGAGACGCCGGGCTGGCGATCTCGACGCTCTACCCGGCGTCGTATGGCCTCTATCACTGGGCTGGCTACGAGCACGCCGGAGCCAACCTGCGCTACGAACTGCCCCTGACGACGCTGGCCATGATGCGTCCGTCCGATGACGGCATCGTCATCCGGGAGTATGAGGGCGATGGCGCACCTCTCCGGGCCGCCTACGAGCGCCAGGCACGGCAGGTTCCGGGACAGATCCAGCGTCCGGAGGGCTTCTGGGGCGGTCGGCTGACCGAGGATCGGCGGGCTCTCCACCGCTACGTCGCCGAGGAGGACGGCGAGGTCGTCGGCTATCTGATCTTCACCCAGCGGACATCACCGGATGGGCCACGGGTCCTCGACCTCCGCGATTTCGTCGCGACGAGCCGGCCGGCGTCCCAGGCGCTGCTCGGATTCCTGGCGACGCACTGGGCAAATGCCGCGACGATCCGGTTCTGGGGTGGCGCAAACGACCACCGGCTGCTGGGTCTGCCGGGCAGGGGGCTGCGACCAGTCGATGTCGACCCGTGGATGGTTCGCATCCTCGATCTGCCGGTGGCGCTGTCCGCCCGTGGTTATCCACCGGGTATCACCGCCGAGTGGCACCTCGACGTGGTGGATGACCTGTTGCCGGAGAACACTGGACGCTGGCTCGTCCGGATCGCGAGCGGGACCGCGAATGTCACCCCCGGTGGCGATGGCCGGATCCGGGCGAGAATCAGGGGGCTTTCCGGGCTGTTCTCTGGCGCGTATCCTGCCGAGGCGATGGCCGACTCAACCCATCTTGTCGGATCCGAGGACGATCTGGCCTCGCTGACGCTTGCCTTCGCGGGTTCGTCACCGTGGATGGACGACCACTTCTAACACTGGAGCATGATTCTTCACCGGCGGGCTTCCCGAAATCGGGCGCTCTGGACCTGGCGCAGTAGCCGTCAGGCGATGCAAAAATCGTCAGCGTTGCAGGCCACAGCGGTTTCCTGAGACGTGTCCGATCACGCTTGGACGGTCTGCTCCCCTCTCCGGGCACCTGCAAGCCGAAGCCGCTTCAGCGGGTGAGCGAGCAGGTGAGCCGGAGAGGGGCTGGGGGAGAGGTCGTCTCCGCCAACCACGCGCTTCCAGAGCGCAACCCGCTGTAGTGGGCAGCGTAAGGCTGAAAGAAACGTGCCCTTGGCCGCTCGGGTTGACGCTGCAACCTGTGAACATCCGGCGGCAACATGGTCGAGGCTCCGGAAGCGATCGCTGAGGCTGAACCGGCCACTGATCGTTGTCTGATCTGAATGGAGAGAACCTACAGTGTCCGACGACATCATCTTTGGTCCGCCAATCACTGTCGACGACATCACGCGCTACCTCGAGCTGGGCGAGTACGCTTTCTCGTCGGCCCCGCCCACCACGCCCCGGATTGGGCGGATCGAGGAGGACGAGCCGGACGAACCGTTGATGCGGGTTGCCCGACGGGGTGGTGAGATCGTTGGGCGGGCCCGGGTAATTCCAATGGGCCAGTGGTTCGGCGGCCGCGTCGTCCCGATGGCCGGCATCGGCGGGGTCACTGTAGCCGCTGAGCACCGTTCGGGTGGCGTCGGCACGGCGATCGCGACCGATTTCATCCGGGTCGCGCGGCAGCGCGGGTTCGCGATCTCGACGCTGTTCCCCGCCTCGTTACCCATCTACCGCAAGGCTGGTTATGAGCTGGCCGGGACGAGCTACCACTATGAGATCCCGATCGGGATCACCGCTCCACCCCGACGCCTGATCGAAGGTGTCACGGTCCGGGTCTGGCGAGACGGCATCGAGCCCCTGAAGCCGCTCTACGACCGCGAGGCCGCCCGGACCGCCGGTCAGCTCGATCGGCCGCCGACCTTCTGGTCCGGCGTGCTGGACGACGGCGACAACGCCGTTCACGCCTTCGTCGCCGAACGCGACAGGGTGCCCGTCGGGTACATCGCGTTCACCCAGAGCGGTCAGTACGATGCCGACCGCTACATCGACGTCCGCGACTTCGTCTCGACGGATCGGGCCGCGACCCGGGCGCTCTGGACATTCATCTCCGGGCATTCGGGAACCGTCAGCGCGGTCCGGCTCTGGGCCAGCGCGGCGGACCATCGCCTCCTCGATCTCCCGCATCGTGGCCAGAAGATCCTCGTCGCCGAGCCGTGGACGATTCGGATCATCGATCTGCCGGCGGCCCTGATCGCGAGAGGGTACCCGACCGGTGTGTCGGCGGAGTTGCACCTCGATTATCACGACGACCTCCTGCCGGAGAACACCGGACGGTGGCTCGTTCGGGTGATCGACGGACGAGCGATGGTCGAGCCCGGTGGCGATGGGCGGATCGTCGCGACCTCGCGCGGCCTCGCCCCGGTCTTCGCCGGCTACCTCCCGGCTGACGCGGTGGCCGATGCGGGCTCCCTCGTCGCCTCGGACGACGACCTGGCCCTGCTCAACACGGTCTTCGCCGGCCCATCACCCTGGATGGCCGATTCGTTCTGAGCAGATCCATGCGGCCGGGACCAGCGCCTCAATCGGTTCCGAGCCCTAGCACGGGCGGGGTTACTCCACCCTGGGCTGAATTGCTCTGCTTCGAATGCGACCGGTTGCGATGGGTCCGCCATCGTGAAAGAGGGACCACGTCGTGCGCTCCCTTCGATGGCCGCGAGCACCGTGGTCAACTGGTGACGTCATGTCGGACGATCCGGAAGACGATGGTGATGGCCGTCTGGCCGGTCCCGTCAGTCCTGCCGGGAGCCTCTGAGGGGAACGGCGAGAAGGCACCATCTCCAAGTGGGGCCGACAGGTCTTTCAACAGGCAGTGGGTGTTGTCGCGACCAGAGAAGGCGGGTAACTCATTTCAGTGGTAGCGAAGGGGCGTTGTCTCTACGACAATCCCCCCTACGTCCCGGCACAGGTGCGCGAGGCGTCGCCCTACCTATTGATCATGCAGAGAGTTGGGATGCGAGACGTGCTGCGACGATGGCTACGATTGGGACGACGGGACCCGGCTCCTGGCCCGTCAACAGACAGGTCCGTTCAGGGTTCGGCGTTGGACGGACAACTTCCGGGCGCGACAGACCCTGCTCAACTCAACGAAGTGAGCATCACTTTCTCGGATGACAAACCTCATGGTCTGCTACCAGCTCCTGAAACCCGGTGGGCGTCCGATGCCGCTGAGACACGCGTCCGCGCCTTGCTCTCGTCAGAGGCCGTTTCTGAGGCGACCCGGATCGCGTTGACGGCGCGGCTCGACGCCCTGACCCGTCCGCCGATGGTCGTTGGGAGCCACCTCTCGGCCGATGAAGTCGTCACGCTGCGCGCCCTCTCCGAGCGTCTCGTTCCGCAGTCGGATCGGAAGCTCAAGGTCGACCTCGTCGCCGCGATCGACGCCCGACTCGCAGCGGACCAGGGCGACGGCTGGCGATACGATGCGCTGCCGGCCGATACCCATTCGCTCCGGCGCGGTTTGGTAGGACTCGACGAGACGGCAAGAGAGCTTCACGAGATGGCTTTCGCCGACCTCTCCTCCGACTGGCAGGACGCGGTCCTCCGGTTGGTTCAGACTGGGACGCCACCGGGCAGGACCTGGCGGACCCTCCCTGCCGAACGATGGTTCGAGGACGTGCTGACCGAGTGCTGCGAGATCTACTACGCCGACCCGCTCTCGCAGGACGAGATCGGCTACGTTGGTTACGCCGACCTGCCCTCATGGCAGGCGATCGGGCTCAACCAGCGGGAAGATCGGGAACGCGTCGCGGCCCGGACCACGATCGATCTCAATGGAGGGATGAGCGGTGTCTGATCAGCCGATCGCATCCGGTGCGGATGCTGAAGAGCGGACGGTCAGCGGCAGGGTATCCCACCGAGCAGATCGCTTCATTGCCGGGCCGCGCCTGCTGAGCGGTATGCGGCACCACGATCTCGACGAGGTCGTCGACGCCGTGGTGATTGGGACTGGACCCGGTGGCGCGCCGCTGCTGGCCCGGCTCGCTCGGGCTGGGCTGCGGGTCGTCGCACTCGAGGCCGGCCGGCTCTGGGACCCGTTTGAGGAGTTCGCGACGGACGAACTTGCTCAGGAAGGACTGTTCTGGACCGACGAGCGGCTCAGCGCGGGCGCCAATCCGCTCGCGTTCGGCCGTAACAACTCCGGTTATGGGGTCGGTGGTGGCAGCCTTCACTACACCGCGTATGTTCCCCGACCGCACCCGGACGACCTGACTACCCAGCGAGAATTCGGCATCGGGAAGGACTGGCCGATCGCCTATCGCGACCTGGCGACGTACCTGACGGAGGCAGAACGGACGATCGGTGTCTCCGGACCGAGCCCCTACCCGTGGGGGCCGGACCGACCGCCGTACCTCCTGCCGCCGCTGCCGCTCAACGCCGCGGCGGAGCTCATGCAGACCGGGGCGGCGTCGCTTGGCATCCGGACCTCGCCAGCCCCGAACGCGGCCCTGTCCCGCGCCTACAAGCAGAAGGGCATTGGGCGACGGATGGCCTGCACCAACCGTGGCTTCTGTCAGGCCGGGTGCTCGAACGCCGCGAAGAGCAGCATGGATGTCACATACATCCCGCTCGCTGTCCGGGCCGGGGCTGAGATCCGGTCGGATGCCCATGCGACGATCTTCGAGCAGGCACCCGATGGCCGGATCACCGGTGTCGTCTACCGACAGGGAGAGATGGAGCACCGCCAGCGGACGAGGGCCGTCTTCCTTTGTGCCGGAGCGATCGAGACGCCGCGCCTGCTGCTGCTGAACGGCCTCGCCAACAGCAGCGGTCAGGTTGGACGGAACTTCATGGCGCACGTCGGGATGCAGGTCTGGGGAACGTTCGAGGGCGAGGTCCGGCCGAACAAGGGCATCCCCGGTGGGCTGATCTCCGAGGACACCCACCGACCTAGCGATGCCGACTTCGCCGGTGGGTACCTGCTGCAAAGCATCGGCACGATGCCGGTCAGCTACGCGGGCAGTGTTGCCCGCGGTCGCGGCCTGTGGGGTGAGGCACTCCGGGCGCATATGCGGGATTACAACCACATCGCCGGGATCAACATGCACGGCGAGTGTTTGCCGTCTGACAGCAACTACCTCGAACTCTCGGACGAACTCGACCACCGCGGGCTGCCCAAGCCACGCGTCCACTTCACGACGGGAAAGAACGAGCTTCACCTTGCCCGTCATGGCGAGCGGCTCATGCGTCAGATCTGGGAGGCGGCCGGGGGACGCGATCTCTGGTCGTTCCCCCGCTACGCCCACACCATCGGGACCTGTCGCCTGGGCGACGACCCGGCCGACAGCGTCGTCGACGGGAACGGCCGGAGCCACGATGTCCCGAACCTCTATCTGAGCGACAACTCGACGTTTCCGAGTTCCCTCAGCGTCAACCCATCGCTGACGATTATGGCCCTGTCACTGCGAACCGCCGACCAGTTCCTTGGGGCGCTGGCCCGTCGTGATGACTGACCGGGAATGAGCCGAATGTCAGACAGAGACGGCCCGGACAATCCGCCCAGGCCGACTCTGTCGATGAGTTCCCCGTCTTCGAGCCTTTGAAAGCCGTTAGCTGTGGGTGACTTTGGTCGGGGTGATCACGAACGAGATCCGGGTCTCGGCCGGATTGCGGTAGGGGTAGCTGTCGACGCCAAGATACTTCTTCGCCAGGCTGTCGATGTGGGCATCGGCGCCGTCGGTCGTGCCGGACACCGTACCGCGAACCTCGATCCAGCGCTGCGGGTTCTCCGCATCGACCAGCATGACGGTCGCCTGCGGGCGCTCCTTCAGGTTCTTGTCCTTCTGGCGCCCTTCCGCGGTGTTGATGCGGGGGTTGCCATCGACGATGTCGCCCCAGACCGGGGTCACCTGCGGCTGGCCGTCCGGCATGACGGTGGCGAGGGCAAACAGGACCGGCTTTTCGAACAGGTCGTGGAACTCGGCGGGGATCTGGGCCATGGGATTTACTCCTTCTTTGAACTGATACGAAACCAGAAGCGGACCGGTTGCCGGCCCGATCTTCGTCACCGGGAATCGTCACAACCCGCGCGCGACTCCCGGTGTGTCGCGATCCATCGTCCTACTGCATGGCCTCGATGTCGAGGGAGATCTTGATCTCGTCGCTGACCATGACGCCGCCGGTCTCCAGCGCCGCGTTCCAGGTCAGGCCGAAGTCGCTCCGGTTGAACTTCGTCGTGGCTTCGAAGCCAGCGACCGTGTGGCCGAACGGCGACGCGCCGGACCCACCGAACTCGGCCTCGAGGACGACGGGTCGGGTGACACCGTGCATCGAGAGGTCGCCGTGCACGGTGAACCTGTCGCCCTTGCCGGCCTCGACGCTGGTGCTCTTGAAGGTGATCGTCGGGTGGGCTTCGGCGTCGAAGAAGTCGGCGCTGCGAAGGTGGGCGTCGCGGTCCGCCGAGCGGGTCGTGATGCTGGCGGTCTCGATCTCGACCTCGACGGTAGCAGCGGCGACGTTGGCCGGGTCGTACGAGATCCTCCCGCTGAAACGCTCGAACTGCCCGGCGACCTTGGTCACCATCATGTGGCGAACCGTGAAGCCGACGGCTGAGTGGGCCTGGTCGATCGTCCAGGTGGCGGTCTGAGTGGCGGACATGCGTTCAACTCCCTGGCCGCGGCGTGGTCGCCCACTGGCCGATGGATTTTTCGGGCACCAGGACGCCCCAGTGCGAGGTGCTAACTATTCGTAACCGACTATAGATCCGGTAAGTTGCGTTGTCAACTCGGCGACGGGACTTCCAGGTGAGCGGCGGATGGATGCTTCCGCGGTCAGGCGTCGCCCGATGTCCGCGATGTCGAGATGCTGCCGTCTCTCAACAAGGACTCATCGCTCCTGTACTCAATTGCCGCTACCGCCGATAGTCCGGCCGATCGAATGACAGTGCCCGGTCTTGGTACTCCTGAACATTCCCAGCCGACCCGGTTCCCCAACGATGGCTTCAGAGTGGCTCGCTCGGTGTCTCACCCACCGGGCTCGTTCAGCCCACACCGGCCAATACCCCGCGTCGTTAGTCCGGACCGCGATCGAGGCATCAGCACTCGCGATAATCGAGACATGGCAAAGATCGCAACATCCAGGAAGCAGCGCGTCGTCGCGGCTTCTATGCTTGCGTGGCATTTACAACACGAGCATCACGAGGGGATCGAACATGTCCACCCCAGAAACGTCGCCCGGCATCGGCACAACCATCGTCCAGCCGATGACGGACACGGCACGGCAGACCGCTGGCGGCAAGGTTCTCTGGCACTTCACGATATCGCTGGACGGATTCGTGGCGGGGCCAAACCACTCGATGGACTGGATGACGGGGTTCTCGCTTCGCCCCGGCCTGATCGATGAGTACGTCGAGACGACCGGCGCCGTGCTGGGATGTGGCGTTGGGTGGGATCTGTACCCGGACGCCAGCGCCACGTACGGCGGCGCCTGGAACGGACCGACCTTCGTACTCACCCATCACCCCGAAGACGCAACGCCCTCACCCGGAGGCACATTCCTGAGTTGCGACGTGGCCGAGGCGGTCCGGATCGGGCTCGAAGCCGCCGGTGGCAAGAACCTGGAGGTCCTCTCAGCCTCGATCGGTCGCCAGCTTCTATAGCGCGGACTGATCGACGAGATCGACCTGCACCTCGCGCCAGTGCTGCTCGGCGACGGCATCCGGCTGTTCGATAACCCCGGTGGCGTCCCCGTCCGACTCGAGCTGGTCAACGGCAATGACCGCACGGCCACGATGAATGCGCGTTATCACCCAGTGGCGCCGATCACGTGAGAACCGCTATTCGCTACGGTTTGCTCGGTGGAGGCCCGGTTGCCCCAACCAGCACGGGGTGCTGGGTTCCCCCGGAGCCAGACGATCCGGCCCTCAACGCAGCGCTGACAGGCCGGATTGCTCGTGCGTCAGGTGGTGTCGGTCGGCAGTCTGGAACGTTAGCGGAGACAGTTCCCCAACGTTCTACAGCGGGTCTCACGTGACGTACTCGCTCCCGATGGACGGGTCTGCTCCACTCTCCGGGCACCTGCGGAGCCCAAGCCGCTTCAATGGGTGAGCAAGCAGGTGCCCGGAGAGTGGCCGGGGGAGAGGTCTGCTCCGCCACCAGGCATCGCCTATGACAACAACTCTGGACGACCCCGACACGCTGAAAACGGCTCGACAACGCGCGAGAAACTTTCGGGCCGTAGGTGATCTCTAAGGACGTGAACCATCAGATTCGTTTGCATAGTCACTAATGATCGGTAATAATAGATTCAGGCACAAGCTCACACGTCTGGTAGCCGCAGAATCTGCTTCGGGCGACCACGATGTTGTGGGTCTACATGAAGGAGCGGCCGTATGGCGTCACATGGTTTTCCATCTTCGTTCTGCCCTGTCTATCATCAGGCTGTCGAGTTGATCGGTCGGCGCTGGACGGGCGCCATTCTGCGGTCGATGCTGGCGGGCGCGACTCGCTTCAGTGACATCACTGCCTCGATCCCGTCCCTGAGCGATCGGCTCCTGAGCGAGCGCCTCAAGGAGCTGGAGTTTTACGGCATCGTGACCCGGACGGTCATCCCCCAGACGCCGGTCCGGATCGAGTACCGGCTGACTGAGAAGGGCCGCGACCTCTCGGGTGTCGTCGAGGCGATCTCCATCTGGGGCGAGACGTGGCTCACGCCTGATCCCGAGATGACGGCTGACGGCTGCCCAGATGACGAGATTCGCGTGGTCGATCACCTGGTCGACGAGTCGGCCGAGTCGAGGTCGATGAGCGTCCGCTAGAATTCATGTGGCTCTTTGACAAGAACAGCAAACGGGGTCGCCAGAGAAGGTGGCCCCGTTCGCTGTCTCCTCGCTGCCAGAGGGACAGTGCGATCTGGTGACTAACCAGATCGCACTGTCCTTTCGTCCCTATCGATCGACCGGCTCGCTCCGGTTCCAGTTGGCGATGTTCCAGAAGCCATCGTCAAACGCCTGGCTGCCGTAGTTGTCCTCACCGGTCGCCTTGTCGTCGCCATGGATCAGCGAGTTGTGGATCGCGTACGACCCACTGCCAGCGGCGCGGTTCACCAGCGGCACGACCACGTTGTCCCGCATCAGAATGTCGTTGAGCCGGATGATCGACTGGGCAGCCTCCTCGAGCGTCGCGTAGGCGCCGCCGTTGAGCAGGGCCCACTCGGCGTCGTACTCCGGGTTCTGGTAGCGCTGCGTGTTGGTGCCGGACCAGCCGTTGGAGGCCTGCGCGATGTTCGGCACTCCCTCGCCACCGGTCGTCCAGTTCCCGACATAGGTGATCGGCAGGCTCAGCGGAGCACCGCTCGAGTACATGTTGATGTCGGTGTACATGTGGTTAAGGTTCTGCGTGTTCCCCGCCGCGCTATCGAAGAAGATCCCCGCGTCGACCTGCTCCAGCTGGATCGTGACGCCGATCTCCCGGAGATTCTGCTGGACGATGATCTGGGTCTTCTGGCGAACGGAGTTGATCGAGGTCGACAGGTTCAACTCCAGCCGGACGCCGTTCTTCCCCCGCGTCTCACCGTTGCGCACCCAACCGGCGTCGTCGAGGAGTTGGTTCGCCTGGTCGGTGTCGTAAGCCCAGGTAGTGTTCGGCGATTCCCACTGTGGGTTGCCGGTAATAATGTTCGACGTTGTCCGCTCGCCGTTCGGGTTGTAGAGCCGGTTCAGAATGAGTTCGCGGTCGATCCCCAGCGCAATCGCCTGCCGGACGGCCGGGTCGCTCAGGATCGGGTGCGGGATCTCCCAATAGGACATCTGTCCATCCGGCCCGGCGGTCCGGGGGTCGGAGAAATTGAAGTTGAGTCGCTCCTCGGTCGTCCGCGCCACGGCCCGGATCTGCCCCTGGCCACCATCCAGGTAATCAGCGATCAACTCGGGCTCGAGCTGGACGTTCCAGACGTAGTCCCAGTCGCCGGTCTGCACAACGGACTGGACGGCTGTCGCGACGTCGCCACCGCCGCGAAGGTTCACGCGGGAGAAATACGGCTTGCTTGGGTCGCGGTACGTCGGGTTCAGCGTGAAGATGACCTGATCGTTCGGGGCGAAGCTCTCGACGATGAACGGTCCGGTCCCGATTGGGGCCGTCGTCATGTCACCGCCAGCCTCGATGTAGTGGCGCGGGTAGACCGTGCCGAGTTGCTGGGTCGCGAATGACTCATACCAGTTGAAGTTCTGCTGTCCGAATCGCACCTGAACGGTCAGGTCGTCGAGCGCCGTGATCTCGGTGATCCGAGCCCATGGCTGGATCGAGAGGGCCCCGTTGGCCGGGTCGATGACCCAGCCGTGGGTGAAGACAACGTCGTCGGCGGTGAAGGGCGTGCCGTCCGACCAGACGACGCCCGGCAGCAGTCGCAGGGTGACCTCCGTCAACTCGGCGTTCAAGCCACCATTGGCGATGCTCGGTACCTCGGAGAGCAGGTTTGGCTGAATGCTGCCGTCCTCGAAGATCCGCAGGAGTGGTTCGACGACGAGCTGCGAGGCGACGACATTCGTCGTGCCATTGGCGACGTGGGGGCTAAGCTCGTTGACGGCCTGCCAGAAGAGCAGCTTGAGTTCGCCGTCCTGGCCGCGGACCTTGCCATCGGTCCCGACGGCCGGGGCGACCGCGATCGGAGTGGCCGATGGGGCCGGTGTCGTGTCCTGCGGGTGTGGGGCGGCGCCAACGGTCTGGGCACCGCGGACCAGCCACTGGAGCATCGCGAGACTGGCACCAAGAGCTGTGCCCCGGGCGATGAAGTCACGCCGGCTGATCTCGCCGTGAAGATGCTGGCCGAACAGCTCGCTCACGCGACTGCCTTCGGGCGACATAGCAATGGGACGCTGGTTCATGGCTAACTACTTTCCCTGGATGAAGGGTCGATCGCAAGGTTCGTCACTCGCATCTGTCACGAATCAGGAGAGATCGTTCTGCTCTCCACTCCAAGACCCGGGCATAGGCAGTGCCGAGCTTTGGCAGCTGAGCCCCGGGGGTTTTCCTGGCGATGACGGAGTACCAGGACGACCGTTCCTGACACGAGCGACGAGGGCATCGAACACCGGCGTGAGCCATTGGCTCTGGTTCATGCGACATACATTAGATTAGTAGATCAAGATTGTCAAAATAGCTCGAGCACCGCCGGGTCAGTTCCGGCGGCTGGGCCGGACAAGCAAGTCGAGATCCTCATCGTTGATCTGGAAGACGTAGCCAGCGACCGAGACGATCGCCGGTGAGCTCACCTCACCCCAGCGGACCTCTACCTGGTGTCCCTCGACGTTGAGGTCCCGAGACGGCTCGATACTGAACGGGTGGCGCGGGTTCCGGTAGATCCTTGCTGTCCCGCCGAGCTCCTCGACCGCGGTCATTGCCAGTCGCAGGGCGGTCTCTTCGTCCATCGGGGTATCTGATCCAGCCATCGTCGTTCACCTCTTGCCAACCGGATCGTCGGGCGGATCGCACGATATCGCTGCCTGGGCCTGCGCCGGATCAAGCAAAGGTGGCTAGTCACCCCTTTCGCCCCAGTCGCCGGCTCTGGTATCGTCCGGTGTGTTTCCGCCGCAAGCATACAGGCGGCCGGCCGGTGCGTCTGACGATGCCATCGATCAGGATCGCAGCGATGGCCGAGCCGCCGGAGGATGTCCCCGATGGTCGCCGCACCCCCGACACTCCATGATGCCGTCGATGAGATTCTGCCCGGCCTCGTTGCCGACCGTCGCTACCTCCATGAGCACCCCGAACTCGGAATGCAGGAGACCGAGACGGCGAAGTTCGTCGCTGCCCGCCTCCAGCAACTCGGCCTCGAGGACATCCGCACCGGGATTGCCAATACCGGTGTGACAGCGCTGATCCGTGGGACCAACCCGGACGGACCAGGCGCCGGCAAGGTCGTCATGCTCCGGGCCGACATGGACGCTCTCCCGATCGAGGAGGCCAACGATGTCGAGTACCGCAGCCAGAACCCTGGCGTAATGCACGCCTGCGGGCACGATGCCCACACCGCCATCCAGATGGGCGTCGCCCGGATGCTGATGGAACGGAGGGATCAGTTCGCCGGGACCGTCAAGGTCCTGTTCCAGCCCTGCGAGGAAGCGCCGCCGGGTGGGGCGCGGTTCATGATCGAGCAGGGCGTCCTGCAGAACCCGGATGTGACGGCCACATTCGCGATTCACATGGCCAACTCGATGCCGGTCGGGCAGGTCGGGACGCGGGCCGGTGCCCAGCAAGCCGCTGCCGATCTGTTCACGATTACCGTCCAGGGCAAGGGCGGCCACGGCGCCGCCCCGCACACCACCGTTGATCCGATCGTCGTCGGTTCGCAGATCGTGGTGGCGCTCCAGACCCTCGTCTCCCGCGAGACCGACCCACTCGCATCCGTCGTCGTGACGGTCGGCAGCTTCAGGGCAGAGTCCGCCCCAAATGTGATCCCAGACACCGTCGTCATGACCGGAACGGTCCGGACGCTGGATAAGGAGATCCGCGAGCACACTGCCGAGCGATTACAGACACTGGTAACCGGGATTGCCAAAGCGATGGGCGCGACGGCAACCGTCGACTACCAGTGGGGCTACCCGGCCCTGGTCAACGATACCGACATGGCCCAACTGGTGCTGGAGACCGCGGCCGAGGTCGTCGGGAAGGAGAACGTCATCGTGATCCCGCCGTCGATGCCGGGTGAGGACATGAGCTACTTCCTCAACGAGGTGCCGGGCTGCATGTTCGTCGTCGGCTCCATGAACACCGACAAGGGGTTCGTCTGGGGCCATCATCACCCGCGCTTCGACATCGACGAGAGCTCGATGGCGATCGGCGTCGAGATGATGACGACCGTCGTGATGAACTATTTCGAACGGGGATAAGTTCGGACCGATCGTCGGGGATGGGGTCGCGCCATCCGGACCGCTGTGTCCCGTCTCGTAGGGTCATGGGCTCACGCTTCGCTGGCCCTGACCGGCGCCCGCAGGCGACATCGTCCCGCAGGGCGATAACCGGTGTCCCGGGTTCAATGTTGCCCGAGTGATCCGCGAACGCACGAATCGGTCTGCAGGGCAAGGGCCCCTGCGGCGGGCGGACGACCACAAGGGTCGCCCCTACGGGATCGGCGTCGCCGTCGTCGCAGAATGTCTGTACCACGGCGTTTTGAACACAAGGAGACTGCCCAATGTCTGTCGCTGACCTCTCCACCCTCGATGCTGCTGTCGATGAAATCCTGCCTGGCCTCGTCGCCGACCGTCGTCACCTGCATGAGCATCCCGAACTCGGGATGCAGGAGACCGAGACCGCGAAGTTCGTCGCCGCCAGGCTGGAGCAGCTCGGGCTGGACGAGATCCGGACCGGGATCGCCAACACCGGGATTACCGCCCTCATTCGCGGGACCAACCCGGACGGCCCCGGTGCCGGCAAGACGGTCCTCCTGCGGGCCGACATGGACGCGCTGCCCATCCTCGAAGAGAACGACGTCGAGTACCGCAGCCAGAATCCGGGCGTCATGCATGCCTGCGGGCATGACGCGCACACGACGATGCTGATGGGGACCGCCCGCATCCTGATGGAACGACGCGACCAGTTCGCCGGCACGGTCAAGGTCCTGTTCCAGCCGGCCGAGGAGGGTCCTGGCGGTGCCGAGCCGATGATTGCCGAGGGCGTGATGGAGAACCCGCACGTCGACGCCGCCTTCGGGATCCATGTCGCCGGGGACCTCCCGGTCGGCCAGGTCAAGGTCGCCTCCGGTCCTCGGAGCGCCGCCGCCGACTCGCTCCACCTGATCATCCAGGGCAAGGGCGCTCATGGAGCCGCCCCCCACAAGGGCATCGACCCGATCGTGATCGGCGCCGAGATCATTACCGCGTTGCAAACCATCGTCTCGCGGAACGTCGACCCGCTCGACCGCGCCGTGATCACCGTCGGGGCGCTGCACGCCGGGATCGCGCCGAACGTCATCCCCGATACGGCCGAGCTCCGGGCGACGATCCGGTCGTTCAAACCGGAGGTTCGCGACCTGCTGGCGAAGCGCATCCCGGAGGTCTGTGAGGGCATGGCCGAGGCGATGGGCGGCAGCGTGACGGTCAACTATCACTTCGGCTACCCGCCGCTGGTGAACAATGTCGAGATGGCCGGACTGGTCAAGCGGGCGGCGACTGATGTGCTGGGTGAGGAGAACGTCCACGAGGCGACGCCGGGAATGGGTGCCGAGGACATGGCGTATTTCCTCAACCTGGTGCCGGGTTGCTTCTACAACGTCGGCGTCCGTAACGAGGCCCGCGGGATCGTCTGGGGCGCCCACCACCCGAAGTTCGACCTGGACGAGGACTCGCTCGGCGTCGGTGTAAAGGTCATGACGAGCGTCGTGATGCGGTATTTCGCCGAGGGGTAGGGGCGTTCTCCCGTTGGTGGCGTTCTTTTCGTAAGGGCGAAGCTTGCGAGTCCGGCCGCCGCGGCGGCCATCGCCCCGCAGGGCGATAACCGGTCCGAAGGGTTCACCCCTACCCGGATCTAGCCAGGTCGTCCGCACCCCACCCACGGCCGAGATCGAACCGGGTGTCAGCCGATCGGCATTAACGGCGATGGCGCCTCGCGGCGCAGGCTGCTTCGGCAGCCGGGCGGGGCAAGCCCACGCCCCTACGGATTGACGCCGTTCGCTTCAGGCGTTGTCGAATACTCACGGTTGGAAGGATTCCTCGATGACCACCACCACTCCGTCCCTGCACGACGCCATCGACGAGATCCTGCCGGGGATGGTGGCAGACCGCCGTCATCTCCATGAGCATCCGGAACTCGGGATGCAGGAGTTCGAGACGGCGAAGTTCGTCGCCGGGCGGCTGGAGCAGCTCGGCCTCGATGACATCCGGACCGGGATTGCCAACACCGGCGTGACGGCGCTGATTCGCGGAACCAATCCGGACGGGCCGGGCGCTGATAAGGTGGTTATGCTCCGGGCCGATATGGATGCCCTTCCGATCGAGGAAGAGAACGATGTCGAGTACCGTAGCCAGAACCCCGGCGTGATGCACGCCTGTGGGCACGACGCCCACACGACGGTCCTGCTCGGGACGGCCCGGATCCTGATGGGACGGCGGGATCAGTTCGCCGGCACGGTCAAGGTCCTGTTCCAGCCCTGCGAGGAGCAGCCGCCGGGCGGGGCGAAGTTCATGATCGAGCAGGGCGCGCTCGAGGACCCACACGTCGATGCGGCCTTTGGGTTACACGTCGCCCCCGACACCGAGGTCGGCAAGGTCAAGGTGCTGGAGGGGCCGGTCAGCGCCGCCTCGGACACGTTCTTCGTCGAGATCCAGGGGCGCGGTGGCCACGGCGCCTACCCGCACCTTGGGGTCGACCCGATCATGGCCGGCGCCCGGATCATCAGCGCCCTCCAGACACTCGTCTCCCGGGAGACCGATCCGCTGGAGCGGGCCGTCATCACCGTCGGGTCGCTCCACGCCGGCGAGGCTGACAACGTCATCCCGGACACAGCCGCGCTGACCGGCACCGTCCGGACCTTTAGCGAGGCGACCCGCGAGCACTTCGCTGGTCGCATCCCCGAGGTCATCACCGGGATCGCCGAAGCGATGCAGTGCACGGCGACCGTCGATTACCAGCCCGGTTACCCGTCCATGGTCAACGACGCGGGGATGGCGGACCTCGTCCGGCGAGCGGCGACGGACGTGCTGGGTGCCGACAACGTGCTGCGCGGGACACCGATGATGGGCGTCGAGGACATGGCCTACTACTTCCAGCAGGTGCCAGGCTGCTTCTACAACCTCGGGGTCGGCAACGCGGAGCTTGGGATCGGTATAGGCGTCCACAATCCGCGATTCGAGATGGACGAGGCGTCGCTGGCGATCGGCGTCGAGGTCATGACCGCCGTCACCCTGCGCTACTTCGCCGAGGGATAGCCGGTCACCAACTCACAGGAGATCAGGCCCGATGACGACGATCCTGCTGACTGGCTTCGAACCCTTCAACGGCGCGGCGACCAACCCCTCCTGGCAGGCGGTCAGCCGGATCGCGGCCCGATGGGACCGTCTGGAGACGCTGATTACCGCGGAGCTGCCGGTCGCGTTCGGAGCGACCGGCGACGCGATGCGGGCACTGCTGGCCGAGCACCGTCCCGACCTCGTCGTCGCGGCCGGCCTTGCGAATGGCCGCAGGCAGATCACGCCCGAGCGGGTCGCCATCAACATCGATGACGCCCGGATCCCGGACAACACCGGCCGGCGGGTAATCGACCAGCCAATCGTCCCCGGCGGTCCGGCGGCGCACTTCAGCACGCTGCCCATCAAGGCGATCGTCGCGGCGCTAACGGAGCGCGAGATCCCGGCGGCGGTCTCGAACTCGGCCGGGACGTTCCTCTGTAACGACGTCTTCTACGTGCTCATGGATGAGATCGCCCGCTCGTATCCCGGCACCCGCGGCGGCTTCGTCCACGTCCCGCTTGCCAGCCAGGACGCCCCGGAGGACCAGCCGTCGCTCCCGATCGCGATGATTACCGGCGCCCTGCAGCTCATCATCGAGACGAGCCTGCGGACGGTTGGTGATGTCGCCCTGGTCGGAGGAGCTGAGCACTGATCGTCGTCGGGTTCAGAGAGTTTTAGGTTGCTTCGTGTCGCCGCTCAGGGAGACCAGCCGGGTCGTGAGGTGGTTGAGTTCTGTCGACAAGGCGGATGCGGACCCTGACAGGTCCAGACTGAGTCCGAGGACGCGGATGTCGGTGTTGTGGACAAGGATTGGGACGATGCGGTCCGGTCCGGCCCCCGTTTCCCGCCCATTGGCAAAAATTGGATCTTGTCCGAAGCCGCGCTTCCGCGTACCGTAGCGACATCGACAGGTCGAGACTTAGCAAGGAAACGAACTCAGTGGTGATAGAGTTGTACTCGGAGCAGGATGCAGAAACCAAAGTCATCGTTCCCGAGCTGGTGCGTCTTGGGTACGATGAACGTGATCCACTGAGTCGGGTGGTTCTTCGGTTCCGTGAGCCGATCACAGTGAATCAGGGCCGCGAGAGTAAAACCATCTTCGCGGATATTGTAATACATGTTCATGGTGAACCCCTCATTGTTATCGACGCGAAGAATCCGCGTGAATTCTTGACGGATAACGACCGAGAACAGGTAATTTCTTATGCGCGGTTGATCGGAAACGTGGCGCCATACTCTGTTTTGTCCAATGGAGTAAAGTGGCGATATTTTGATACCATATCAAAAGCCGAAATTAAGGGTATTCCCAGCTATTCAGATTTAGTCCGCGATATCACTCGTCGTCGACTTTCGACAGGACAGCGCGAAAACCTACGTGATCAGGCCACTCGTACTCTCTTTGCTATCGAAAGTGCTAAAGAGCTTTCGCGCTTGATGAGACGATGCCACGACATCATTCGAAACATTAAGGGGTACGACCCTACCAAAGCTTTTGATGAACTGTCTAAACTACTTTTTGCGAAGATGTACGAAGAAAAGGAGCTATCCGAAGGTAGACGCACGGAGAATCGCTTCACCATTCAAAGCGTGAAGAGGATGCGAGAGAACGGAGTAGAAATTATCCAGACACTCTGGCGAGACACCGTCAAATCTGATCGCTATAGAGAGGTCTTCTCTGACGATGATGCCTACGGTGAGATTGAACTTCCTCCCGCCGCGATTGATCAGATCGTAAGAATCTTAGAGGATAAGAGCTTGGGCCAAACCGATTTAGATGTAAAGGGAATAGCATACGAGGAATTTCTGGCCTCGACTTTCCGTGGAGGGGGGCTTGGCCAATACTTTACACCTCGTGAAGTCGTGAGCTTTATGATAGATATCATCGATCCGGCTATTGGAGAAAAAATCATTGACCCAGCTTGCGGCACTGGGGGCTTTCTTATTAGGGCCTATGATATTGTCGGGAATAAGATAGCGAACTCTGAACTGTCAGGGAGAGACAAGAAAGAGCGACTCAAGAATCTCGCCGACTCTTGCCTGGTCGGGGTCGATTGGGATTCTAGAGCTGCTCGTACCTGCGAAATGAACATGATCATTCATGGCGATGGACATGCTGGCATCTATCAGGCACACGCACTTGATACCTCTGAGCTGGACAGAAAGGTTCGAGATCGACAACGGATGTATCCATTGGCACCCGGCATTGATGAAGAAACGTTTGATGTGATTCTTACCAATCCGCCTTTCGGAGCCTCTGATCAGCGAAATGATGTGTTTGCCCAGTATGAGCTTATGGGAAAGAGCCAAAAGCGGGATGTTTTGTTTATCGAACGCTGTCTCCGCCTACTGAAGCCGGGTGGGAGAATGGCCATGGTTGTCCCAGAGGGTATCCTATCCAATAAGAACGACCGTCAGGTAAGGAACCTGATTCGCCGTGAAGCGATAATCAAGGCAATAATTCGATTGCCGCAAGACGCGTTTCAAATGAGCGAAGGTGCGGCTTGCACGAGCGTACTCTTCGTCGTGAAGAAGGACGCTGATGACCCATCTTCACAAGAGCAGTCGGATATATTTTTTGCGCGAGCAGAATATGTAGGAATAAGTCCTTCAGGTAAGCCGATCAACGAAAATGATCTTCTAACCATTAAGGAGCACTATCAGCGCTTCCTTGAGAATCACTGGGATGGAATTGAGCTACGCGCAACAGGCAGCGATCGTTCGGAGATCATTCGTGGAGCACCGAGCGAGGCCCGGGGAGTCTGGCTTGAACCCACTAAGAATCGAACGAGTTTGCTGTACGATCGGCTGAGCTACGTGGTCAGGTCTCCAAGAATTACTGATCGCTTCAGCTACACCTTCGACCATCCTGAGTATCAACGAATCATGAATGAGTTATCCGCTATTTCTGGGACAGTTACGGCCCTGGAAGACATCTGTGTTCCAGGCTTTCCATCACGCGGCAAGAAACCTTCCGAAGAGTCCATAGAAGGTATTCCCGTAATTAAAGTTCGAAACGTGACTGGACGTGGAATCAATCTCGAAACAGAGTATGCCCCGGACACGGAAGTAACTCGGCGTGAGGGCTCACGCGGAATGCTGAGACAGAATGACATTCTCATCAATTCAACGGGAGAAGGGACCATTGGAAGGATCGACGTCTACCCTTATGAGGATTTGGCGATCGCTGATGGTCACATTACTATCTGTCGATTGAGAGAGGGGATAAGCCATGAATACGTGGCCGAGTTTCTGAAGAGCGAGTATGCTCAAATTCAAATGCTTAGTCGGGTCTCAGGATCGACCGGTCAAACGGAGCTATTGGTCGACCACGTCCGAAGTATCAGAATCCCGATTCCCACAGTTGAGGAGCAGATGGAAATCGTGACAATGATGGAGCAAGCACGACGACAACAAGATGCGCTGTTGAGTAACGCGCGACAGCTAATCGAGGAAGGAGCAGATGCTTTGGCAAACGCTCGAGAGCGGATGGTGTCACGGATGCGTAACCAAACAGCTAACGCACCTTAAGAGGACCTTCTTCACTGAACCCAATAAGGAGCAGACGATGACCATCCCCTCCCCTACCGAGCAACTCGTCTCCGTCGACTGGCTGGCGGACCACCTGGATCACCCCGGCGTGCGGATCGTCGATATCCGGGGGTATGTCCGGACGACGGACCTCGGCGGCGGCAGGCAGGAGGCGACCTACGTTGGGGCGCCAGAGGAGTACGCCGCCGGGCACATCCCCGGGGCGGTCGTCGTGGACTGGACCAGCGACATCACCGACCCGGACAACCCGGTCAAGGCCCAACTGGCCGGGGCGGAGCGCTTCTCCGAGGCGATGGAGATTCGGGGGATCGGCGACGACACCCTCGTCGTCAGCGTGGACCACACCGGCGGCCATATGGCGACCCGGCTCTGGTGGGCACTGCGCGCCTACGGGCATGACCGGGTCGCGATCCTCGACGGCGGCTACGCCGCCTGGAGCGCCGCCGGCAAGCCGCTCAGCACGGACGAGGTGACGCCGGACCGGGCGACGTTCACGCCACGCTACCGGCCCGAACTCGTCGCGTCGATCGAGGGCGTGCTGCTGGCGACGGAGCACGGCCAGACGGCGATCATCGACGCTCGCGACGCTGGTCAGTACGACGGCTCCGTCCAGCGCGGCTCACGGGGTGGCCACATTCCCGGCGCGATCAACATCCCGGCCAAGTCGCTGATGAACGCGGATGGCACGCAGAAGACGGTCGAGGAGCAGGCCGCGATCTTCGCCGACGCCGGGATCAGCGCCGAGACGCCGATCGTCGCCTACTGCAACGGTGGCGTGACCGCGACCGCCGTCCTGTTCGCGCTGGAGCGGACCGGCCACACGAATTACGCCAACTACGACGGTTCCTGGAACGAGTGGGGCGAACGCGACGACGTCCGGGTGGTGAAAGGCTCGACGCCGGGAGGCCGTTGATTTCCAGCGGTACTCGGATGAATTATCTGACCTTGACGAGCGGCGCTGCTCCCCTCTCCGGGCACCTGCGAACCGAAGCCGCTTCAGCGGGTGAGCGAGCAGGTTCTCCCCGGGCCGGGGGAGAGGTCTGCTTCGCAACCTGGGCGCTTCAATAGCAACCGGCTTGACTCAACAGCGAAGGAGCGTCGAATGAGTGACCAACCCGCCACCGACGCCCAGCCGCGACGGACGCACACCTACCGCTCGACGATCCGCTGGACGGGCGACCGGGGCAGCGGCACCTCCGGCTACCGGGAGTACGACCGGCTCTACGACGTCCTGGTCGACGGCAAGCAGCCCATTGCCGGCTCGTCCGACCCGCTGTTCCGGGGCGACCCAACCCGGCACAACCCCGAGGATCTGCTTGTCGCATCGGTCTCCGCTTGCCACATGCTCTGGTACCTGCATCTCTGCGCCGATGCCGGGGTGATCGTCGTGGATTATGTCGACGACTGCGATGGAAGCCTCGCTGAGAATGCGGACGGCAGCGGCCGCTTCACCGCGATCACCCTCCGGCCGCGCGTCACAATCGCGGCTGGTTCCGACCCGGACCGGGCCGTCGCGATTCACACCGACGCCAACCGGATGTGCCCGCTGGCCGCGTCGATGGCGTTCCCGGTTCGCCATGAGCCGACGGTCTTCGTCGCATCAGGAGGCACCGGCTGAGTTGGGAAACGCCGCATGGAAAACGTTCGAGCGCGCCCCGGAGATAGTCCAGGGCGCGCTCGCAATCGGGTGCCAAGGGCCGGACTCGAACCGGCGACCGCACGATTTTCAGTCGTGAGCTCTACCAACTGAGCTACCTTGGCGGGAAGTTCGGGTCTGGACGCGACCACGGCCAGGTGGGCGATAGAGGGCTCGAACCTCTGACATCCACGGTGTAAACGTGGCGCTCTACCGACTGAGCTAATCGCCCAGGCTGAGCCTGTCGCTCAGGTTGGCCCGACCGCCGTGGTCGGGCCGATGCGTCCGGTGCCCAGGAGAGGACTTGAACCTCCACGCCCTTGCGGGCACTAGCCCCTCAAGCTAGCGCGTCTGCCGATTCCGCCACCTGGGCAGGTGTTTGTACGGCGCGCGAGAGTATAGGTTTGTCGGACGAGCGCCGTCAAGCGGCCATTCGGGCAATCGGGTCCTGTGCGGTCTTCGCCTCTGCCATCCGACGCCGGCGGGGGAGCAGTGCGGCCGCGGCGAACAGGGAGAAGGCCACGAAGGCGGCGACCGTGCGGATGTCGTTCCAGCGGGACCAGTCCCAGATGTACGCCTCGGCCAACGCGGTGCTGGATGGGTCGAGGACGCCGTAGCCAGCCAAGTTGTCGTCGAAGCGGTTGTTGAAGACCAGGGTGACGAGGAACGCGCCGACGAGGTAGACCGCGCCGGCTCCGACCATCAGGATGCTACCGGGGCCGTCCCTGCGCACCAGGCCGACGACGACCGCGACCGCCGCGAGCGCCGCCGCCCCGTATGAAACCAGGCCGAACAGCGGACTGTCCACCCCGGCGATCGCCTGTATCGACGGCAGCGCGACGAGCCCGTTGGCATCATCCAGCCCCGGAATGACCAGCAGCGTCGGCAGGTCCACGAGCCCGTCGACGTTGTCAAGCCCGGGCATGATCAACGCACCGAAAGCGAAGAAGACCCCGGCCATCAGGCCCGTCACGAGCAGCGCCGCCAAGGCAACCGTCCGCTCCAGTGTCTGGCCGAACCGGGACGGCCCGCGAGTCGTCCTCGTGTCCTCTGCCGGGGTCACGGTGGTTGAACGCCGCGTCGTTCGTTCAGGCAGAATGTCGTCGCTGCTGTCCAAGGCTGTCTCCCGGTCTGACTGGGCCGAGCGTGGCACGACTGACTCGTCGTGCGGAGCCGATCATCCTGGGCAGTGTCCGGGCGAGACGTCACCGGGATGTGGCGCCGATGTGGCTGAATGGCGCGGAGGGTCTGCTCGAACACGGCTGACGATGTCGATTCAAAGAGGCAAGGAGTAGGCACGATGGCGATTCCCATGATGCATCACGTCCTCGTCGCGATCCCAGTCGGAGGCGAGGAGACGGCGCGGCGGTTCTACGGCGAGCTGCTCGGGCTGACAGAAGTACCGAAGCAGGCCGACATGCGCCATCGCGGCGGACTCTGGTTTCGGACCGGCAACATCGACCTCCACCTCGGTGCCGACCCGGATTTTCAGCCAGCCGACAAGGCGCATGTCGCGTGGCAGGTCGACGACCTCGACGGTCTCCGGACACGGCTGACCGAAGCTGGATACACGACGACCGACGACATTCCGCTCGATGGCTTCCGCCGCTTCCACGTCCCGGACCCGTTCGGCAATCGGGTCGAGCTCCTGACGCCCTTGCCGGAGTAACGGTCGCCACCCCTTGGACGAGTTGTCCGTCTGCTCACGCAATCACTCTGGACGCGATGACAGGAGCCTTGCGAACGAAACCGATGTCGGTGCTACGCTCACGCCACAGCGACGGTGAGATCAGGACAGCTCCCGCCAGCGGCGATGCCACGATGTGTCAGGATGGACCCATGCTCTACCCCAACGATCAGTGCTTGCTCGATGCCGCCACCGATCTCGCGGTCAGGCCTGGCGACGATCCTGCTCGGTCGCCGCAGCGGCGATGGACAGTGCCGGTCGTGTCCACACCGGAGTGAACGGCTTCCACTTCTCGGGCGGACTGTGTGCGGAACTCGTCGTGCCGGGTGCCGCCGCCGGCGCCGGCGCGGATCCCCTGATGACCATCGTGGCCGTTGGCGATGGGGGGCGCGGCGTCATCGCGCCGTACGGGCAGTGCCGGCAAACGCTCCTGGATCTCCATCCCGACCTCTTCGCCATCGTTCCAACACAGGACGGTCCGGACTGCATGCCGATCCGCGAACTGCTGCCGTATGCCTATCGCCACCCGGACGCGGCGCCAGCACGGTTGGTGCGCTTCAACAGTGGTCACTACGACCGCATTGCAGCGGGACTGAAGACGGCGACCACGCGCCATCGCGGCCCGGTCACCGTTGGGCCCGCGCCACTCGTGTTCGAAGACGAAGACGATAACGGCTACCGGCGCCGGCCTGGCGTGATGGACAAGGTAGAATCCCGTTGCTTCGACGCGCTGACCGAGGAGGACGCGCGCCTGGAGAATCTGTCGTCAGCGGATGCGCTCCGGGACGGCTTGCGGGGTCACTATCCCGGCATTGCGAACGACGCGATCGTGGATGTGGTGCAGTTCCACCTCGATCGCGGGACCTCCTGACGACGACGTGGAGCGTCAATTGGTGCGTGCATCGGTATGCCAACGGGTCGTTTGCTCACCCCTTGCTCGTGAACCGACGGAGCGATACCGGGTACGATGGCGACAGTCGCCGGACGGCCGTAGTGATGTCGCGTTGCGTGCCGCCGGACGAGCCCGTCCATATGGCTAAGTTCAGGAGCCCGGATGCGCAGTCACCTCACTCACCTGGAATGCAGCAATTGCGGTACGACCTGCCCGGCTGATCGCCTCCAGACCGTTTGTCCTGTCTGCGGCAAGGTGCTCTACGCCCGCTACGACCTGGCTGCCGCGGCCGCGGAGATGACACCGGCGGCGCTGGCCGGTCGGCCATGGAATCTGTGGCGCTACTTCGAGATCCTGCCGGTGCGGGACCCGGCCAACGCGCTCACGCTCGGCGAGGCAGGTACGCCGCTGCTCCGGATACCGACCCTCGGTCACGCCTTCGGGCTGGACCGGCTCCTGGTCAAGGACGAGGGAATGAATCCCACCGGCAGCTTCAAGGCGCGTGGTCTCGGCATGGCGGTCTCCCGGTCCAAGGAGCTCGGGGCGGGGTCGGTCGCGATCCCGTCGGCGGGCAACGCCGGCTCGGCAATGGCCGCCTATGCCGCCCGCGCCGGACTGCCGGCCTGGGTCTTCATGCCGGCCGATGCGCCGGCGGTGATGAAGGCGGAATGCATCGCCTACGGGGCGAAGGTCTTTCTGGTCGACGGGCTCATCAACGACGCCGGCAAGATCGTCCGGGAGGCCGGTCCCGTCCACGGCTGGTTCGATGTGTCGACGCTCAAGGAGCCGTACCGGGCGGAAGGCAAGAAGACGATGGGGCTGGAGCTAGCCGAACAGCTTGGTTGGCGCGTCCCCGATGCGATCGTCTATCCGACCGGCGGCGGGACCGGCATCGTCGGGATGTGGAAGGCGTTCGACGAGTTGGAGACGATGGGCCTGATCGGACCGAAGCGCCCGAAGATGATCGTCGTCCAGGCGGAGGGTTGCGCGCCGATCGTACGTGCGTTCGAAGCGGGCGAGCGGCACGCCGAGCCGTGGCGGGGGGCGTCCACCGTCGCCGCCGGTCTGCGCGTGCCGGTCGCCATTGGCGATTACCTGATCCTCGACGCGGTGCGGCAGAGTGGCGGGACCGCGATAACGGTTTCCGAGACGGAGCTGATGGAAGGGGTGCGGCTGGCCGCGACCCACGAGGGCCTCTTCGTCTCGCCGGAAGCGGGCGCCGCCTTCGTCGCCACGCGCTGGCTCCGGGAAAGCGGCTTCCTGCGCCAGGACGATGAGGTCGTCATCTTCTCGACCGGCAGCGGCATGAAGCACACCGACCTGGTCGATGTCGATCGGTTGCCGGTGCTCGATCCGAACGACGCCGATCTCGCGGCGACCGTAACGACGGTCCGGGCATAGCTCGTTGGATACCATGACGACGGGCGACGGTCGGCCGGAGGAGTCTACGTGGCGATGACACTGGCGGAGATGGGTCTGGACGGGCTGGTTGCGGAGCTGATGACGCGGGACCGAGTGCCGGGCCTGACGATCGGGATCCTCGATGGCAACGAGACATCGTTCGCCGCCTACGGGATGAGCAGCCTAGAGACTGGAGTGCCGGTCGTCCCGGAGACGGTCATGCAGATCGGCTCGATCTCGAAGGTCTTCCTCGGCACCCTCGTGATGGGTCTCGTCGAGGAGGGCCGGCTCGATCTGGATCAGCCGATCGTCGAGCTCCTGCCTGGTTTCCGGCTGGCGGACGTTGCCGCGACCAACGTGATTACGATCCGCCATTGCCTAACGCACATGACCGGCTTCGAGGGTGACCGTTTCGATGACCACGGCCGGGGCGACGATGCCCTCGCCCGCTGCGTCGCTGGCTACGCGACCCTCGCCCAGCAGCTTGCGCCGGACACCACGTTCAGCTACTGCAACACAGGCTTCAATCTGGTCGGCCGCGTCGTCGAGGTCGTGCTTGAGCAGACCTATGAGGAGGCAATGCGGGAGCGCGTCTTCGCGCCGCTCGGCCTGACGCGAGCGGCGTTCTTTGCCGAGGAGGCGATCCTTCAGCATGTCGCCGCCGGGCACCTGACGCCGGTGGACGGCGGGGACCGCGTCGCCCGGCCGTATCCGCTCGCCCGGAACACCAATCCGGCCGGCGGGATCATCACCGACGTCGCTGAGTTGCTCCGCTTCGCCGCCGCCCACCTCGGACTGATCGACGTTCCGACCCCGTTTCCAACCCTAGCGACGCGACGGTCGATGCGAGAGCAACAGGTCGAGATCACCGCGACGACCGGGCGTGGACTGACCTGGTCGCTGGAGCGGCGGGGCGACGAGCCGGTCTTCGGGCACAATGGAGCGACCAATGGCTTCAAGGCGTCCCTGCTCCTGATGCCGGAGCGAAACGCCGCGATCGCGATGTTGTCCAACGGTGAGAACGGCGTCTACACCGAGCGCGACATCGAGCGAGCGATCCTGGCGAAGCGATTCGGGATCATCGACGCCGACCCGGAGACGATCCCACTGGCGACCGGGATCGCGGACCGTGTGGCCGGCGACTATCACGCGATGCTGACCGAGCTGACGATTGCCGAAGATGATGGGCTGACGGTGACGATGGTCGGACTGAACCCCTTCAACCAGGAGCGGTCCGCACCGGTGACCGCTCCGATCGCACCAGTCAGCGATGACACCTTCATCGTCAGCGAGGGTGTCCGAAAGGGGACGACGCTCCAGTTCCTGCCGGACGCCAACGGTCAATACACGATGCTCCGGGCCGGTGGGCGGGTCGCGCTCCGGGTCTGAGCCGACCGTCGTGGCAAGCCGGTCCTCAAGGTCGTGCTAAGATCGGGTGGTTTCGGTGGAACGGGCGACGCCTGCCTGATTCCGGCAGATGGCGAGTCCGGGAAGCTGCGGCTGAGACTTCGTAAATCGCCCCCGGGTCGGCCTGACGACTCCATGACCGAGCAGATCGACAGCACAACGAGGAGCAGACGATATGGTGGCTGGACGATATGCGGGACGACCAAAGGTAACTGTCGTCGGAGCAGGGATGGTCGGTGGGACCGCCGCCCAACTGCTCGCCCAACGGGACTACGCCGACGTGGTTCTGGTCGACATCGTCGACGGCCTGCCGCAGGGCAAGGCGCTCGACCTGGCCGAAGCCGGACCAGTTCTTGGCTATGACACGGCCCTGAGCGGCGCCAACAGCTACGAGGACACAGCCAGCTCCGATGTCGTCGTGATCACCTCCGGGATCGCGCGCAAGCCGGGCATGAGCCGGGACGATCTGCTCAAGACCAACATGGGAATCGTCCGCTCGGTGACTGGGCAGATCGTTACCCACTCGCCGGACGCGATCATCATCGTCGTCTCGAACCCGCTCGACGCCATGTGCCACGTCGCCTTCGATGCGGCTGGCTTTCCGAGGGAGCGCGTGATCGGGATGGCCGGGGTGCTGGACTCCGCCCGATTCCGAACGTTCATCGCCCGCGAGCTGGACGTCTCGGTCGAGGACGTGACCGGCTTCGTCCTGGGTGGCCACGGCGACACGATGGTGCCGCTGTCGCGGTACTCGACGGTCGCCGGGGTCCCGATCACTGAGCTTATGCCGGCCGAGCGGGTGAAGGCGATCGAGGAGCGCACAGCCAACGGCGGCGCCGAGATCGTCGGGTTGCTCAAGACTGGTAGCGCCTGGTACGCCCCCGGCGCCTCGATCGTCCAGATGGTCGACAGCATCCTGCTGGACAAGAAGCGGGTCCTCCCCGCCAGCGTGCTGCTCCGGGGGGAGTACGGGATCGACGGGCTCTACGTCGGCGTGCTGACCAAGCTGGGCCGGGCCGGGCTGGAGCAGATCATCCCGCTCAACCTGACTGAGGACGAGCAGTCAGCCCTGAATCGGTCCGCCGCCGCCGTTCGCGATCTGGTCGATTCGATGGCCCGGATCGGCTCCGCCTGAAGCTCGTCCGGGGAGCGGCCAACCCGGTCGCCGGGCACATGCGCGTCACATGTCCGCGATCCGGCTGTCACAGGTTCTGGCAATACTTCCAGTGTGGCGCCGTGATTGCGCTATCTCCGCGAGTCATATCGAAGAACCGGGCCAGCGACGTGCGGCGGGCCAGTACGAGACAGGTCGAAACACATGCCAGGGTTACCTCTCCCCAAAGGAAAAGCGGGCGGCGTCATGGGCCGCCTGGCACTCTTCAACCAGTTGATTTCGATCGTCCGTGAGATGCGGGTCGACGAGGTCCGGCGCGACGCCGATATGCGGCCGGTCATCCTCGTTGTCGGACCTGACCGCGCGAGTGCGGCCGATCTCGGCCACCGGCTGGTCGGCTGGTCCGAGGACCGGGCCGTCTCCGCCAAGACGTTCGACGACTCGATGGGCGATTTGAACCGGTTCGACCTGATCGTCGCTTACGACCCGGACGAGGTCGGCCGGGTAGCCGAGCTGCGGGTCAAAGCAGAGCGGCTCGGGACGCTGGCCATCGTCGTCCGGCACGATGCGGCAGAGTTGGCGGACGACAAGGCACTCGAAGCTACTCGACGGCGGATCGTGGAATTGCTGCCCGAGCGGGCCGTCGCCTTCGGTCGGGCTTTTCCGCCCTTCCGTGCCGCGGCGATGAGCTCGATCGTTCAGACGACCGCGCGGGCCAATGCCCAGTTCGCCCTGATCACGAACATCCCGTCCGTGATCCCGATTGTCGGGTCGCTGTTCTCGGCCGGGGCCGACCTGCTGGTGCTGACCAAGAACCAGGTCCTGCTCCTGTTCAAGGTCGCCGCCATCCACGGTCGCGACCTGCGCGACACGACCGGGATCCTCCGGGAGATCATCCCGGTCGTCGGAGCCGGTCTCGCCTGGCGGACGCTGGCCCGTGAGGCCGTCTCGTTCCTGCCACTGCTGGCCGGGACGATCCCGAAGGTTGCGATCGCCTACGCCGGTACGTTCGCGGTCGGCCGGGCAGCGGACTACTACTACCGCTTCGGCTACGCCCCAACCCGGGCCCAGCGCCGTGAGTTCTACCAGCAGGGCCATGAGGACCTCCAGGAGCGCAACGCCGACCTGGTGAAGCCGGGGAAGCTGGATGCGTCGGCGAACGGTGTCAGCATCACCGAGGTCGCCTCGCCTGGTGCCGACCCCATCCCACCCAGCGCACCGGACGCGACGGCATCACAGGGTGTGGACGGGTACACGAGCGAGTCGGCCGCGGCCAGCACCGAGAGCCCGACCCGCTCATCGGAGTCTGGCCGGTAGGGATCTCTGGCTCCGAGAGATGAATCGCAATGACGATGAGGGGCATCAGCAATGGCTGGTGCCCCTTGTCGCGATGATTTTCTCGGTAGAGCAGCGATATCGTCGTAGGGTCATGGGCTTGCCCCGACCGGCGCCCGCAGGCGCCATAGCCCCGCAGGGCGATAACCGGTATTACGGGTTCAACCATGTTCATGGAAACCGGACCGTTCGCGTCATCGATCGCTGCTACGACGATACTGTCCGATCACGCGTGGCACACTCGGACACAGTTGAACCATCTACGCCGATGGTCACCCTGCGGGGCGACGGCCGCTCCGGCGGCCCGGGCGGGGCAAGCCCAACGCCCCCACGACCCGTGCCGCTGCGGCGACCGGACGACCGGACGACCACAAGGGTCGCCCCTACGATCCGATCCACGTCTGGACCTCTGCTCTGTTCGACTCATCGTTCAGGTGCGGTCGTCGCTGGGCAGGTCGAAGACGAGCGTCCTTGCGGCAATCGCCTGAATCGATGGGATGATGGCTGTGTGGGCTGGATGCGGCAGGTAGGCGTTCCGGGCGTCCTCGTCCTCGAAGACCATGACGAACCCGCACTCATATCCCTGACCAAGACCTTCCGGGCTCTCGTTCATGCCCCAGCTCACCGAGCAAATCCCCGAGATGTGCGTGGGCAGGTCCAGCACCGCGTCACGCAGTTGGTCCCAGGCATCCGGGGTGCTTTCCGGCCGGGGCTCGAAGAGGACGATGTGAGAAAGCATAACGATTCCTTGCCTGTCTACCCGCCGAATCGGTGCCGGTGGCAGGGATGGTGTGAGCCCGATCTCTCACTTCGGATCGCCGGAGGTGGTGCCGATGCGGGCACCATCGCCCCCCAATTCCCGGTAATCATCGTCGGTCAGCGCGAAGACGAGCGTGTCTCGGGGCTCGCCGGAGGGTGTCAGGGAATCCTTCCGGTGCGTCCCCTCGTGGACGAAGCCGATCCGCTCGGGGATCGCCAGGCTGCGGGTGTTGAGCGTGTCGCAGAGGATCGCGACGCGACGCGCATCGAGCCGGCCGAAGGCGAGTCCGAGCAGGAGCCGGACGGCCTCGGTCATGTAGCCATGGCCGGCGGCTGATGTCCGGAGCCAGTAGCCAATCTCGAACACGCGCAGTCGCCAGCTGATCGAGTGGAAGCCTGTCCCGCCCAGGTAGCGGCCGGTTGCCGTCTCGAAGACGCCGACGTTCAGTGAGTCGCGCCGGAGCCACTCGGCTGCCATCCGGATGCAGTAGTCGACGGCATCGTCGTGCGTCCGCATCGTCGGCGGCCAGTCCATCCAGATATCGATATCGGCCCGCGACTCATCGACCGCCTCCAGCAACGCCACGCCGTCGCTGGGCCGAAGCGGACGCAACGTGATGCGCTCCCCGACGAGTTCCGTTGGTAGCGGGATCAGCGTCGGATAGACGTGTCGGCTCATGGGTGATCCTCATTGGCGCAACGCGGTGACTGGCTCACCTAAGGCCAGTCTGCCCCTTATGGTTCAGTTTGTCAGCTTCAGCGACTAGTTCACGCGACGCTACTGCTTCAAGGGTCACGGATCCCGGGTTCTGCTCAGTCGCGGATGCCGTAGGCGTCCAGCTTCTCCTGGAACTCCGTCAGCTTCAGCCCAAGCATCGCTGCCGCCGCCATCCGGTCGCCCTCGGCGTGGCTGAGCGACTCGTTCAGCGCTTGCCGCTCGACGTCCTGGACGAGTGTCTCCAGCGTCGCGCCCTTGCGGACCCGCTGGCCGACATCGATGAACCGGCGGTTGTCGGCGTCGGTCAACGCCAGGTGCTCATCGGTGATCACACCGCCACGGGACAGGACGGTTGCCCGCTCCACGACGTTCTCCAGCTGGCGGACGTTGCCCGGCCAGTCATAGTCCATCAGGTCGCGCAGGGCTGCCTGGCTGATTCGAGACGGCCCGGCCTGGGGCTGGTAGCGATGCTTGTTGAGGAAGTGCTCCACCAGCAACGGAACATCGTCGCGGCGGTCGCGGAGCGGTGGCAGGTAGATCGAGATGATGTTGAGCCGGTAGTAGAGGTCCTCCCGGAACCGGCCCTCCTCGATCTCCTGCGGCAGGACTTTGTTCGTTGCCGAGACGACCCGGGTGTCGATCTTGATCGAGATGCTGCCACCGACCCGCTCGAACTCCCGCTCCTGCAGGATCCGGAGGAGCTTCTTCTGGGTGGACAGCGACATCTCCCCGACCTCGTCGAGGAAGATCGTGCCCTTGTTGGCCATCTCGAACCGACCCTTGCGCTGGTTGACGGCGCCGGTGAACGAGCCCTTCTCGTGGCCGAACAGTTCGCTCTCAAGCAGCGTCTCCGGCAGGGCAGCGCAGTTGACCTTGACCAGCGGCCCACGGGCGTACGTCGACATATTGTGGAGGATCGAGGCGACTAGCTCCTTGCCGGTCCCCGTCTCCCCCGTGATCAGCACGGTCGCGTCACTCCGGGCGATGCGGCCGATGGTCTTGTAGACCTCCTGCATCGCCGGGCTGTTGCCGATCATGATCTCGTTTGGGTCGCGCTCGCCGAGCCGGACCTGGAGCGTCTGCACCTGGTCGGAGAGCTGTTGGCGCTCGAAGAAGCGCTGGACCGTCAGCAGGACATGATCCAGGTCGAACGGCTTGGTGATGTAGTCATACGCACCAAGCTGGATCGCTTCGATCGCAGTGTTCGAGGAGCCGAAGGCCGTCATGATGATGAACGGCAGGTGCAGGGACTCGCCGGTCTTGAGCGCGTTTCCGAGGTCCCGCAGGACGTCGAGACCGTTCTTGTCCGGCATCCGAACGTCCATGAGGACGAGATCTGGCCGCTCACCAGAGGGTACCGCCATCGCCGCGATGACGCGCGTCCCGTTCTCCGCCTCGGTGACTTCGTAGCCCTCATCCTCGAGCAGGTCGCGCAGGACACCACGGATCGCAGCGTCATCGTCAGCGACCAGAATCCGCTGCATGCCTTGTCCTTCCGAACCCCGGAGTTGTTAGACTCATCTCTGTCATATTTCCGTCGAAACACCAGTATACACCCGCAACTGTGCCTTTTTCGGACCTGTGAACCGTCTGGTAGGCGCCAGTACCCGGGTCATTTGGTCCAGTTCCTGTCCGCATTTCCGTCTGTTGCCAGTCATACCCTGACGCGTTCGCGGGTTATGAGGAAGGTTCAGGTCAGCCGTGGTCCAGACGACAGTCGAGCAGGTGCCGGGGCAGTCCCGAGAGTCCGAAGCGCCCGGCGCCACTGGTATGGTCGGACCGAACCAGCTGGTCCTGATCGGGTTCAGTGGTGCGGGCAAGACGACCGTCGGGCACGAGCTGGCCGGACGGCTGGGATGGAATCTTGTTGATATCGATGAGGGGATCGAGGCGCACTACGGGCTGGATATCCCGACGGTCTTCAGCCGCCACGGCGAGTCGGAGTTCCGGGTGACCGAGCGGCGCCTGCTGACGGAGGCGCTCGGCCTGCCCCGTCAGGTGATCGTGACGGGTGGTGGCGCGGTCGCCAGTAACGAGGTCTGGACCACCGGCCTCCTTGGCGATCCGGCGGTCCTCGTCGTTGCCCTGGACGTCGATCCGTGGATCACCCTTCGCAGACTGACCGCCCAGCAGGCGGCCAGCGGGGCCAGTGTCGTCCGGCCAATGATCGCTGGCGACGACCCTTTGCCCCGGATCATTGGCCTCAAGGCGGCGCGGCAAGCCTCCTATGACCGGGCCGACATCACGATCGTGGCGGACACGGTCGGCCGGGATGAAGTCGTCGAAGACATCCTCCGCGCTCATGCGGTCGGTGGTGGTGGCTGGCAGGAGATCCGGCTTGCGGTCGGGTCAGCCGTCTCCCGGATCGTCGTCGGGCAAGGTGCCTTCGCCGACGCCGCGGAGCAGATCCGGTCGGCGTTCCCAGGCGCCAGTCGCCTCTGGCTGGTCTCGGACGAGCATGTTGGTCCGCTGCACGCTCTCGGGCTCACCAAGCACCTGACGGCGGCGGGTTACCGGGTCGAAACGCGAAACGTCCCGGCCGGTGAGGGGAACAAGAGCCTGACCGGAGCGGACGACCTCTACGGCTGGTTGCTCGGTGGCGGCGTCGAGCGAGGGGATGTCGTCATCGCGCTCGGCGGCGGGGTGATCGGCGACCTGGCGGGCTTCGTCGCCGCGACGACCCTGCGCGGGATCGGGCTCGTCCAGATTCCAACCAGTCTGTTGGCGATGGTGGACAGTAGCGTCGGGGGCAAGACCGCGATCAACCATCCGGCCGGAAAGAACCTGATCGGCGCCTTTTATCAGCCGCCGCTCGTCCTTGTCGACCCGCTGCTGCTCGATACCTTGCCGGACCGCGAGTTCATCTCGGGCTGGGCAGAGATCGTCAAGCACGCGGTCATCCAGCGAAGCACCCCTGGCGGCGAACGCGGCGACCTCTGGACCTTCCTTGATCGGAACGCGGCGGCACTCCAGTGGCGCCGTGAGCCGGCGCTGAGCTACCTGATCGCCCGGAATGTCGAACTCAAGGCGGCGGTGGTCGAGGCGGACGAGCGGGAGGCGGATCTTCGCCAGATCCTGAACTTCGGCCATACCCTCGGTCATGGGATCGAGGCGGCCGGATATCGCTATCTGCACGGCGAGGCGATCGCGCTCGGGATGCGGGCTGCCGCCCGGATCGGCCTCGCGGTTGGGACTTGCGATCAGGCGCTCATCGATCGGCTGGACGCGACGCTGGACCGGTTTGGGCTGCCGTCGCGATCCTCGGCGGACCCCGTCGAAGTGCTGCGGCTGATGCGGGGCGACAAGAAGCGGACCGCCGGCGTCCAGCGGTGGGTGCTGCCGGTCAGCGGTGGCGGAGTTGAGATTCGGACGGATGTGCCCGAGGACGTGGTCCGGGCGGCTCTGGAGACGGTTACGATCGCTCCGTAGAAGCGGAGTGATTGTCACCTCTGGATAGCGGGACGGTTATTGGGGACGTGCTGATGTGATTGTTGATGGGAGTCCGTAGTAGCCCTCGATCGATGGGAGCGTTCGTCTGCGACTCCACGAGGGCGCGTGCTAGGCTCCCGTCACAGTCAGTCGTTGCCTGAAGAGGCGGTGATCACTGCCGTGAGCGATGCAGCGTGTTCGCTTCGGGCGTCTTCGGGTTGGGCGTTTCAATGCGATCAACCGGTACGAAATGAAATGAGGAAACGGGTGCAGGATGTCGTCGGTTCCGTTGAAGATGGCGTCGTGGCCGGGCGGTCCAGGATCATCGTCAGTGCTTCGATCGCGTATGACCTGATCATGACGTTCCCCGGCTCGTTCCAAGACTACATCCTGACCGACAAGGCCCACGTCCTGTCGATCAGCTTCCTGTTCGACTCGCTGGTCCGGAAGCGCGGTGGGATCGGCGGCAACGTGGCCTGGAGCCTCGCCCTGCTCGGTGAGCGGCCAATGCTGATCGGTGCGGGCGGTGCGGACTTCGCCGAGTACCGGGCCGCGGTCGAGGCCGTCGGGGTCGATACCGGCCTGGTGCTCGATGTCCCCGACCTGCTCACCGGGTCTTCCTTCATGATGTCGGACCGGACGGGCAACCAGATTGCCGGCTTCTACCCCGGCGCCTCCGACCGGGCCGATCAGATCAGCCTGCGGCATGTCGCCCGGGGCGCGTCGATCGGGATCGTCAGCGCGACCGCGATCAACGTGATGAACCAGCACGCCGCCGAGATCGTCGAGAGTGGCGCCCGGCTCGTCTTCGACCCGGCCCAACAGGTGATCGCGATGCCCAGCGAGGACATCGTCCGCGGGATCGACCTCGCCTGGATGGTCGTCGGCAGCGACTACGAGCACGGCATCATCACCAACAAGACCGGCCTGACGACGGACGATCTCGTCGGGCGGGTCCCGGTCGTTGTCGTCACCCTGGGCGCCGCGGGGTCGCGCATCTACGCCAATGGTGCGACGCACGAGATTCCGGTCGCGCCGGCAGACCCGCTCATCGAAGTGACTGGCGGCGGCGACGCCTACCGGGCCGGGCTCCTCAAGGGGTATCTGCTCGGTCTGCCGTGGCCGGTCGCCGGGCGGATGGGCTCGCTCGCGGCCGTCTACGCCGTCGAGCGGCAGGGTCCGCAGGAGCACGAGTACACGCCGGCGGAGTTCGTCGCCCGGTTCAACAGCACGTTCCCGGAGTATGCTGACGCTGTCACGGTCGAGCAGCTCTCGGCGCCAGCGGGTGCCGGGGTCTGATCGGCCTGCGTCCGTGTCGTGTTCATCGCATCGAGAAGCACCAGCCGTCCGTGGACGGGGTCTTCCTGAGGAGTTCTATCGAATGGCAGCAGCCGCGCCGAGTTCACGCAACTTCGACATCAAGGACCCGTCCCTGGCAGCCGATGGCCGACGCCGGATCGAGTGGGCTGAGCGGGAGATGCCCGTGCTTCGCCAGATCCGCGAGCGCTTCCGGACCGAGCGCCCACTGGCCGGGATTCGCATCCTCGCCTGCGCCCACATCACGACCGAGACGGCCAACCTGGCCCTGACGCTTCAGGCCGGTGGCGCCGACGCCGTTCTCTGCGCGTCCAACCCGCTCTCGACGCAGGACGACGTTGCCGCCGCCCTCGTCGAGGCCGGCATCCCGGTCTTCGCGATCAAGGGTGAGGACAACGACACCTATTACCGTCACATGAGCGCGGCGATGGACCACCGCCCCCAGATCGTCGTCGACGACGGCGCCGACGTCGTCTCCTCCCTCCACAAGGAGCGGAAGGATCAGGCGGCCGAGGTCATCGGGGCGACTGAGGAGACCACCACCGGCGTCATCCGCGACCAGGCGATGGAGCGTGAGGGCATCCTTCAGTTCCCGGTCATCGCCGTCAACGACGCTGACACCAAGCACTTCTTCGACAACCGCTACGGCACCGGCCAGAGCACCCTGGACGGCATCCTCCGCGCCACCAACATCCTGCTGGCTGGGCGGACGATCGTCGTCGGTGGCTACGGCTGGTGCGGCAAGGGCATCGCGACCCGCTCCCGCGGGATGGGCGCCCACGTCGTCGTAACCGAGGTTGACGCCGTTCGCGCCCTTGAGGCCGTCATGGATGGCTTCACGGTTATGTCAATGAACCGGGCGGCGGCGTTGGGCGACATCTTCATCACAGCCTCCGGCAACATCAATGTGATCGACCGGATCCACTTCGAGCAGATGAAGGACGGCGCGATCATGGCCAACGCTGGCCATTTCAACAGCGAGATCAATCTCAAGGCGCTTGAGCAGATGACCGGCGAGGGCCGCCGCACGCTGCGCCCCTACGTCGAGGAATTCATGCTCGCCGAAGACCAGCGGCTGATCGTCCTCGGCGAGGGCCGGCTGATCAACCTGGCCGCCGCCGAGGGCCACCCGGCCAGCGTCATGGACATGAGCTTCGCCAATCAGGCGCTCTCCGTCGAGTACCTCGCCAAGCATGCCGCGACCCTGGAGAACAAGGTCTACACCGTGCCAAAGGAGCTCGACCAGGAGATCGCCCGCCTGAAGCTGGCGGCCATGAAGGTCGAGATCGACACCCTCTCCCCCGAGCAGGAACACTACATGACGTCGTGGGAATCCGGCACGTAAGGAGAACAGGCGAGAGCGGACCGGCGGGTTGTGCCCCCGGTCCGGTACGGGCGATTCATTGGGGGTGACCCTTGTGGTCGTCTGGCCCGTCGGGGCCATCGCCTCGCAAGGCGATATGGTGCTTCACCGACCCGCGGCCCAGGAAGCGAATCGCCCCCCCATGACCGGCACCGCAGCGCAGTGTGGCCCCTGACTGCGCGGGAGACCCTTGTGGTCTTCCCTACGATGCGGCGGGGCCCTCTATGGAATTACGACGGAGCAAACCCATGACTGTCCCCACGGGAGGGACCTTCCAGTCCTCCCCCAGGAGTTTCTTCACCTCCGAGTCGGTCACGGAGGGTCACCCGGACAAGCTCTGCGATCAGATCTCCGATGCCGTGCTTGATGCGGTCCTCAAAGATGATCCCGACGGTCGCGTCGCCTGCGAGACGGCGACGACGACGGGCATCATCTTCGTCTTCGGGGAGATCACGACGAAGACCTATGTCGACATCCCGAAGCTGGTCCGTGAGGTTGTCCAGGAGATCGGCTACACCGGTTCCGAGACCGGGTTCGACTTCGCGACCTGCGGCGTGACGACGTCGATCAACGAGCAGAGCCCGGAGATCGCGGCCGGCGTCGACAAGGCGCTGGAAGTCCGGAACGACGCGACGGACAACGACCGCTACGACCTGACCGGCGCCGGCGATCAGGGCATGATGATCGGCTTCGCCTGCAACGAGACGCCTGAACTAATGCCGATGCCGATCGCGCTCGCTCACCGGATCACCCGGCGGCTGTCCGAGGCCCGGCGCAGCGGTGAGATTGGCTACCTGCGGCCAGACGGGAAGAGCCAGGTGACCGTCGAGTACGCCCACGGCCAGCCGAAGCGGGTCGACGCGATCGTGGTCTCCACGCAGCACGCCGACGAGGCCACCAACGAGCAGATCCGGGCCGACGTCGAGGCACACGTCATCCGGGCGGTCGTTCCGGCCGAACTGCTGGACGCCGAGACGAAGTTCTTCGTCAACCCAAGTGGCCGCTTCGTCCGCGGTGGACCGATGGGCGACGCCGGGTTGACCGGCCGCAAGATCATTGTCGACACCTACGGCGGGATGGCCCGGCACGGCGGCGGCGCCTTCTCCGGCAAGGACCCGACAAAGGTCGACCGGTCGGCCGCCTACGCCGCCCGCTACGTCGCCAAGAACATCGTCGCCGCCGGCCTCGCTGACCGCTTCGAGCTCCAGGTCAGCTACGCGATCGGTGTCGCTCACCCTGTTTCGCTATTTTGCGAGACGTTCGGGACCGGGAAGGTCGGCGACGATGTGATCGAGCGACTCGTCCGGGAGCACTTCGACCTGCGCCCCGCCGCGATCATAGACATGCTCGATCTGCGCCGGCCGATCTACCGGCAGACCGCCGCCTACGGGCACTTCGGTCGCGTGGATCTCGACGTCCCCTGGGAGAAGACCGACAAGGCCAAAGCGCTGCGACTAGCCGCCGGTCTGTAACACCGCAAATCGGAACGGCTCCCGACCCTCCGCCAGTGCCGATGGAGGGTCAGGGCCGTTATGTTTCATCTGCTTGCCTGGGATAGCGGTGGCGCGTTGGCGCCTCAGGGCGATGTCGATCATCCTCAACAGACATCCGTTACAAGACGATTGGTAGAGACCTCACCTGAACCGGATTCCGCGTCGAAAGGTAGGGGCGGACATTCGTAGGGTTTGCATCGCCGCGAAGTCCCGTTTCCCTAACTCCTCGATGACTTTTGAAGCTTGACGGCGCTGAAGATTGATGAGAACATTCGTTCTTGTTCGGCGGCATCATCGCGATGGGATGGCATGCCGTATTGGTGGACGTACACCTTGAGCGATTGGTAAGGAGGGCATAGAAGTTGCTTCGCGGGTGGTGGCCTGACGCCCTGAATGATCAGCTCCGGCAGGCCTCTGTGCCGACGCATTATGCGACGCAATCGAACAATTGGGCGATCTGCGCAGATCCGCCCATAGACATCCCGCAGCGGCGTGGGTACGCTTCTCCAAGTGACCGTACACTACCTGCGCTGAGGCGGGAGGACCAGATTCCTATGATGATTACCACCTCGTTCAGCCCAATCCGACCCATCGCGCAGCTGGTTCCAGAGGCCGTCCATGCGCCGGCTTCGTCAGCGATGATAATGCCCCTCGAGCTTCAGAAGAGTAGCGCCCGCCAGGACACCATCGCTGCTGATGCAACCACCCTACCGTTCCGTCGCCGGGCGGTTCGCCAGCCCAGCGACCGCAACCTTGAGGAGGCCGTCAACTTCGCTGTCAGGCTGCTTGTGGCCGGTCGCGTCGATGACGCCGAGCATCGGTTCCGGGAGGTCGCCACGGTCGCCCGCTCGTGGGATCTAGCTGATCGGCAGGCAGCCTGGCGTCTGCCATCATGGGTTGGAGTCGTGGTCTGTCACGCGCTCCGCAACGAGTGGCTCTCCGCCGAGATGGCCGCCTGCGAGAACCTTTCCGAGCTGGATGTGGCTGAGGTTCCCAACGCATACATCACGGCGGTCGCGCTGGGCAACGAGTGGCTCGTCAACCTGCCGGAGCATAACGTCCTGCTCGACGATGACGACCACTCGACCGAACTGCGCCGCTTCCCGCGGTCGACGCCGCCGCGGGAGTCCGAGCATCCCGATCCGGCCCGTGACTATGCCTACGCCCTGGTCTCCGCCCTGCGGTTCCGCCTCGGATCAGGTGTGGCGTAGGTCAGCCGATCAGACGACTCCAGCTATGGCATGGTCGTTGACGGACGTTACCTGCGTTGAGACCCCAGGAATTCAAGCCCGATCCTCTTGATTGCCGGCGTCGTTCGCGGGCCAAGATGTTCCCGCCAGGGTGATCGCGTCGTCCGGAAACCAGCGGCCCCGGATGTTGCCGATCAGATAGAGCGATCCCGTCACGAGAACGATCGCGTCCAAACCCCTGCTGGCGATCTCGATCGCCCGCTCGATCGCAGCCAGGGGAACCGGTACCGGGACGACTGTTCCGGTGAAACCAGTCTCGATGATCGCGGTGACCAAGGCATTCGTCTCCGCCCCGGCCTTGGCCAGGACGCGTGGGGAGGTTGCGACGATCGTGTCCGCCCAGGGCGCGATCAGCGAGGCCATCTCGTCGATCTGCTTGGCTTCCAAGGCGCCCAGGACGACGACGAGCCGTCGCCGCGATGCTCGTGCGGCTGGACCGATGTCGGTCATCAGCGCCTCGACCTTCTGGGGGTTGTGGGCGCCATCCAGAATGACGGTCGGCTCGCCAGGTCGCTCAATGATCTCGTATCGTCCGGGGATTTTGGTGGCGGACAGGCCGGTTCTGATCGCTTCGTCGGTGATCGTGCGACCCGACTGACTGGCGAAGGCACGGACTGCTGCAACGGCAACCGCCGCGTTCCCAGCCTGATAAGCGCCGGGAGGTGCCGGGAGCGGCGTCTGGATGCCTCCGGAGGTCAGGTCCCGCCAGCGAGTCGCCGTTGCCGTCGCGTCGGTTGGGTCCCGCTCCCAGGTCTCACCTTCAAGGACCCGAATGACCGGTACGTTGGCGCTGGCCGCTTCCGCGTCGATGGCGGCGAGCGCACGAGGGTCGGTCACCGCGGTGATGACGGGGGCTCCGGGCTTGATGATCCCGGCCTTGTGCCAGGCGATCTCCTCGATCGTGTCTCCAAGCGTGACGACGTGGTCGATCCCGACCGACGTGATAACGCTTACCGTCGGTAGGACGACGTTCGTCAGATCGAACCGGCCACCCGCCCCGACTTCAATTACCCCTACGTCGACCGCTGCGTCCGCAAATGCCGTCGTGACCATGGCGACCCAGATCTCACCATAGGTGAGCTGGTCGTTGCCCTCGCTCGTCCATCGGCCATGGGCCGTCAGTATCCGGTCTACGAGTGTGCAGAACGTGTCAGGACTGATCAGCCGACTATTGTGCTGGAGCTTTTCGGTGGGTGTCTGGAGGTAGGGCGAGGTGTGAAGGCCGACCCGGAGGCCGGCCGCTTCGAAGATCCGGGCGATCGCCGTACTCGTCGATCCCTTGCCCGAGGTCCCTGTCACGTGGATGATGGGATACCGGGTTTGCGGGTCGCCGAGGAAGCCCAGGAAATCCCTCATTCGCGCCAGCCGCATCTCGGCCCGCGTCCGAATCTCCTCGGGCGACTTGTCATGCGGGGTGTTGTCCCGCTCGATCAGGGCGTCAACCCGGGCAACCGTCGCGTGGAATCGGTCCAGGGTTCGTTGCGCTTCTGGCGGCACGGTCACCTTCGTCGTACCGCCACTGGGGCGGAACCTGTCTCACCGTAGTGGCTGGCTGGCGGCTCTGTTCTGGCGGGTAGCTTACCGCTCCTGTTCGCTCGCCGTGCGCCCGAATTCGCTGGGTCGTAGACCCCGCGGATAGCTCACCGCGCTCCCTGAACGAATTCGGCGGTGACATCGTTGGAGAGCATCAGGCCCTGATGGGTCAGTCGGATCGCATGTATGGTCCGCTCGATCAGCCGGCGTTCCACGGCCAGATCGATCACGTCCCCAAACGCCCTGTTGAGTGAGCAGCCATGACGCTGCTCGAATGCGTCGGCGTCGACCCCACTCCGGAGCAGCCGGAGCCCAAGCAGCATCGTTTCGCTCATCGCAGTCGCTGGGTCGATCGTCTCGGTGTTGCTGACTGGGGGCAGGCCGTGCTCGACCGCTTCGATGAAGGCGAGCGGCCTGAGATGCTGCATGATCCGTTGCCCACGGAGCGTACCAAACGCCCCCGCCCCAATCCCGGCGAAGTCTCCGTTCTGCCAGTAGTTCACATTATGTCGAGAGGCATGGTCAGCGTCCCGTGACCAGTTGGCGACCTCGTAGTGGACGAAACCCGCATCGGCGAGGCGGTCGATCGCGGCCTCGTAGAGGTCGGCGCTGGCGTCGTCGTCCGGTACGGTGAAAACCCCACGGGTAACGGCCTCGGCCATGGGCGTGCCCGGCTCGACGATCAGGCTGTAGAGGGAGAAATGATCCGGTCCGATTCCGGATCCAGTCGGGGCGCCGGGCCACCCGAGCAGCGTCTCCAGATCCTCGCGCCAGATGTCCAGCGTCTGGCCGGGCCAGCCGAAGATCAGGTCGAGGTTGATGTCCGTGAACCCGGCTCGACGGGCTGCCGTAAACGCGCTCGCCGCGTCACTCGCTTCATGCTGCCGACCAAGCACTCTAAGCCCCCGGCGGTGCTGAGTCTGAACGCCCATGCTGAGCCGGTTGACGCCGGCGCCAAGATACCCGGCCGCTCGCGCCTCGTCGAGGCTGTTCGGATTGGCCTCCATGCCGATCTCGGCGTCCGGAAGGACGGCAAACCCAGCTCGGCAGGCAGCGACCAGCCGGCCGATCTGCTCAGGCGTCAGAAGCGAGGGGGTGCCGCCACCGATGTAGACCGTTGCCGCGGGCGGCCCCCCAAGGAGCGCGGACTGCCGGGCGATCTCTCGCTCCATCGCATCGACATAACGTGGGATGAGCGATTCCTGGCCGGCATACGTGTTGAAGTCACAGTAGGAGCAGATATGGCCGCAGAACGGGATGTGGAGGTAGATCCCGATGGGATCACCGGCCTGGGCTGGCGCGATGACTTCGTCGATCGATGGGCGGATCTGCAACGGACTTGTCTGCACGAGCGGGTTTGTGGTCACGCCAGGCGGTCTTTCCAGGAATCGGCCAGGCGGGTCGCCTGCTGGGAGTGGACGGGTTCAGGTACAAGTAGACGAAGATCATACCGCACACTGGGACGCAGTGGACATAAAACTACTCCCGCGTGGCATGAGCGCCGCGCTTCTCTGTCCGTGTTGGTATCGGACGAACCGTACTCAGTCGCGGGGCAACCCGTTCCCACGCGTTTGCAACGGTGCGACGGTCTTCATCCGTCGCCGGCACGTCACTGTAGCGAGCGAGCCCATAGGCGTTGGTCAGCGTCCAGACGTCCTCGAAGGGGGAGCCCAGCGTCGTAGCGACCCGCTGGGCGTGGTGTCGGGCGGTCTCCGGGCGGCGACGGGCCAGACCTGCTTCACTCGTCGCCCGGAGGAACCGGGAGTAGATCTCCCGGATCGCGATCGTGTTCCGGAAGCGGGGATCCGACCGGAGAGTCGCCATCTCGTCGAGGTCCACCTCGACGGACGAGGATCGTCGCCGCCGAAGCAGCGAGCGCAGGTCGAACTCGACATGCTGCTCGACATCCGTCGTGACGCTGGACGCCATGACTCGACGGAGCGCTTGGCGGGCGATCACCAGGACGAGAATCGCGAGCGCAACCGAGGCCAGCACGATCCGGATCTCATCTGGCAGCGAGTTCGACGCGTCTTCCGGCGCCGCGAACGCCGATGGAGACGGATCGTCGAAGACACGGGGCGTCACTACGGGCCGCTCAGTCACCGACCGGAGTGAGAGGAGCCAGGTGACGAACCAGAACACGGGGGCCAGGATGACCAGGAAGACGAACGACAGCCCCAGGATGGCATTGCGAACCAGCCAGAATACCGGTGAGAGGATCCAGAGCAGGGTGTCGAAGGCGGCGGGGTTGGTGATCGCGACGAGGGCGGTCGCGACGAGCAGCACGACGACGACACCCGCAATGCTGGTCGCGGCGGCGACGCCTGCGCCACCACGCAGTTCACCCGGGTGGACTGATGCCTGCCGGGCCCAGGCCGTCGCCAGCAGGATCGCGGCGAAGAAGATCGTCGCGGCTGTCGTAACCGGCCCCTGGCTTTCCAGCCCGGTGAAGGCGCCGATCAACGCGGTGGCGACGAGCAGGACGGCCCCGAGCCGGAACGAGATCCGGACATCGTCGGTCGAGTTGTCCGACCGGCGCTGACGCCACCACCAGGCCGCAACGGCGATCAGGATTGGCACCCAGACCGGCATGAGGGCCGGCGATTCGCGCAGGATGAGCGAGGTGCCAGTCTCATCGATCCAGTCTCGGTCCAGCCAGCCGATATTCGAGAATGCCAGCCCCTTGATGAGGACGATTCCAGCCGCGACGACGATGACAAGTCCGGCGATGCGACCCGGGATGCCGGTCAGGCCGGCGAGCAGAGCCGGCCCGACGCCGATCAGGAGCATCGTGACGATGACTGGCCAGAATGCCACCCGACCAACGGTCTCATTGGAGAGCGCCTCGATCGCGACCCATAGAACAGCGGCCTCAGCAATCGCCGTCCCAACCGCGACACGGGTTCTTCGCCAGGTATCGAGCAGGCGTCCGACCGGTGACGGACTGGCCTCGACGTGGCTGATCACCATCAGTGTCCTCTCAGGCATTCCCGCCGTGATCCGGACATCATGCCACGGGGTCGAGGGAGGCTGGTCTTGACGAGGCGATCTCCTGATCGACAATGGCTGCCAAACGGTCCTGACGGGGTCGTGGCACTGGTGAATCTCACCGCGGGACCGATGGGCAGGCAGCGGAGAAGGTAATGGACATGGTGACCATCGTAGGCATTGGAGACCGCGGCGACGGTGCAGAACCATCATGGTCGCAGTACGGCAACGCACCGGACGGCACTCGGCAGGCCGGCTCGTCCCGGATCACCGCCGCGACGGTTGGTGGTCTGCGGCCGCTCTGGCGGTTCTCGGCCGGGGGGCCGGTCACCGGGACTCCGGCCATTGCCGACGGCATGGTCTACATCGGTTCCTATGATGGAACGTTGTATGCCCTCGACGCTCAAACCGGGCAGTCCCGCTGGGAATATGCCACCAGAGCCGATGCGTTCGAGCGGGACATGAGGGTGCCACTCGGGATTAGCGGCTCAGCGGCCATCTCCGGCGACAACGTGATCGTTGGGGACGCCAACGCGGTGCTTCACGCCGTCGACCCTGAGAGGGGCAACGTCGTCTGGCGGACATCGGTCGAGGCGGCGCCCAACGGCTCGATCTGGTCGTCGCCGGTCGTCTGGTAGGAGACGGTCTTCGTTGGGGTCGCCTCCGTCGCCAAGGAGGCCGGGTTCCGGGGCAGCATCGTCGCCCTCGACCGAACGACTGGGGCGATCCGCTGGCAGACGTACATGACGCCAGAAGGGGTCGATGGCGCCGGGGTCTTTGCCGTCCCCGCGATCGACGTCGAGCGGCGGCTGCTCTTCGCCGCCACGCAGAACGCCTACACCGCCCGACCGGCTCCGTACGGAAACGTGATCAGCAACGACGGTCACACCTCGCCCACAGCCGATGTCAGAATCAGCCCGTCGCCCGGTCTGGTTTCTGTCAGGATCTGCGGCCAATTGCGGGACCTTGTCATCGAGGGCCAGAAGAGCGGCTTGCTCTGGGCGCTGGACCGGGAGACCCGGAGACCGGCGAGATCGTCTGGCGGTCCGTTATTTCGCCACCCGGGCCGCTCGGCGGGATGGAAGGGACTGTGGCGATCAGTGTCGAAGAGTTCATCGTCCCCGCAACGCGCTGGGGGGCGTGGTCCGCACCGGCGCCGGGGCTCGTCTCCGGGGTCGATCCGGTCGACGGAACGGTTTGCTGGATCATCGATCTGGATCGGCCGACGGCAGCGGCCACCATCGTCAACGACATCGCCCTGTTTGCGACGCTCGACGGGGTGCTCCATGCCGTCACCGTCCGCGATGGCCGGTCGGTCGCGACGTTTGACCTCCATACCTCCGCTAACGGCGGGGTCGCGGTCGCGGGCGACCTGGTCGTCCTCCGAGCCGTCACCCCTGCGTTCGCATCCTTCATCCAACCCGGCGCCGATATCGTCGCCTATCGTCTGATGCACGAGAGTTGACGACGGTCAGCGTGCAAGGGTGACGGAGCAGACCGCTTCCCCAGCCTCTCTCCGACGCACCGGCTCGGTCAACCGCTGAAGTGGCGTTGGCTCCGCAGGTGCCCGTAGGGGGGAGTTGCCCTCCTGCTTGAGCTCAGGCAACCCACTCGAAAGTCGCTGTAGTCGCTGCTGTCAGTGGCGACTTACCGGCGACCAAGGGCGGCCTGGGCACCGTGGAATCCGCTCATGCCGTGGATCCCGCCGCCGGGTGGGGTCGAGGCCGAGCAGATGAACAGCCGCGGGTTGGGCGTCGCGTACGGGTTCCAGCGCAGGGCCGGCCGGGCGAATTGCTGCCGAAGATGCTGCCGGCCACCGTTGATGTCGCCGCCCACGTAGTTCTCGTTGTAACGCGCCCAGCTGGCAGGGTCGATCGCACTCCGGCCGATGATCAGGTTGCGGAAGCCGGGGGCGAAGCGTTCGACCTGCGTTTCGATCCGGGACGTCATGTCCTCTGTCGAGTCCGCCGGGACGTGACAGTAGGCCCAGGCGATGTGCTTGCCAACCGGGGCCCGGCTCCCGTCGAAGACCGTTGGCTGGGTGAGCAGGACGAACGGTCGCTCCGAGACCGTGCCGGCCGCCACCGCCGCTTCGGACGTGACGATCTCCGCCATCGATCCACCCAGGTGGACGGTCCCGGCTCGGCGAGCGTTCGGTGCCGTCCACGGGATCGGGCCGTCGAGCGCCCAGTCGAGCTTGAACGCCGACGCACCGTACCGGAAACGGCCAAGCTGACGCCGGTACCTCGCAGGCAACTCATCATCCGCGATGTCGGCGATCTGTCGGGGCGTCAGGTCGAAGATGACTGTCGCGTCATCGGGAAGCTCCCGCAGTGAGCGGATCGGGTGCCCGGTCACGATCGTTCCCCCAAGTTCCTGGAGCAGGGCAGCCATCGCGTCGACTAGCGCCTGCGAGCCGCCCCGGGCGAACGGCCAGCCATCAGCGTGGGCGGCCAGCATCAACATCAGCCCGAATGAGCTGGTTCCGGGGTTCCGCAGGTCAAGGATCGAGTGAGCCGTGTTGCCCGCCAGAAGCGCCTGTGCCGCAGGTGACCGAAACCGGGACTGCGCCAGCGTCGTGGCCGGCCAGAGCCCGCGGGTGCCGAACTGCGCCGCCAGCACGGGATGGCGGAACGCGCCCTGGATCGGGCCAAGGAACATCTCCCAGAGCGTGTCGGTCCTGGCCGCGAGCGGGGCGATGAGCCGGTGGTAGGCGTCGGCGTCGATCAGGTCGAACTGGGCCGCCGTCTCCTCGACCGAGCGGTGGAGCACGGCCGCGCTGCCGTCATCGAAGGGGTGCGCCAGTGGGAGGTCTGGTCGCATCCACTCCAGCCCGAATCGCTCCAGTCCAAGGGTGGAGAGGAAAGGTGAGGATGGCGCCAGAGCCTGAATGGTGCTGCAGACGTCATGGTGGAAACCAGGCAACGTCAGTTCGGCGGTCCGCGAACCACCGCCCGGCGTCTCGGCGGCTTCGTACATGGTTACGCGCCGGCCACCCTGCGCCAGAGCTATGGCAGCTGCGAGCCCATTCGGTCCGGCCCCAATCACGATTGATTCGCTGTTGCCTGCCACTCTCGCGTCCCCTCGACGAACCGTTCGATCGATCGTTGTGCAACTCGCTTGAATGTTTCACGTGGCACATTTCGCGCAATTCAGATGCCTCATTCGGGACAGGTCCGTTAGAGTGAATGAAACGCGGGATTGGCACCACCGGGTGATTCCGGCGACGCGGCGTTTGCAGACGCGGTATACTTTGGGAGATTCAAGGTGTCGGAGCATGGCTCGAACATCGTCGGGCGTCGTCCGCACTTCTTCATCTATTGTCCTGGGTCCGGCACGATCTTCGGCTGATTGCAGGTCTGGTCGTTGCCTCGCGCCACCATTCGGATGACTCCGCTGCCGGCGCATTGAACCGATAGGGCGGAAGCGAAGTTCCCAAAAAGAACTGATCGCCCCCTTCTCTACTGCGCCGGAGCATCTGTCCGAATTCGTCGCGTGCCTCGCTTAGGGTCTGAGCGGTCTCCCCCAGTTCGGAGGGCATCAGCTCCGACCTAGCGTCTTCGCCGTGCCAGGTCAGACCTACGAATCCAGGACAGCCCGGGACTCTGGACCTGATGGTCCAGCCGGGTTTGCCATCACGTTGCCGCCGTTCGGCACATGAGCTGCGGTGCGCACATTACAGGGACACAGAGTGACAGATAACCAGAACGATCAGGAGCGACGGGCGCCGGCGGGTGACCCACAGGGCGGCGATGCCTCACGCGGTGAAGGCGGCGGTCGATCCGGCTCCAGCGGCAATCGCCGCCGCCGCCGACCGTCCAATCGCGGACCCCAGGCCGAAGCCCGGGCTCAGGACGGTCAGAGTTCGAGCGATTCTGCCGAGACGGGGCAGGCCAGCGCACAGGGCGCCGAAGGGGGCCAGCGTGGCAACCGTGAGCCGAGGCAGCCCCGCGATCAGGGCGGTCCGCGCGATGGCAACGCCCAGGGTGGCGGGAACCGGAGTGGTGGCCGACGGCCGACGCCGCCCGCCGGACATCGCCGTCCCCTGCGCGACGAGGAGGCCGAGCCTCGCTACGAGCCGAATCGGCCGCGGCAGTCATCCGGAAACGCCGGCGGGGGCCGAGGTGGCCGCCCGGCTCCCGGCAACGCCGCCGACCCCCAGACCAGTGGCCAGCATCAGCCGGGCGGCGGCCGGCGCCCGCCGGGACAGCAGCGCATCCTGGGTGGTCAGCGCCCCGCTGCCGATGCGACCGTAACGGCCGATGGTGCCAATGGCAACCGTCAGGGTGGCCAGGCACGCACCGGACAAGGACAGGCTCAGGGGCAGGGCAACACGACTGGCCAGCGGTCCGGCCAGCGAAGCGGTACCGACGCGGGTGGTCGCACCCGTCAGCCTGGTACGGCAGGCAACGAGAATCGGCGGCCCGCCGGACAGCACGCCAACCCGCAGCACGCCCCGGACGGCTCTCAGCCAGGGCCACGGCGGAGCGGTAGTGACCGTCGAGGCCATGCCCTTGCCCTCGAGACGTCTCAGGTCGCTCCGGCCGGGAAGCTCCGCGTCGTCCCGCTTGGCGGTGTGGGCGAGGTCGGCAAGAACATGACGATGGTCGAGTACGAGCGGGACATCATCCTGCTCGACTGCGGCGGCAAGTTCCCGGAAGAGGAGCAGCGCGGCATCGACCTGATCGTGCCAGATGCGTCCTATGTCCGGAACCACCTTGGCAACCTGCGCGGCATCCTCATTACCCACGCCCATGAGGATCACATCGGCGCGCTGCCGTACATCATCCCGCAATTCGCCGATGTCGCGCCGATCCCGATCTACGGGTCTCCGCTGTCGATCGGCCTGATCGAGCGGAAGCTGGAGGAGCATCGCCTCGAGAAGCTCGTCAAGCTGATCCCGGTCGTTCCCAACCAGCGCTACCGGTTCGGTCAGCTTGAGGCCGAATTCATCCACGTCACGCACTCGATCCCGGATACCAACGCGATCGCAGTCCATTCACCGGTTGGGACGATCGTCGACACGGCTGACTTCAAGTTCGATCCGACCCCGGTGATGGGTCCGCCGACCGATGAGCGCCGCCTGCGCCAGCTCGGCCAGGAGGGTGTCCTGGCGCTGTTCTCCGACACCGTCCGCGTCGAGAACGAGGGCTCGACCCCGTCCGAGCGGGTCGTGATGGACACGATGGACGAGGTGATCAAAGACGCCAAGGGGATGGTCCTGATCGCGACGTTCGCCTCGAACATCAGCCGGATTCACATGGCGCTCCGGGCGGCGCATCGCCACGGCCGCAAGGTGGCCGTCGCGGGACGGAGTATGGAGCAGAACGCCCAGGTCGCCCGAGACCTCGGCTATCTCGATCCGCCCGAAGGCCTGCTCATGCCGCTGGACGAGGTGCTTCGGCTCCCGCGCCAGCAGCGGGTTCTGGTCATCACCGGCTCGCAGGGTGAGGCATCCGCCGCGTTGGCCCGGATTGCGTCCGGCGAGCACCCCAAGATCCGGATCTCCAAGGGCGACGTTGCGATGCTCTCGGCCTCACCGATCCCTGGAAACGAGGAGACCGTCTCGCGGACGATCAACAATCTGTTCCGCCGGGGGGCGCACGTCGTCTACTCGACGCTGGACCGAGGGGTCCATGTCTCCGGGCACGCTGGGCGCGACGAGCTTCGCAAGATGATCGATCTGCTCAAGCCACGCTACGTCGTTCCGATCCATGGCGAGTATCGTCACATGGTCCTCTACCGCGATCTCGCGGGTGAGGCCGGAATCCCTGCTGATCGCGTGCTGCTTCCCGAGATCGGTGGGGTGATCGAGTTCACGAAGGATTCCGCCAACCAGCGGTCCCGGATTCCGGCCGGGTCCCTGCTGCTGGACCGCCTGGGTGACCGGGGTGGGATCTATCGGCTGCGCGAGCGGGACCATCTCTTCGATGATGGCGTCGTGGTCGTCACGATGGTCGTCAACCGGGAGACCGGTGAACTGATCGCTGGGCCTGAGCTGGTCGCCCGTGACCTCAAGCCCGATCTCGCCAATGGCGCCCTTCGGGAAGCCGAGCTCGAGTTGCGCCGGACTCTCCAGCGCCGTCAGCGGGGTGAGGTCCAGATTGGCCACCTCATCCAGCGGACCAAGGAGTCGGTCGGACGCGTTCTGTACCGCCGCTCGACCGACAAGACCTGGCCGATGATCCTGCCGGTCGTCACCGAACTGTAGCCACCGATCAGCATCTGGGAGAAGCGAGACGGGGATGGGGCAAACGCCTCGTCCCCGTCTCGCTATTCATTGCCGGATCGCGGTGTGGCACCCGGGCCGTCAACGGCTCTTGACTGGAGTGGCTAACATCACCTGGCGGGACCTCTTCCCACTTCAGGCACCTGCGGAGCCGAAGCCGCTCCAGCAAGTGCCCGGACGGGGTGAGCCGGAGAGGGGCCAGGAAGGGAACTGTTCTGACCCCGATCGCCTCCAGCACCATCCCACCCTTGCGCTCTCATGGCGGTCAAACGATAATGAGTCCTGTTAGCATCTACGGAAGGCAATGGGATCGGCTCGGTGGGGCAGGGAGCGCGCGGAGTGATACAGCAGGAGCGGATCGCCGTGGAGCGGGACGAAGGGATTCCGCGGACGAATGATGAGCGTCACTTCGTCCTCATGACCGTGCAGCCGGGCCTGCTCGGACTGGCCGACGGCTCGATTTCCACGCTGGCCCCTGTCTTTGCCGCGGCGGTCGCGACCGGTGAGTCACGGATCGCGTTGCTGGTTGGGCTCTCTGCCGCGATCGGTGCCGCGATCAGCATGGGCGTCTCCGAGGCGCTCTCCGACGATGGGACCCTGACCGGCCGCGGCGGGCCGTGGCGACGCGGGATCGTCACCGGTGTCGGGACCCTGATTGGCGCGGCCGGGCACTCGCTGCCCTTCCTGATCCCGCACTTCCACACGGCCTTCGCCCTGGCGATCGTCGTCGTCATCGTCGAGTTGTTCGCGATCGCCTGGGTCCGGTGGCGCTACTTCCCCGGCACGAGCGTCCGGAGTTCCGTGATCCAGGTGACCCTGGCCGGCGGGATCGTCTTCGCGGTCGGCCTGATTTTTGGAAGCGCCTGATCGACCACGCAACAGTCGACAGGGCAGTGAGCGGGGTTGGTTCGAATCGGCCCAGCCCATTACCCTACCCGCGAACCCGTCGAACGTTTACCCGGGTCGACTGTCACGCAGTTCCTGAGGGCGGCGGTACCCTGGTCGGATCAATCGTCGATCGCCGCGTACAGCGAAGTCCAGAAGTCATCGCGGATTCCAGGGTCGGGGTACCCAAACGAGCGCTGTGTCATCAGGACCGCCGTGAGATTTTCCGCAGGGTCGGCATACCACGACGTCCCGAAGCCACCATCCCACCCAAACCGGCCGGGCGAGGATGAGGCCAGATCCCGTCGCGTTATGACCGACATCCCGAACCCCCAACCTCGGGTATCCGGATCGCCCATGACCAGGGCGTCGGCCTTCTGGTCCCGCGTGAGCTGGTCGGTCGTCATGGCTGCGACCGTCGGGCGAGCGAGAAGGCGGGTCTCGTCACGGCGTCCATCGCCAAGCATCATCTGGCCAAAGGCGAGCATGTCACCAACGGTTGAGACCAATCCTCCCGCGCCATCAGGAAAGACAGGCGGTCTGGCCCATAAGCTGTCGTTCCCCGCACCGTCTATGGTGATCATGTTTCCGGTCGTTTGGTCGAGAGCATAGGGCATGGCAAGTCGGGCGAGGTCGTCCGGCGGTACATTGAAGCCAGTGTCGGTCATTCCAAGGGGGCCGAAGACCCGATCTTGAAGGACCGATCCCAGCGGCTCGCTGACGATACGGGCAACGAGCACACCGAGGACCTGAGATGGTGTGTTGTACATCCATTGCTGTCCGGGCTGGTGCATCAGGGGAAGGCTTCCCAGTCGTCGAAGCCACTCGTCAGGATCGTGCTCCGTGAGCGGCATCGGTGGGAACAGGCGAACCCCACGTTGTATGGCTTCGGCCAGTATCGGAAATTGTTCGGGGGGGCCATAGAGCTGTCCAAAGCCCATTGTCCCGGTCAGGACATCGCGGACTGTAATCGGACGTTGGGCCGGAATCGTGTCGTCTACGGAACCAGCAGGATCTCGCAGTACCTGCCGGTTAGCGAGTTCAGGTAGCCATCCGTCGACCGATTCATCCAGCCGAACCAGACAATCTTCGACGAGCGTCATCGCGGCGACTGCGACGATCGGTTTGGTCATCGACGAGATCCGGAAGATCGTCTCCGGCCCCGTCGCCCGGTCCGAGCCGAAAGCCGTCGTCCCGATCGACTCGACCCAGGACTCACCATGCCGGTGGACGCCTACGACGATGCCAGGCAGTGAATCGCGTGCGACGTGTCCGGCCATGACGTCATGCATTCGGGCCAGCCCACCAGCTGACAGTCCAGATGTGCTCATCGGGTGGTACTCCTCATTTGAATCATGCCAACGACCAGCCCGGTGAACCGCTCCCCTCGGCACCTGAACGGTCAAGTGGAGCGGTACGCTGAGATCAGGGAGCCGACATTCCGAGTCCTTCGAAAGAGTAGGCGATCACCTGCATTCCCCACGGAGCCAGACTAGAAGCGCACCGGATACATTGGGACACGGGGCCATTCGCCTGTTATCCGTTGGGTGACCTGTTGAGGTGCTCAGGTGCCGGTCGCCGCACCGGTCCGCCAGCGCTCGGGCTGGACGGTGAAGACGACGAGGTCGGTATCGGGACACTCGAGTACCATCTCGGTAAAGCTCCGGGCCTCGACGTCATCGGAGTACCGCCGTGCGATCGAGAAGACTTCCTCGGCGGACGGCCGTTCACTTCGCCGGACGACGCGACCCTCGACGGCGACGTAGTTCCGGGGGCATTCCTCTCGCCAAACGGTCAGACTGACGATGCCGTCGAGAGCGGTAGTCGGGCCGCTCCGGGCCGTTCGATCCCGGTTCCATGTCAGGAGGGAGAGGGTCTGCCCCGGCTCATAGTCATAGAAGAGGGGGGCGGTGTTCGTGAACCGGGTGCCATCCGGATCGTCCAGAAAGGCAACGTGCGGCTCGCCGAGGAAGCGGTCGCGTTCCTGCTCAGTCATCGGTCGGGACATCGTGCGTTCCTCCTGATGGGGTCGGTCATCTGGGGCCGTGATCGAAGGGCTCGCCAGCGCCAGTCACGATGGGCCGATGCCTGGCTGCAAGGGCGGCCGATCTCGCCAATATCCCCTGGTTTGGGTGTCGTGGCGAGTGCGCGAAACGGCCTTGCAAGGATCATATGTTCTATACGTACACTGATGCTTCTCCGATATTGCGGGGTTGATCAGGAGGTGAAGGCAGGGAGTCCCGAGCGATCGGCGCCGACCAGGCCACCGGCTCCGACCAACGTTCGGGACTGGCCGTGAATCGTCTGGCAACCGGCCAGAAGGGATTCGACTGCCTTGGCGACCCGTCGCTGGCGCGTCTCTGGCGTCTTCGCTTCTGTCACCGACAGGACATGCCGGCGCTGAACGCCACAGAACGCCTCGTCGAACGCTCCTCATGCCTCCGGCACGGCATCGAGGGCCGCGCCAAGATCGTTCGGGTGCGTGGACGGTCCGGCGCTCAGTGTGAAAGGTGAGACCGACGATGACCTGATCGCCGACAGCGACACCGGCCGCTGCCCGGTGTTCCGCGCTGAGCGGGAGCAGGAATCGGCCGCCCATCGACCCGACGATGCTGCGGTGGGTGTCGCCGTTGATCGTCACATGGACCGCCGGCCGCTTCCCGGAGCCGAACTCGGTCACGACCTGTTCCGGAATCTCGATCCCGGTCGCCATCTTGCCGCCGAGTTCGACCGTAGTCTGGAACTACACGGGTACCTCTCGTTCGCGGCCTTAGCGAGTGGCTCGCCGGAGGATCCCAAAAAACCGGTTCCCGTGATGATCGACAGCATCAGCACGGGAACCGGTTTTCTGGCTGGACACGGTGCGTCTGGTCATGTGCGGCTCCGGCTGGCGGGCGTCATCCAGTGCAGGAGCTACTCGCGGGCGAAGGTGCCAAACGGAATGTCACCGGCCGGGACATACGTCGCGATGATAACTCCGGTCGAGGCTGTCGTCGCATCGACCAGCCGCAGTCCCACCGGGATCGTGCCTTCGCCGAACAGCCGCTTGCCCTTGCCGAGCAGAAGCGGAAACGTCCAGACCCGGTACTCGTCGACCAGCCCACCGCCGATCAGCGTCTGGAGGAGGTCCGAGCTGCCGTGGACCTGAAGGTCCGGACCGTCGCCCTGCTTGAGTCGCCTGATCGCGTCGACGACATCCCCACCGATGCGCTCCGACGGCCCCCATTCAAGGCGCTCCAGTTTCGTCGAGACCACGTACTTGGTGGCGGCGTTGATCGGTCTGCCGCCCTCCGATTCCGGAACCCCGGGCCAGTGACCGGCGAAGATCTCATACGTCTTCCGACCGAGCAACAGGTTGAACGGCGCTGACATCGACGCGCCCATCACCTCGCCCATCGTCTGGTCCCAGTAGTTGACCGACCATCCTTCCAGGTCGAAGCCGCCGGATGGGTCTTCCCCCGCACCTCCCGGTGCCTGCATCACGCCATCGAGGGAAAGGAACGTGTCGACGGTCACTTTGCGCGTTGTGGGACTCCCTGGATCGTCGGCGGTCGGGCTGAACCCACTGAGAGGTAGCATCGTTGCCCTGTGACAGGATGGGTACCTCAGATCAGGTACCAGGGGCCAGCAGCTCGTGGAGCCGCTCGAACTGACTGGACATGCCCTCGACCACACCCATCTCGACGAACTTCTGGAGGTCTTCCTCGGTGGCATAGTCAGTCACGATCGTCAAGGTTGTCCGGCCACCGTCCTCGGCAAATGCGACGGAGATGACCGAGACCGGCAGGTCCTGGTTGACCGTTCCCTCGGCGTCCGCGAAGGCGTCTTCGTGGACGATCCGGTCGGTAGGGCTGACTTCCTGATAGGTCGCGATCCCCCAGGCCTCTCCCCATTCCGGCGACGACATGCAGTAGTGCCAGATACCGCCTGGTCGGACGTCCATCTGCTTCACGGTCGTCGTGAAGCCCTTCGGCCCCCACCATTTAACGAGTTGGTCTGGGTTGGTGAACGTGTCCCAGACGAGGGCTTTCGGCGCCTGGAAGACACGGGTGATCGTCATCTGCTTGCCGGCGGAATGGACCGTCTGGTCATTCACGATACTGTCCCTTCTGGATGTCACGCAGGGGCTCGTCGAGTCGGCCGAATCGTTCTTCCCAGAACTGGCGGTACTGCTCCAGCCAGTCCGTCGCTTGCGCGAGTGGGGCCGCCTCCAGACGGCAGGGTCGCCACTGCCTGTCCCGGCCGCGGGAGATCAGGCCGGCTCGCTCCAGCACCTTGAGGTGCTTGGAGACGGCCGGCAGGGTCATCGCGAATGGCGCGGCGAGTTCGTTGACATTGGCTTCTCCGCTGGCCAGGCGAGCGAGGATCGCCCGGCGGGTCGGATCGGCCAGGGCGGCGAAGGTGATACTGAGCGGGTCGTCGGTCATCTGGTGTTTCACCTTCCGGTAATTTGACTCCATGGTGAAGTATAGTGTCGCCTCGACCGGTGTCAATACCCGAGCGAGCACCCGGTTGGTCTTCATCGTTGAGGGCCTGAGGTCGGAGGCTGCGTGGTACGCTCCACCTCACCGTTCGATCCTTAGAGGTGCCCAGCCGATCGCCGGCAACACCGTTGTTCCCAGGAGCGCCCTGTGCCGCACCGACCCGTCGACCGACCGATCACTGCGTCCTGGATCGTCCGACCTTGGCCCAGTACGCTGGTATCCCGCCGGCGGGTGATCACAGGACTGACCGGGTTGGGTGTGGCGGCGGTCGTGACTGGTTGCGGTAATTCCGGTTCGGGTTCGGCTCCGACATCCGGCCCCCCGACCCAGGCGCCGGAGCTCACCATCGTCGGCCAGCCGACTGCCACCGTCCCCGTTGCGACACCGAACGATGTGGGAGGTGAGCCGGCGCAGGCGGTGGCCGCTCAGACCGTTTCGGGCGATGCCGTCCTCGTCGTCTCGCCGCGGCTGCCGCTGGGCGGGATCGGCTCCGGTCAGCAGGCCGGTCTGCTCGATGGGACGACGACCGATTGGGCGGCGGTCGGTTCGCCGCTCGGTCTGCCGGTCGAGGCGGTCGGCGAGGTCGGTGCGGATGGCTACGACGATGTGGTCGAGCAACTCGACGCCGGGCTGATCGACCTCGACGCGCCGATCGGTCGCGTCGCCACCGTCCCGCTGGCGGCCATCGACTTTCGGGTCAAGGTCCTCTCGGTCGATGGCCGAGACGCGCTCCGCGACCGGACCGAAGGCAACAATGGCCCGATCATCCGGGTCGGAATGGTCGGCGACATCGTTCCCGGCCGCAACATCCATCTCACCATGGATCGCTACGGCGACTTCCAGTATCCGTTTCGTCGTGTGGCCGACCGGCTGGCGGGCTTCGATCTGGCGATCGCGAACCTTGAGGGCAACATCTCCGACACGCTCGAAAATCCGGTCTACTCGAACCCGAACACGATCGACTTCGTCACGGGTTCGGCCTTTCTCGACGGCTTCAAGCTCGCCGGAATCGACGCCGTTACCCTCGGCAACAACCACTCCTGTTTCAACGAGACGGGCTGGGGGACGCAGGGGTTGGAAGACACGATGGCGGCTCTGACCGGGGCAGGTCTCCCGTACTTCGGGGCGGGGTATGACATAACGGAAGCCCGGACCGCCTTCACGACCGAGATCGGCGGCGTCTCGATTGCCGTCCTCGGACACGACGCCGTCACCGCGAACCTCGACATCGAACAGAGCAAGCCGTTGGGCGTCGTTGCCCAGACCTGGGGCGCAGACGACGCGTCGCCGGGGACGAACCCGTTCGGACTGGACCAGTTCCTGGCCGATGTCGAGGCCGCCGCCGCCAAGTACGACATCGTGATCCCGTACCTACACGGCGGGGCCGAGTTCCAGTGGGTCGTGCCCGAGTGGTTGCAGGCGGCCGCCCGGGGCGCGATCGACGCCGGAGCGACGCTGGTCGTAACTAATCACCCGCACATCATTCAGGGCATGGAAGTCTACGCCGGCCGACCGATCGTGTACTCCCTGGGCAACTTCATCTTCGACCAGATGTTCAGCGTCGACACCCGGCAGGGGTTCATCCTCGACCTGACGTTCGACGGCCCGGTCCTCGTCGGCCTCCAGCTTGGTGGCGTCGAAATCATGGACTTCTGCCAGCCCCGGCCGATGTCTGCTCCGGAGCAGGCCGCGATCATGGACCGCTTCTGGCGATCGACCGACCGCCTCGCCGCCCGCTGAACCCATCGAACGACGGTTCCTGATGCGGTGCTTCGTCCGCGGAGAGTCAGTTCGATGGAGCCTACCAATGAGCATGCTCCCAGGATAGTCGCGCTGGTCGGCAACCCTGGACTCAGACCGCAACGGCTTGTCGCGGGCCTCTTCATCTTTGATCGGAACAGGATCTCCGCGATCCGAACGGCCGGGATGTCCGTCTCTGGAGCGCAGGGGCCGCGCGTCTCTGCCTCCTTGAGACGCGATACGGGACGGTGGCAGGATCGGTTGCTCTTGATCGGCGATGCTACCGACCGGCACCTCGCCAGCCATACCGCCGGGTCGCTTGTGGCGCGTCGATCAGGAGAACGTCACTATGCAATTCGCCTCGGTCATCTCCGACATGTTCGTGCTGCATCTGCCCCTGATCGAGAAGGTCGTGCGACCGATTCTGGTCTACGCCTTCCTGCTCGTGGTTCTCCGGCTGGCCGGCAAGCGTGAACTGGTCCAGTTCACAACGTTCGACTTCGTTCTCCTCCTCCTCCTCAGCAACACCGTTCAGAACGCCATCATCGGGGAGGACAACAGCGTCATCGGCGGACTGGTCGGGGCCGCCGTGCTGCTGGTCGTGAATGCCGTCGTCGCCCGGTTTCTCTACGCCGCCCCTCGGGTGAATCGCCTCGTCACGGGCGACGCGACGACGCTGATCGTGGATGGGCAGATCCAGCGCGATGCGCTGCGCCGGCTGCGAATCACGGAGAGCGAGTTGATTTCACTGGTCCGCCGGCAGAACTTCGACACGATCCATGAGGTCAGGCTGGCGGAGATCGAGGCAAACGGCGCGGTCACCATGCGGGGTGTCCATCCGACCGCCGATGAGCGCAACCTCGCCGAGATTCTGGCGCGTCTGACCCAGATCGAGGCCGCGATCGAGCGGACCCAGCAAACGACGACTTCGCCCCACTCGGCAACGCAATAAGGGCTCGCTCGAGCGCAGACGTCCCAGTCGCAAACTGCTGTAGCCGCTAACCAGTTCCGCGTTGCCGGGCGGCTTCTGCGCCCGGTCCAACGCGATCGATGGGGAACTGCGCCAAGGAAGAATGGACGGACTGCTCCCCTCTCCGGGCGCCTGCGAGCCGAAGCCGCTTCAGCGGGTGAGCGAGGAGGTGCGCCGGAGAGGGGTCGGGGGAGAGGTCTGTTTCGCCGCCCGAGCGCTGGCATGGCAACCCCCTGTCAGCAGCGTTTGCAGCACAGGGTGACTTGCCGGGCGCTGACTCCTGACGGGACGACGTTGATCAGCCGCCGCAGTCCGGGGTTCGTCAACGCGAGCTTGGACTCGTTCGATGTATTTCCCTGCGAAGACAGCACCATCAGTTCACCATGAGCACGGCACAGGATGTGAACAGGAGTGGTCAGATGACGGTGCAGGACGGTCTGCACCGCCCTCGGCGCATGGCCATACCGAGAGGACTCCCACGATGATCAACCTTGGCTACACCCTGTCCAGTGAGGAGCACCGCCCCAACGCCCTGATCGCCAATGGGCAGCGAGCAGAGGCGGCAGGCTTCGAGTTCCTGTCGATTTCCGACCACTTCCACCCCTGGCTGGACACGCAGGGACAGGCTCCGTTCGTCTGGAGCACGCTCGGTGGTCTCGCTCAGGCGACCAGTACCATCCGGGTCGGGACCGGCGTGACCTGTCCGACCTTTCGCGTCCACCCGGTGATCATCGCTCAGGCCGTCGCCAGCGTTGCGGACATGTTCGAGGGGCGTTTCTACTTCGGCATCGGCTCCGGAGAGGCACTCAACGAGCACGTTATGGGTCAGCACTGGCCACCAGTGTCCGTCCGTCAGGACATGCTTCGAGAGGCCGTTGGGCTGATCAGAAAGCTCTGGCAGGGCGAGTACACGACCGAGCATCGGCGCTTCTATACCGTCGAGAACGCGCGCATCTACACCATTCCGGAGACGCTGCCGCAGATCATCGTCGCCGCGGCAGGCACACAGGCGGCAGTGATGGCAGCCGAGATCGGAGACGGCGTCGACAGCACGTCCCCGAATGCGGAAGTCGTCCAGACGTTCGAGCAGAACGGTGGCAAGGGTCCCCGTTACGGTCAGATGACGGTCTCCTATGGTCCGGACGAGCAGGCGGCCAAGGAGTTGGCGCTGAAGAACTGGGGCAATGCGGCTGTGCCCGGCCAACTCAGCCAGGAACTGGCCATTCCGGCCTACTTCGAGCAGGCTGTTCAGAACGTGACCGCCGAACAGGTCGGTGAATCCGTCGTCTGTGGTCCAGATCCGGACAAGTACCACAAGCAAATTCAGGAGTACGTCGACGCCGGCTTCACCCACCTCTACATCCATCAGGTCGGCCCGGACCAGGTCGGCTTCATCGACTTCGCCGAGCGGGAGTTGCTCCCCACCTATGGGAGCGCCGCTCGGCCGGCTTGACGAATGCTCGGATGACTACAGCTCATCCCGGGGGTACAGGAAGCGGCGCAGCAGCCGGGTGACGTTGGGCAGGATCGGCCAGGTCAGCGCAACGACGAGAATCACCGTCGAGATCAGCACCCGGACGGCCAGCGGGACGGCGTCGAGGATATCGTGGAGTGCGAGGTTCACGGTCAGGTTAACCGCGTAAGAGCAGATCACGGTCACGAGGAACGTACCGAGCGTTGAGCAGATCGTAGCCACATCGTGCGTCATGTCGGCATATCGGCGCTTCGCCAGGGCGAACTTCTTGGGGTCGGTCAGCTTCCTTGGACGACCACCGAATCGTCCCCGGGGTTGGGCTGCGGCAAGGCCGGCATTCGGTCGCTCGCGAATGAGGTCACGCTCGAACTCGGCCAGCCTACCGCTGGCATGGAAGATCAGCTCGCCGCCCGGCGTGGTGGTGTCGATTCACTCGGTCAAGGAACGGGAGCCGCTGCCGCGCTGGTCGAGCAGGGCCTGGGTGTCGATCAGGTGGAGGAGGGAGCGCCCGAGTCGATCAAGACGCCAGAGCCTGTTAGGTACTTCATGGCAGGGCCATCGCCGGTTCGGCCTGGCGAAGCATCAGCAACACGAACGCGGTCAGATGGAAGCCCGCCAGCACGTCCGCCAGCCGCTCCTGGTCGCGCGCCAGCCGTCGGAACCGGCTCGCCCAGGCGAAGTCCCGCTCCACCACCCACCGCCGGGGCAGCAGCATGAAGCCCCGCTTCGCCCCCGGCAACTTCACCACCAGCAGGTCAATCCCGTTGGCCGCCGCCGCCGCGCGTGGCCCTACGCCCACATACTCGGCGTCGACGTAGCCCACCTCGACGCTCGCCCCGGTCGCCTCCTGCACGGCCGCGGTTAGCTCGCCCACCTGACTCCGGTCCCCGGCGTTCGCGGGGGTGACGCGCAGGGCCAGCAGGTGGCCGAGGGTATCCACGGCCAGACGTACCTTGCTCCCCTTGCGCCGTTTGTACCCGTCCCAGCCGGCCCGGTGGCCGCTCTTGGGCGTGCTGGTTAGGGTGCGGCTGTCGAGGATGGCCGCGGTGGGCCGGGCCGGTCGGTCGCTGGCGAGGCGGATCAGCTCCCGCAGATCGGCGATGATGGCGGTGAAGACATCCGCGGCCAGCCGGCGGCGGGTCTGCTCGCAGACGGCGTGCCAGGGTTGGAACTCGTGGGGCATGAAACTCCACTGCAGGCCGGTCAGGGCGATGAAGCCCAGGCCGTTGAACAGCTCCCGAAGGGGATAGCGGCGTTGGGGGGCATCGTCGCGCATGAGGGGGTGAGAGGGGGCGAGGAATGCCCAGTCCTCATCGGAGATGTCGTATGGGTAGGCCCTGTGGGATGGGGTATCCATCCCACTAGCCTCCCAAGTACCTAATAGACTCTAGACCGCGATCGTGTCGCCAGCCGGGGCAAAGGCAAGCAGTTTGTCAAGATCAGGCCGGCTCGACTCGGAACCAGCCAGGACATCGGTATAGACCTGCTCGTAGCAGGCCTTTGTATGGGCGTCAGGTTGAAGATCTAGGGTCTAGTCACCAGCTGAGACCCGGGCGTAGCCAATCAGCATCGTGAGGTGCCCCAGAACCAGTAACGGGAGTGAGTAATAGCACATTGATAATGGCACGGCTTTTGGGACAGTGGAGGAGTGATTTTAACAAGAGGCCAAGGCAGGACATTGAGGTGTTTCATAAACGTTCGATTATGAGACGATCCAAGCTGAGCGCGTGGTCAGGAAGTCGGGTCAATGGGGCGGTTCCGTCCGTCTATCCGACTCTCGGCCTAGTCATTCGGTAGCAGCACGCGAGCAGCAACCAGCTCAGCCGCGTACTCCTCACAGAGGACGCGCTCAAGACGACCGGTTTCGTCTGGGATCAGATCCCAAAGACCGCTGTTGTGCCAGTGGTTAGGGTCATGCCAGCTGGGGCGGTCGATGATGGGATAGAGGCAGATACCCTGCACCGGCACGCCGAGGTCGATCGCTGCCCGGACCTCGGCAGCCATCTCACGCAGCCAGGGCACACGGCCCGCGCCGAAGTTGCTTGTTTCGGCGAAGAGGAGGGGACGCCAATACCGTCGCCAGACATTGGCCAGCAACTCGCGTACCGGCACCCAGCGAGAATCTCGCGGCACGTCGGTCCAACGGAGCCGTTTGCCGAGATACTCCCACTGGTTGTCGTAGTAGAAGTTGACACCGATCAGGTCGAGGTAGCGCGGGTGGCCGCCGATCTCCGGGTTCTGGCGGCCGGCGATGAGATCCCAGGCGGCGAACTGGAGCTCGTGGAAGGCAGCTGCCTCCTCGACCAAGTCCGGTCTGTCCAGTGGCGGGAAGACGTTGATGATCGGCTCAATATGGCAGAGACGCGCACGCGGGTCGGCGCGCAGGATGGCTCCACAGGCGGCGATGACCGCCCGCGCCAGGTGGCGCTTGAGCTCCACGCCACGGTCACGCACATAAGGATGGAAGAGCCCTTCGTCGCCACATGCCCAGCTAAAGAAGGAGAGCTCGTTCATTGGCGCGTAGAGCGGCGGGTTGTCGCTGTAGGACGCCAGGAAACGCGCCGTCGCCTCGCAGTAGGCGGCGAAACGGGCCACCAGCTCATCAGAGAAGAGGTCGAGGTCTTCCGGCCAGCCATAGTGGCAGAGCGTCCAAAGCACTTGGACGCCCGCTGCCTGGGCGGCCTCCGCGACTGGCACGAGCGTGGAGAAGTCGAGCACACCATCGCGGTCAATCAGGTGCCACTGGGCCGACTCGCGGACCGTCCGGATGCCCACGCTTCGCACGAGGGCGAAGTCCTCGGCCACATAGCGGTCGTGCTGCGTAGCGGCAAGTATATTCACCCGCGCCCCATACTCGTTGATGTGGCCGGCAGCCTCGAATCCACCCATCCAGAAGGAGTGAAAGGGGCTTTGCGCGGAGTCGTCAGGTCGCGGCAAGGAATTGACACTTGCCAGCAATGCGGACGCGGCATGGTCCTCCGTGGAGTGAGTCATTCGTGGTCCGGTTGTTCCTTCTGTCGATGCACAAGCTGCGCGGTCAACGCACCACCGATGGGTGGCACAAGTGTGCAACGAAAGGCGCGATCCGGATAGGGGATGGCACTACGCCGTCAATCGGCCTCGGTCGGGGTCGAGCCGTTCCTGACCCTGGCCAAGGTGCCGGTGCCCAGGTAGGTTGCGCACGGGGCGGCGTGGCGGGCGATCGGGGCAGGATTCACCTCAGTGGGCGAACACGTCGCCGCACTGGAACGCGCCAAGACGGTGCTCGCCAGTTGAATCCGTTTCACGGTACTCGCTGATCCGGCGGCGGCTCCAAGGAGCGCCCGGCCGATGGACCGCGTTGGACGTCGCGGATCGGCTTGCCCCGAAGCCCCGAAGCGCGCCGGACGAGGTCGTCAGGGCCACCAGTCGTACTTGCCGCCTTGCCGCCAATGGTCATGGTCCGTCTCGCACCTCGGGGTCGTCTCATAAACGTCATTCTACGAGCTCCGAGTCACACCCCCTCGTTTCTAGACGACTTCAAGCCGCGCCAGGCAACGTGAACCAGGTCTCCATCCCGGTGAGATGTTCTTCGGACCGGCGGGTGTAGCCCTCGACCCGTCGCAACCAGTCCCGACGTTCCTCCGACTCCATCCAGCCGCGAAGTGAGGCGTCGTCGGCGAACTTGATCACCGTTCGATACCGGCTGGCGTTACGACCGAGGCGGAACCGGTTCGACCCAAGGTGGCCGGGGTAGCGCCGGCCCGCCTCGGTGATGCCGTGCGCCCACTCCTCGAAACCGGCCTCGCTACCCTGAACGACATTCCAGGTGATGACGACGGTTACGGGCGGCACCGACGACGGTGCCGGACGGGCCTCAGTGCTCGTTCCGCTGTCCGGGTCATGGGTGACGAGGATCTGTCTCCCGCGGGCAATCGCGCCGTCAGACGTTGCCGTTGACGCCCTTGAGTCGCCGTGCGGGGTAGTCATCGTGACGGACCGACGTCGTCCGAGTCATCGCGGGTCGCTTTGGCCGGGCCAGTCCGGACCATCACCCGGCCGTTCCTGGCTACGGTCAGACTGCCGCCAGCGTGCCGGAAGATGGCTTCGACCCCAGTGACGAGATCGACCGCGACGATCCCGGTCGCGACGACTGCCACCCATGGGTTCGTCACATCGACTCGCCGCAGTGATGGCCACAGCGTCAGCGTAGTGACCGCCGCTTTCCCGTCTGACATGATGTCCGCTCGGGGCGCCTTGGGCGTCACGGCGCCTTCGAGGATCGGAAGGAGAATCCGGTAGACCGGCTCACCGCGAATCCGAAACGGCGCCAGCGTGATGCTCTGCCCGAGTTCCACCGCGATGACATCCAATTCACCGGTCGAAAAAGCGACCCGGCGAACGGAACTGTTCGGGGGAATCGTCGGGAGCAGGGACCAGGTTGACTCGGTGGATTGGGGCATCGACCCGGACGCCTTTCTGGGGGTGGACACAAGGCGGGTGACGCGATCAGGCACGGTGCGATCGGCGGAATGGCGGAACCACCAGACGTTCGTCCTCTTGGAGTCATTTATACTCGGCGTCAGCGCGACGATCCGCTCAGGATCCGAGGTGGCCGGTGTGCGTTGAGCCCTAAGGACCCGTCCTCGTCATTGTCACTCTGTTCGGCATGCACGAAGGAGGTCGCGCAGCCCATGTCCGACGGCTCCACTCCTTCTGATCGCGCTCGCGCCGCCATGGTCACCGATGTCCGCAAAAGGTCCACCCGGGTAGATAGTGGACACGTTGCCCGGCCCATGCCGGTCGTGGACGACGCGCCGCTCTCGATCACCCTCGATGACCTGCTGGCCGCCCGGGAGCGGATCGCACCGTACATTCACCGGACGCCGCTGCTGTCGTCCAAGACGCTGGGCGGCATGTCCGGGACCGAACTCTGGCTGAAGGCGGAGAACCTCCAGCGAACCGGGTCGTTCAAGATCAGGGGCGCTCTGAACAGTGTCCTGCAACTGACGGAGGAGCAGCGGGCCCGGGGCATCATCGCCTTCTCGGCCGGGAACCATGGCCAGGGCGTCGCGCAGGCGGCGGCGCTGGTCGGCACCCGGTGTATCGTTTTCTGTCCGGAGACGGCGCCCACGCTCAAGGTCGCGGCGATGCGCGGCTACGGGGCGGAGGTCCGGTTCGCCCCCTCGATGGCCGAGATCGAGGCCCGGATGGACGCCTACCGGGTCGAGCACGGCCTCCATTACATTCACCCGTTCGGCGATCGCGCGACCATCGCTGGCCAGGGGACGCTCGGGCTGGAGTTGTTCGAGGATCAACCCGAGCTGGACGTGATCATTACCGGCGCTGGCGGGGGCGGATTGCTGGCCGGAATCGCCATCGCCGCCAAAGCGCTTCGGCCCGAGACCAGAGTCATTGGTGTCGAGCCGGAAGGAGCCCCGACGGTCTACGCCGCGCTCCGGGCCGGTGGACCGGTCCCATTGCCCCGGATCGCGACGCTGGCCGACGGGCTGGCGGCCGCCCGGACTGCTCCACTGACGTTCCAGATCATCCGGCGGCTGGTCGACGACGTCGTCCTGGTCACCGAGGACCAGATCCGCGACGCATTGATCCTGGTTCTGCAACGCACCAAGCTGGTCTGCGAGCCGGCCGGTGTCGCCGGGGTAGCAGCAGTGCTCGCCGGGTCGGCTGGAATCGCCCCTGGCGCCCGCGTCGCCGCGGTCCTCAGCGGTGGGAACATCGACCTGACGACCCTCAAGCGGCTGCTCTGAACCGGCCTCAGCGCGACTGCTAGACTGCCAGCCTGCCCGAAGAACGCCCTAGCAGGACAGGATCGGTTGCTCCGTGTCAACAGTCCCCATCTCGACGCCCCGAACGTCAATCGCTGTGGACTCGTCGATCGGGACGGTCGCTGACGTGCAGCGTTTCGCCGGACAGCTCGCCGACAATGTCGAGCGCGTCCTGGTCGGCAAGCGCGATGTCATCGACCTCGCGATCGTGACCCTGCTGGCCGAGGGGCACATCCTTCTGGAGGATGTCCCCGGGACCGGCAAGACCACCCTGGCGCGGGCACTGGCCCGGTCGATCGGGGGTGAGTTCCGGCGGATCCAGTTCACGCCGGATCTCCTGCCCAGCGACATCGGTGGGATCGTCTTCTTCGACCAGAAGCTGAGTGACTTCCGCTTCCGGCCCGGCCCAGTCTTTGCCAACGTCGTCCTCGCCGATGAGATCAACCGCGCCACTCCCCGGACGCAGTCGGCCCTGCTGGAGGCGATGGAGGAGCGGACGGCGACGATCGAGGGTGAGACCCGGTCGCTGCCGACGCCGTTCGTCGTCCTCGCGACCCAGAACCCGGTCGAGCTCGAAGGGACTTTTCCGCTGCCCGAGGCCCAGCTGGACCGCTTTCTGATGCGGCTGTCGGTCGGCTATCCCGACCACGCCGGGGAGGACGACATCCTGAGCCGCTTCCAGCTTGGTTCTCCGATGGCTGGTCTTGAAGTCGTCGCGACGATCGCCGACCTTGGCGCGGCGATCAAAGTGGCGCGAACGATCCATGTCTCCGATGAGGTCCGGCATTATCTGACCGGGATCGTCCGGGCGACGCGGGAACACTCCTCGGTACTGCTCGGGGCCAGCCCCCGGGCCTCGCTGGCCCTGTTTCGGGCGGCGCAGGCCCGCGCGGCGATACAGGGGCGGGCCTCCGTTGAACCGGACGATGTCCAGGGCCTCGCCCAGGCCGTCCTGGGTCACCGGATCATCGTCACCCCGGAGGCACGGCTGCGTGGCGACGACGCCAGCGCCGTCGTCCAGGCCGCGGTCGAGGCCGGGTCCGTTCCGGTCGAGGGCCGGGCCGGGCTCGTCGAGCCATCGGCTGCCGCGGCCACGTCGCGCTGATGCGGGAGATCAACGACCTGACCGCGGCCCACCGGCGTCAGGAGAAGATCGTCCGCGATCTGGATGCGGTCCGTCCGGTCGACTCCGAGGCGGGCCGCTCAACCGTACGGGGCGGGTTCTTCGGCGGAGCCTGGTTCGCGGTTGCTGGAGTCGTGCTGCTCGTCGGGGCCGCAACGGACCGTAGTGGACTGGCGATCATCGGGCTGCTTGGGATGATCAGCGCCGGGCTGGCGTGGGGCTGGGCCCGCGTCGCGCTGAATGGCGTTACCGTCTCGGCCCGTTTCGACCATGACCACGCCATCCCCGGCGATACCGTTGAGCTGACCGTGTCGGTGGTCAACCGCAAGCTGCTCCCGGTGCCGTGGGCGACGCTCGAAGTCGATCTCCCTCCCGGTCTTCGCGTGACTGAATCCACTCACCGGCGGCTGGGTGGCGAGCAGGTCCTGCGGCTGTCGACGGCGCTGGCCCCATTCGGTCGCCTGACCTGGCGATCACGGCTCACCTGCCCCGCCCGTGGGATCCAGCGGATCGGTCCCATCGGCGTCCGAGCCGGTGACCCGTTCGGTTTCTTCACGGTTCGGATGGAGGGGCCGGGTCCGGCGCCGGTCGTCGTCTTTCCGGTCGTCGTGCCGGTCCTGCCGCTGACCAACGCCCGGGAACGGCTCGGCGAGATTCGTGTCGATCGACATCTCTACACGGACCCGACCCGGATCGCCGGCGTCCGCGACTATCTGCCCGGCGACCCGTTCCGCACCATCTCCTGGAAGGCGACGGCCCGGGTCGGGACGCTTCAGACCCGGCTGGAGGAACCCGCGACGGCGCGGCAGGTGCTGGTCTGCGTGAACCTGGATACCCATGACCGGGTCTGGGAGGGCGTCGATTCGGCGCTGGCGGAGGGGACGATCGCGGCGGCCGCGTCGGTGTTGTCCTGGGCGGACGCCAACGGGTACGCCGTGGGCGTGATGGCCAACGGGATCGAGCCGGGGACCGTCTCGACGCTGGTCTACCCGCCGACCCGCGGAACGGGCCAACTCGCCCGATGCCTGGACGGGCTTGCCCGGCTCAGCCTGCTTTCCACCTCCCCGTTCTCGCAGGCACTGGTTCGCCTGGAGCGGACGGGGGATCGTGGCGGAATGATCGCCGTCGTCACGCCCCGGATCACCGACTCGACGCGGGCGGCGATCGCGCAATTGATTGGGAGGGGGCGCCGGGTGGTGCTAGTCCCGCTTGGTGAGGCGGCTGCGGTCGCGATGCCCGGTGTTCTGGTCTATCGGGTCGATGAGGCCGGGATCCAGGAGCGACTTGAAGCGGCCTTGACAGCGACCAGACGCTCACCACCAACCGTGGCGCCGCCCGTCACAGCCACTTGATCCGCCGGAAGAGGATGACCATCCCGCCGGCGACGGCGGCCATCAACGCGATGGCAAACGGGTAGCCCAGCCGCCAGTGCAGCTCGGGCATGTGGTCGAAGTTCATCCCGTAGATCCCGGCGATCAGCGTCCCGGTGGCGAGGATGATCGTCCAGCCCGTCAGCCGGCGGACCACGATGTTGAGCTCGTTGTTGACCTGCGAGAGGTAGGCGTCCATCGTCGAGGCGAGCATCTCCCGGGCCCCGTCCAGCCCCTCTGTCGCCCGGTTGACATGATCGTAGACGTCCTGAAAATACGGCAGCATCGTGCCGTCGATCGCAGGGTGGTCCTTGCGGAAGACGTGCGTCAGGGATTCCCGTTCAGCGGCAAGAACGCGACGCGTCGTGAGGAGGGTACGGCGCAGATTGACGATCTCGCGCTGCAGGCCGTTGTGCTCCCCGTTCAGGATGCGATCCTCGATCCCTTCCACGCGGTTGGCGATCTCGTCGAGGACCGGGAAGTAACTGTCGACCATTGCGTCCAGGACAGAGTAGAGCAAGGTCACCGGATTGTTCCGGCCGATCTCGGCGATGTCCTGCCGCCACCGATCGGCGACATCGTCCAGCGCCTCGATCCGATCCTGACGGATGGTGACCAATGTGTTGGCCATGAGATAGATCGACAAAGGATGGTGAGCGACCCCGTTATCCGGGCAGGAGAGGGCATAGAAGACGATGAAGAGGTTGTCACCATAGTGACGAAACGTCGGTGTTCGGCTTGGTTGGTCGACGTCCTCCAGCACGAGCGGTGGGAGTTGGAGTTCGTCCCGGAGGAGGGTGAGGTCGTCGTCGTCGGGCCGCAGGACATCGACCCAGACGAGCGCTTGACCACCCTGCTCGTCGCTGATCCGCGCGGCGGGGATCTCCTCGAATGCGTTCGACTCATTGGAGAACCGCTTCACCGTCAGGGTCATGCCCGTGGCTCCTCTCCCGACCGGACGTCCCGGTCGGTGTTCGAGGAGAGGATAGTCAATCCTGAGGAGGACCAGGAGCATCCTGTGGTGCAATCTCAGAGATTGCGCGGTGGCCAATCATGAGCCAGTGCATAGGGGCCGTTTGCCACCAGTGCAGTTCGGTCAGTCCTGCCTCACGGAGCTGACTGTCGAGGTCGCCAATGACGTGGTAGGTCTCGGATGGATCCCAACCATCGGATATCGCTTGAGCCTCGATGAGAGCGGCTGAGGAGGCGAACATGATGTCGAGCAGGGCCAGCATCCCGCCGGGACAAAGGACTCGAATGAGTTCGGAGACAGCCAGTGGACGCTGTGCGGGGTTCACTTCGTGGAAGGCGAAGCTGGAGATGATCGCGTCCCAGCCATCCTCCTTGCTGGGGATCGCCAGAAAGTCACCAGGCTCGACCGTGAACGCGGAATGCGATTGCTTGAGCCGTCGCCTCATGCCTTCGGATGGGTCGCACCCGGTGACTGCAAGCGTCGAGCCGTCCTGGTGCTGCGCGATGACCTGATCAGCGAATGCACCAGTCCCGACGCCCATGTCGAGGAGCCGGGAATGAGCACCCAGTTGACGAGCGACGGCCCCGCCTGCGAATGAGAGGGACCCTGCGTAGCCTGCAAGCGGCCCCATCTGCATCGTGCCAATCTCGAGGTCGGTATCGTACCGGTCCGCCCATTCATTGAAGATCGTTGCAGTCTGCTCAGTCGTTCGTGGTTTCACAAGTGCTCCCGTGTAATGGATAGGCAAGACGTATGGGCATGGTTCTCGCGACCGACCGCGAAAACCGGCCACGACAGGTGGACGGGTCAGGAGAACAGCATCATGTCCACATCATCTTCCACGACCACCGCGGAAATCATCGACTCGGCGGAGCCCATCACGGTCGATATCTTCCACGATACCGTCTGCCCGTGGTGCCGGATCGGTGTTGCGTCCCTGCAGCGGGCCTTGTCCGGTTGGGAGGGACCGCCGGTCGAGCTCCACTGGCACCCGTTCCTGCTTAACCCGGAAACCCCCCCGGAGGGCGAGTCGTTTCGGGCGGCGCTGGCCAGCAAGATGGGGCAGGACCCGACCCCGATGCTGGAGCGTGTCTCGGAGGCCGGAGCCGCCGTCGGGCTTGGGTTCAACTGGGGGGCCATCGAGCGTTCGCCGAACAGCATCCGGTCGCACCTGCTGTACGCCATCCTGCCGGAGGAGCACCGGACCGCGATGGTCGAGCGGATCGGGGTCGCCTACTTCGAGCAGGGCCGGGACATCGGCGATCTGGAGACGCTCAAGGCGATCGCGGCCGAGGGTGGCGTCGAGCCCGAACCGGCGGGTCGTGCGCTTGAACGGACGGAGCTTCAGGCCGCCATCCTCAGCGAGGTCGAGCAGGCGGCGACACTCGGGATCGCCGGCGTCCCACTGTTCATCTTCGACAACCAACTGGCTGTCAGCGGGGCGCAGTCGGTCGAGGTCTTCCAGTCCGCCCTGACCCAGATCGTCGAGGGACGAGCTGGTGGAGATGAAGCCAGGGACCCCGAGTCGACCGTATAGATGCGCCCCTGGACGCCGATTGACCGGTCAATCAACGGAGATGCGCAGACCGGTGATGCCGGCCTCGTCGAAACGCCCTGCCTCGTCGAGGAGTCGAGTCCGGAAGGTGCCAGGTCCGGGGTTGCCGGTCGCGGCTCGCTCGGCGGCCAACCCGTACGTTGCCAAGCCGAGAGCGACCGGGAGGGCGTACCCTGCCAGGGTCGAGACCGCCGCGCCAGCGATCGCGACGGCCACCGCGGTCGTCGCCATACAGCCCGACCCGGTGATTCGGCTAAGCAGCGGCGTCCCATTGGCGACGCGGAAGATGGCGTCCGGACCGACGACGATGTCGACGGCTCCCGTCACCGCGGTCGTTACGCCGAAGCGTTCGTAGGCAGCCCGCGCGACCTCCTCCGGGTCCTCCATCCCCACAGCGTCCACTCCGCGCATCGCCCCACTGCCGACGAGAGCACCGATCTCGCCCCGGTTGCCTCGCAGGACCGCTATGTCCAGGTCGTTGAGCAACCGGAGGGCAGCCTGGGTTCGGAACGTCGTCGCGCCCGCGCCAACCGGATCGAGGATGATTGGGACGGCCGCGGCGTTAGCGGCCCGCCCGGCGATCAGCATCGCTTCTACCTCCCCGATGGAGAGTGTTCCGATGTTGAGGACCAGCGCCTGCGCGAGACTGGCCATCTCGCCGACCTCCTCGGGCGCGTAGGCCATGACCGGTGACCCGCCGAGCCCGATCGTCAGGTTGGCGGTGTCATTGGTGACGACCATATTCGTGATGTGGTGGATCAGTGGCCCGGAAGCGCGGACGTGCTGGAACAGTCGCACCGCTTGCGCGTCGTAGTCGACAGCGTCGGCCAGGGTCGTGAGGTCGGCTGGTGGGATCGTCATCCTGCATCATCCTCATTGCACTGCACCGTTCCGCAGCCTCGGTTCGGGCGCTACGGTGAGCCGGCCAAGAGTACGCGACACCATCGCTCTCAGTCTCTTCGGGTGGCCGAGCGCCTGAGGCAGGTCAGCGAAGCAGCACTGTCATCTCGGTGGCGCGCGATTGTCTCGACGGGCCGACGATCTCGCTTCGCTGGTAAGTTCGGCTGTCATGGCGGCCTCCGAGGCAAGGCGTGGCGGTGATCCGGGTGCAATCGGGTCCGTAATGACCGCGTTGCGACCGGCCCCCCGTTCGGTTGATCGGGCCGTGCGTACCAGTACGAGCGAACGAGGAACGGTCAATGAAGCGAGAGCACGACATCTTTCGACATGTGCAGTCGGATCCTGCAATGACATCGGCGATTCACCTGATCAGGTGAATCGCCGTTGCCGTTACCGATTGGGCTCGAACCGGACGCCGCGACCTAGCTTGAGAACGCCAGAGAATCCAGGACGGACTTCGGGTCGATCGTCACGCCATTCTGCTGAACGTTGAAATGCGTGTGTGGACCAGTGGAGAAGCCGGTCGAGCCGACTGGGCCGATGGTCTCACCCTGTGAGACTGTCTGGCCGGTCGCGACGTAGGGTTGCGAAGCCATGTGGCCATACGTCGTGGTGTAGCCGTTGCCATGGTCGATCTCGACGTAGAAGCCGAGGCCGCAGTCGCACCAGCCGGCGAAGATCACGGTGCCACTGTCAGAAGCGATGATCGGGGTCCCCTGCGGCGCCGCGATGTCGAGCGCGTCATGGAACGGGCATCCGAGGTTTGGGTCGATCGGGTAGAACGGCAGCGAGGTGCAACCATAGTCCTGGGAGATTCGACCGGCGACCGGGAAGAGGAACGACCCGGAGCCGACTCCGGCTGCCGGTGCGGCTGGCTCGGTCGCGGCCGGAGCGGTTGGTGTCGCGGTTGCGGTCGCGGTCGGCTCGGCTGATTCAGCTGGGGCGGTGGCGGTCGCTTCGGCGCTGGCGACTGGGACGGTCGCGGTCGCGGTCGGGGCGGTCGCGGTCGGTGTGACCGTCGCCGGGGCCTGGCCAGAACTCGCGCCGACGAGGGCTGAGCTGACGAAACCCTCACCGGACTCCGTCGTGACGTAGAGCCATTCGCCGCCGTCCACATCAAGGAAGGGACCATCAAGCACGTCGGCCGAAGTTCCGTCCGGGACCGTCACGATGATATCGCTGGAGCGGCCGACCGTCGCGCGGATGTTGACATCGTCGCCATCGCCCTGCCCGAGTGTGGCCGATGTTCCAACGAGCGGGGACGAATCCGGCGCGTCTGGGGTAACCGTCCCGACCGATACGCCAGGCTCAGTCGCCACGGGCGCCTCGCCACGCGACGCGGCGCTGACGAGGACGAGGAGATCGCCGTCCACATGCCCGGTGACGTCACCGTTGGTGATCAGATACCAGCCGGCGGTACTCGCCGCGAACCCGTCTGGGCCACTCAGGACATCGACGACATCGCCTGGCCGAACATAGCCGACGACAGCGGCGTCAGGAGCCGCTCCGGCCCGGATGCTGAGACCGTTGGCCGTACCTGCGTTGACGCTGACCCGGTCGCCGGGAGCGAAGCTGCCGCCGGAGGTGTTGACATCCGACGTCGTGTTGTCAGATACAGGGATCTTGGTGGCCAGACTCTCCGGCGCAGGAGCGGCCCCGTCGGCGCTACTGCTCAGGTAGGAGCCAACGACCCAGCCGAGCTGGCCATTGACGTCGACCGGCCACCAGGCCACGTTGTTCGCGTCGGTGACGATGTCGACCGAGTCGGTCCTGAGCACCACGACCGAACCGGCCGCCGCGAGCATGATCACGTCGGACGCGACATGCGGCTGGACGCGGATGTTGACGCCCTCCGGGTCAGCAACGCGGGCGGTCCGCGCGGTCGAGTCGGCCGATGCGACGACGGGGTCGCCAGCCGTTCCGTCCGTCGTGGCCGGAATCTCGGTGGCCACGGGATCGGTTGGCTCCGAGCCCAGGCCGGCGCCAGTCGTGGCGGTGTCACTCAGGTACGTGCCCGTTACCCAGCCGTCGATTCCGTAGACCGCGATCGGCCACCACCGGGTGGTGCCGTCCGGGTCCAGAACCGTATCCAGCTGAGCGATCCGAAGACTCACCGACGTTCCCTCGGCGATCTCGATCAGGATTTCGGCATCGAACGAGGGCATGGCCCGGACGTTGACGCCGTCGCCACTCCCAGTGATGACCGCCGACATGCCGGACAGACTGACCGCGACTGGGCGGGCGGCATCAACCACGAGTGGTCCGCCGATCAGCGAGAGGCTGAGCACGGCGACGATCACGCCCCGTGCCACCCGACGCGAACCCAGCCAGGCTCTCTGGGGACCAGGGGCAGTGACCGCGTTGAGACGTTCCGACATGCCGGAGTTCCTTCCTGTGACAGCCCCCCGCGTTCCCGATCGGGTTTCCGGGGGACGACCTGCTGATGCCGCGACATGTGACTAACGAGTCAAGGACGACCGAATCGGGATGTCGATTCGATGACATTCGACGCAAGCCGTGTCTGGGTTTCCCGCATGACGAGTCCACTCCTCGAGCCCCGAGGCCGCTGGCCGTTGCGAAGCCCGGAGATCTCATGGGCTCGACCAGAGCGGTGGCACTGGCGATCGGCCTGGGAATAGCCGAAAAGTGGGACGTTCAGCGGGGAACGGAAAGGATCACTTGTGATCCGCCAAACGGCTTCCGATCCCTCACCGGACAGTAACACCCAGCGCAGATCTCTCCAACGGCCTGCTTGGCACAGGTTTGGCCCGCACTGGCGCCAGTCCCGAAGAGTCCAGCAGACCCGCTCTGGTATACTCCTGCGTCGATGATCCGGATTGCTCCCGGATGGTCTGCTGTCGTGTGCCGTGCGGATTCAGCACGTTAGCAGGCAATTGCAGCGATCATTCGGCGCCGGAATATGGAAAATATGTCCCTGAGCCGTCTGTTCCCGCGGCGACCTTCCAGTTGAAGGTCGCCCGGGTTCCCGCCCGGCCGGGAAGAGAGGCGCACCACGCGTGAAGGTTACTGTTGAGCGTCTGCCCGAGAGCCAGGTCCAACTCGATATCGCGGCCGATGAGGCGGAGTTCGCCCAGGCGATGGATCGGGCGTTCCGCCAGGTGTCCAAGACCGTTCAGGTCCCCGGGTTCCGGCCTGGCAAGGCGCCCCGTCAGCTCGTCGAGCAGCGGATCGGCCGAGAGGCGATCGTCGAGGAGGCCAACCGGGTCCTGATGGATCGGATGTACCGCGACGCGCTGAAGCAGGAGGACGTCCAGCCGATCGGCGATCCGGTCGCGGACATCACTGAGTTCGAGCCGCTCGCCTTCCGCGTCGTCGTCCCGGTTTACCCGACGATCGAGCCGGGTGACTACGCCGGCGTCAGGGTCGAGCCGATCGATGCCGCGATCTCCGAGAGCGATGTCGAGGAGACGATCGAGCGCCTGCGCCGAAACGCCAGCGAGTGGGTTGACGTCACCGAGGAGCGCAAGCCGATCGAGGGCGAGCAGGTCGTGATCGATCTCGCCGTGACCGAGAATGGGGAGCAGTTCCAGGAGCCGGTCGAGGGCGCGACGTTCACCCTCGGCGAGAGCAACATCTTCGATGGCCTACGCGAGCAACTCCTCGACATGTCGATGGGCGAGACCCGCTCGTTCGACCTGACGTTCACGGACGACGACGAGACGGTCAGCCCCGCGATCCGCGGCAGGACACTCGGTTACACCGCGACGCTGAACGGTATCAAGCAGATTGACCTCGTCGAGCTGAACGATGAGTTCGCGAAGAAGGTCGGCAATGCCGAGACCTTCGCTCAGCTCCGGACGGACATCGAGAGCGATCTTCACCGTGAGAAGACGGCGGGCGCCCGCACGACCGTCGTCAATGACGCCATCAACAAGGTGGCTGAGCAGGCCGAAATCGAGTTGCCGCCCGTCATGGTCAATGAGGCGCTGGACGACGAGATTAATCAACTCCGGTCCCGCCTCACCCAAAACCGCGACACGCTGGAGAATTATCTCCGCGCCAACGGGCAGAATCTGATGGAACTCCGTGAGGAGATTCGTCCGGACGCCGCCCGTCGCCTGCGCAACACCCTGGTCGTGCAGGAGATCGCCCGCCGGGAGAACATCGTCGTGACCGACCAGGATGTCCTGGCCGAGATCGAGAAGGTCGCCGCCGGGTCCGAGAACGGTGAAGCCATCCGAGGTCTGTACCAGCAGGAGCAGTTCCGCGGGATGCTCCGGAGCGACCTGTTCGAGCGAAGCCTGACGGATCGCCTGATCGAGATCGTCACCGAGGGCCGCGGCGCGGTGATCAACGGCTGGGTTGCCCCCGAGCCGGAAGTCGTCGAAACCTCGGCTAGCGGGTCTGACTCAGATGGTGTGATCGATGCGGAGTTCAACGACACTCCAACCGTGAGCAATGATGCCGAGGCGTCCGCCGACCCTGGAGCCGCCGACGAACTGGCCTCTGCGTCCGCCGCCGTTGATGCGGCCGGTCAGCGCAACCCGGAGGCCGAGGCCGTCGAGGCTCGAGTCATCGACCGAGACTAGCCAGGCCCCCTGAACCAAACGGACAGTGCCCGCCCGCCGCCAGAGATGGTTGCGGGCGTTCGCTGTCCGTGGACAATGCAGCGGCGACATCGACGATGCGGCCGAAGCTGCGCGATCGGGCCGAAGGGAAGGGTCTGCATGATCGAGGACAGGGAGACGACCGGGGACACCTCGCCAGCGATCGAGGTGGTCGTCATCCGTCGGGCAACTGACCTTGACCCGTACGTCGAAGCAATCGTTTCGGTTTACGACCGGGCCTTCCGGGAGCCGCCGTACAACCACGGGGCATCAGCGGCAGCGGGGTTCCGGGAAGCGCTCATGGCTCACCGGAACTACCTGGACTTCGAGGCGATCCTGCTGCTTGACGCTGGCCGGCTGCTCGGCTTCGTGTATGGCCATACCAATGGGCCCGAGCACTGGTGGTACCGCCAGATCGCACCGTCGCTCCGCCCCCGCATCAGGGCCGACGTGTTCGATAACGCCTGGGTCGTCGTCGAACTCGCTGTCGATCCTGGCGCTCGGCGTCGAGGCTACGGACGGCGACTTCTGCAGGCGACCATGCGTGGAAAGACCAATCCCTGGGTCGTGCTGACCACACTGGACGCTGACAGCCCGGCGGTTCGGCTCTACGACGAGGAGGGGTTCCGGCCGCTCCTAACCAGCTTCGTCTTCACTGAGGGAATGGGGCACTGGCTGGTCCTGGCTCGGCGACCCAATCAGTGACGGTCAGTCGGACCACGCCGCGATCATGACTGGCGCGAGTCGTCGCGATCGTCATTCGTGCTGTCGATCCTCCACTCAGACTCGATTTCGTCCTCCTCGACCGGAGTTGGTTCACTGGTCGGCGAGGCCCACGCGTACCAGCGCCCGTCCTCGCCCTGGAGGAGCAGTTCGTACGAGCGGTCACGGTGACAGCCGATCACGGCAAAGATGCTTGTCGAAGTCATGGCGGGGTAGCCAGCGGGTCTGACGCGCAAACGGAAACGGCAACATTCCCCAGGAGGCAGATTCCCTGCCACCCTCAACGGTCCGTTCAGTCGTGCGACGCACGATTTGCCTTCAACCAACCGGTGAACAACGTGATCGCCTCAGATCGAATGGGCGGATCGACAATAGGAGGCATCCTCGTGCCCATCCTGGTGTGCCGACCTCTGAACATCTGGCTATTTGGGCAGTTTACGCACCCACGTTGTAATCCCACCCGTTCCGGCGGGTGGCCGACCTCGACGCGGACAGTATCATTAGTCACGTGTGAATGCAGACGGTCATTCCGGTACCGAACCGGGTGGTCGGGTCGAGCGGGAGCTTCTTCCGCTCAGCCTGCACGTGCGGTCCCGGTGGGGGTTCCGATGCGGACTCCCGGACCGGGCCGCTGGACCAAGAGGACAAGAGGTACATGGAAATCCCGAAGATCGAAAATCTCGTCCCGATGGTCGTCGAGAGCACCAACCGAGGCGAGCGCGCCTTCGACATCTACTCCCGGCTGCTCAAGGATCGGATCATCTTCCTCGGCACTCCGGTCGACGACCAGATCGCCAATCTGATCGTGGCCCAGATGCTGTTCCTCGCCCATGAGGATTCCGAGCAGGACATCCGACTCTACATCAACTCGCCGGGTGGCGTCGTCTATTCCGGCCTGGCCATCTATGATACGATGCAGATGATCAAGCCCGATGTCTCCACCTTCTGCATGGGGATGGGCGCCAGTATGGCGGCTGTTCTGCTGGCCGCTGGAGCGCCCGGCAAGCGGTTCGCGCTGCCAAACGCCCGGATCATGATTCATCAGGGGTCCGGTGGCTTCCGTGGGAACGTTCCCGATATCGAGGTCGCGGCCCGCGAGACCCTGACCCTCACGACCAAGCTGACCCAGATCCTGGCGGCCCACTCCGGGCAGCCGTTCGAGCGGGTCAAGCGGGACACGGAGCGGGACTACTACCTCAACCCCGAAGAGGCCAAGGCGTACGGCCTGATCGACGATGTGCTCATGCCGGAAAGCGGTCCAGCGGCGCTGGCTGCTGCCATGCCCTCCACGGCTCCGGCCACGCCGTAACCCGATTTGATCCCGAGTCCCTTCGGGCGCCCATAGCCGGTGCCCGAAGGATTTGTTCGGCCAGCCACCGCTGGCCCCGCGAAACCCGAACGGGAGACGCGACGAGCGAGCGGTGCGCTCTGCCGGATGTTCCGGTGAGAGCACAGACCAACGTCAACCCTCGCCCGGTTCATCCGGTCAGGGACTGGCGGCCAGACGACACCACGGACGCGAGGTGGGCGAGTGCATTACCGGTGTTCCTTCTGTAACAAGGGCCAGGAAGAAGTCCGGCGACTGATTGCCGGGCCGAACCAGGTCTACATCTGCGACGAATGCGTGCAGCTGTGCCGCGAGATCATCGAAGAGGATGAGCCGACTACGCAGCGCACTGATCAGCCGCTTACCCGGATTCCGACTCCGCGCAAGCTGCTCGAACAGCTCAACCAGTATGTGGTCGGGCAGGACCGTGCGAAGCGCATCCTGTCGGTCGCGGTCTACAACCACTACAAGCGGATCATGGCGGGGCTGGAGAGCGACGACGACATCGAGCTCCAGAAGTCCAACATCCTGCTCGTTGGCCCGACTGGCTCCGGCAAGACCCTGCTCGCCCAGACCCTCGCCAAGCTGCTCGACGTCCCGTTCAGCATCGCCGACGCGACGGCGCTGACCGAGGCGGGCTATGTCGGCGAGGATGTCGAGAACATTCTGCTCCGGCTGATCCAGAACGCCGGCGACGTGACCCGGGCACAGACGGGCATCATCTACATCGATGAGATCGACAAGATCGCCCGGAAGTCCGACAACCCGAGCATCACCCGCGATGTCTCCGGAGAGGGTGTCCAGCAGGCGCTGCTCAAGATCATCGAGGGCACGGTCGCGAACGTGCCGCCCCAGAGCGGCCGGAAGCACCCCCATCAGGAATACATCCAGATCGACACCCGCAACATCCTCTTCATCTGCGGCGGGGCCTTCGAAGGGCTGGAGGAGATCGTCTCCAAGCGGATCGGCAAGCAGCCGCTGATGGGATTTGGCTCGACGGCCACGTCCGCCGTTGTCGACCCGAACCCGCTGGCCCAGCTCAACCACGACGACCTGCTCCAGTACGGGCTGATTCCCGAGTTCGTCGGGCGGCTTCCGGTTTCGGTCTCGCTGGACCACCTGACCCTTGAGAATCTGAAGCAGATCCTGGTCGAGCCGAAGAACGCGATCGTCAAGCAGTACCAGAAGTTCTTCAATCTCGACAATGTCGAGTTGATCTTTACCGACGATGCCCTCGAGGAGGCTGCCCGCCAGGCCGAGGAGCGGAAGACCGGTGCCCGTGGCCTGCGAACGACGATCGAGGAGGTCCTCCTCGATGTCATGTTCGAGATCCCGTCGCTGGACAATGTCCGGAAGTGCATCGTCAACGCCGACGTCATCCGACGGCGCTCGCGCCCCCTGCTGATGACGGTCAACGAGCAGCCGATCAACTACGCCGAGACCGCGTAACCGCGGTCGGACATCAGGGCGACAATGTGCCAGCGGCTGGGGCGAGTGATCGTTCCGGCCGTTGGCTTTTTTTGGCGTCACATTGTGACCGCGGGCGGATGCACATCGATTGGCGAATTCGTGAATTCCCGACTGGATCGAATTTGTTCTGCGACTCGTCGATGCGTGGAGATGGGTAATCCTACACATGCTCCAGGCCGCACGGTTCCCTACGCTGAACACAGGATTCCGCGAGTGCGTCTCAAGGACCCAGTGGGAATCATGGGATCAGGGCTGGCGACCAGTTGCCGGCCAGTGACGAGGGGGTAATCGATGACGCGCCCATGAGCGTTTCGTCTCTGGAATCTGCTGGCGGCGATGGTCATCCTCGGTGCCATTGCCACGCCCCAGGTATCGCCCGGGCTCGTGGTGGCAGGCGAGGACCGGACGACCGCGATCGCTGATGACGTCGTCCGGATCGACGAGGACCTCGAGGCGGGGGACTACGTCTGGCAATCGAGCGAGCAGGAGGCGTTCGACGATGGAGCCCTACTCCCATTCCGACTCGGCATCCTGGTCAGCATCGCGGATCCCCTCAATCTGATCACGGAAGCAGGGGACTTCAGCCGGCTGCTCCCGGGGCAGGCCGTCGGTGTCACGGATAGGGAACAGGTCAACGTGCAGACGCTCACGGGTAAACCCGGACCCTGGGTCGCGATCGAACTTGTTCCGGCTGAGGACGCCGATGACCCGACCGCTCCAGAGTTCCCGCTCAAAGCCGGTCAGCATGAGTGGTCGCTCCAGTTGTTCGGGCCGACGGCTGGCGATGCCATCGAGATTCGGCAGTTGATCCAGCCGATCCTGATCCTCGTTCAGTCCGCTGAGTTCACGCCGGAACCGCTCGTCGCGCCGGGAACTCCGGACGACGATGCTGCTTCGCTCGGTCCCGGCGAGTCGGCATCGTTGCTCTTCGACACCCGGCTCCGCCAATCCGGCGACAGCCCCGCCGCCTTCTTCGTCGCGACACTGGACGCCCCCAACAGCGACTCCGGGGACGATGCGTCGGCCGCGCCGTCATCGAGCCCCCGTGAGACGACGGCGACAAGTGCGGTCGGTCGCGCCAGTCCAGGTTCGGGGGCAAGTCCTCGGCGCGTGACGGTTTGCCCCACCGCTACGTCCGCGTGTCCGTCCGAGACTGGCCCGATCTCCGGTCGCCCATCGGCGTCATCGTCGGCGGAGCCCTCTCAATCAGGCTTGCACGATTCGCCGCAATTCAACCCATCGGCCAAAGCATGGCCCCATCAGCAGCGGACAATCCGGGATCAATACGGAATCCGGGTCATGAACAGGCGGTTCCGCTCGCGCTCCGTGGGTGCCGGGCTCGCTCCTCCGCCGCAGCGCGGAGGGGCTGGGGGAGGGGTCGCCTGTCTGCCAGCCTGGTGACCGTCGAGCATTCACCCGGATGCCGTATGAATGGCGCCAAGCTCCCAACGGATTAGTGCGCCGTTTTGGACCGATATGGGGCGTTAGCTTCGGCGAACGGGAAGTGGTTGGTCGAGAAGGCGTCGAAGCGACCGTGCATCCGGATGTCAGTGGCGACCGTTCGGAGGTGGCCCAGGGTGGACAGCATCAGGTGGGGGCCGACACTGATCCGGGATGCCCCAGCCGCGAAGAGGTCGGCGGCAGAAGGGGCGCCCGGACCGGCCAGCAGACTGACGGGGCCACCGATGCCGTCCACGACCCGGCGGACGAGCACTGGGTCGCTCAGGCCAGGCACGAAGATGACGTCCGCACCGGCGGCGAGGTAGGCCCGGCCTCGCTCGATCGCGACCGTCAGACGCTCCTCGTCGCTCTCGCCGATCCCAAGCAGGAAGGGATCGGTCCGGCCGTTGATCGTCAGCGCCAGCCCGTGGCGGTCGGCGACCTTTCGGGCAGCGGAAATGCGATCCGCTGCGTCCGCGACCCGGAACATGGGTTCAACGCCTCCCTGCGGCCGGGCGTCCTCGAGGTTGATCCCGACGGCACCGGCCGCGACCACGTCTTCGACCGTCTGCTCCACGTCGGCGACGGTGGGTCCATATCCCGCTTCGATGTCGGCCGAGACGGGGACGGCAACGTGGCTCACGATGAGCGCGATCTCGGTCAGCATCCGGTCCCGGCCGATCTCTTCGCCGTCGGTAAAACCCCGGGCGAAGGCGATCGGGGCGCTGGCCGTCGCGATCGCCGGGAACCCAGTCTGTTCGAGGACCCGGGCGCTGGCGGCATCCCAGGCGTTGGGAAGAATCAGACCTCCCACCAGATTCAGGTCGCGAAAGGTGGTGGCCTTGTTCTGCTGGTCGCGAGAGGTCATCGGAGTCCTTTCCCGGTCTAACCGGGCGGAGAGATTGTCAGGGATGGTTCTTGTCCTCGACGCTGCCCGGTCAACGTCGTGTCTGGCGTCATGTCGATGACGGGACCAGGGCGAGCGTTCGCGGCACGGCCACGCCCTCGTGGGCCAGGAGCCAGCGCTTGCGCTCGATCCCGCCACCGTAGCCGGTCATGGTTCCGTTGGTCGCGATTACCCGGTGGCAAGGGACGACAACGCCGATCGGGTTAGCGCCATTGGCCATCCCGACAGCCCGGACCGCCCTGGGCCGGCCGATCGAGGCCGCGATTGCCCCGTAGCTGGTCGTGGTCCCGACTGGGATCCTGGCAAGGGCCGCCCAGACCTCACGCTGGAACGGCGTGCCGGCGCTGGCAGTGCGGATGCCGGACAGGGCAACGAGGTCACCGTCGAAGTAGCATTGAAGTGAGTCGCCAACTGGGCCAGGCCCAACCATCGGGACCAGTTGGGTGCCACCGAAGTGGCGCGCGATCAGGCGTGAGATGTATTCACTCTGCTCCTCGAACGTGAGTGCGAACAGCGTGTCGTTCTCGTCGGTAGCGAACTGGATGACTCCCACCGGCGTTGACATCGTATGAAGAGCGAACTGGCGTGGCTTCTGATCGGTCTGTCGGTGTGCGGTCATGCCGTTGCCCCCATCGTTTGGTTGTCATAAAAGTCACAGGTCGTCGTGGCGACAAGCAGGTGAGCAGCCCCGTAAGCCCGCCAGGGGCTCCACGACTGGGCTCGTCGGATGAGCAGGTCCCGGTGGATGGGCGCGTCGTTGGCTCCGACCATCGACTCGAAGACGGCGGTCGGGAGGTAATCGTATCCCTCCAGCACTCTGCTGGCGATCGTCGCGGCCAGGTCGGCGTCTATCCCTGGGAGGTGTCGAAGTCGAGTCGCGGTCTGGTCCGGTTCGTGGTGCTGGTTCAGCAGGGTGGGCTCCGCCACGAGTGCGGCGGCGAGTGACGAGATCGCGGTCGGCACGGCGAGCGTCAGTGGCTGTCGGTCCTCGATCTCCGCCGCAAGAAGGTCCCCTGGCGATGGGAAAGCGTGGGTCAGTCCGGCGGCTGCCGTAGCGGTATCGTCGAGCGGTCGGCCACACTCCCGGACGAGCCGCACCAGGCTGTTCCGGTCCGGCAGCAGGACGGTCCGGACCGCCTCCTCGAACCCGTCCCAGACGCCCGGTACCCGCAGACCGGGCCGAGCGGCAACCAGCGGTGCGAGCAGCGAGTCCTCGGCCAGTTGCGCGTTGATGGCGACGGGGTCGGCCGGGAGATCGAGCAGGCGCCGGATCCGCCCGATGATTCGGGGCAGCGATTCGAGATCGGGGTAGCGGACGGTCAGGAGCAGGCGATCGCCAGTGGTGGGTCTCACCATGAGCCAACCGGTGTGGTCGCCGAACCCGACCGTCCGGCTGTACGTATCGTCCGCGATCCGCTCGACGCCGGGGATAGCCGTGCGTTCGAGGCTTTGCAGCATCTCGGCCCAATCGTACGGTGGATGGTATGGAAGCCGGAGGGTAATGGCCGAGCGGGCCGTCAGATTCGAGCATCGTTGACGGCGAAGGGCAGCCGGAGGGCGATCGAACAATCGCTGGAACGTCTCGTTAAAGCGACGAACACTGCCAAAGCCAGAGGCCATGGCGACGTCCGCCATCGAGAGGTTAGTCTCGTGGATGAGCTGCTTGGCGAGCAGGACCCGCCGGGTCTGGGCGACCGCGACCGGGGTGGCGCCGAGGTGCTCGCGGAACAGGCGGCGTAGTTGACGCCCGCTGACGCCGACCTGAGCGGCCAGCCCGTCGATGTCTCGATCCTCCAGCCAGCCGTCCCCGATCAGGCTCAACGCGCGGTGGACGACCGGCGAGGCGCCACGCCAGCTGGCGAAGTCCGGAGCCGATTCTGGCCGGCAACGCAGGCATGGCCGAAACCCGGCCTCCTGGGCGGCGGCGGCTGTCGGGAAGAACGTCATGTTCTCCCGCTTCGGCATTCGGGCCGGGCAGACCGGGCGGCAGTAGATCCCGGTCGTCCGAACTCCGGCGAAGACCCGTCCGTCGAAGCGGGCGTCGCGGGTGGTGTAGGCGCGGTAGAAGGTGTCAATGGTCTGTTCCATGCCCTGAGGATACGCCCGCCGGTGATCGCTGTCTGGCGGTTTTCGGACATGGATGTCAGACAATGTAAAGCGGATTTGGTAGCTACAGTCAGCGTTTCCGGACGACGACGGTGGCCTCGTTGCGGTTGTGGTAGAGCTGCCGGGCGAAGACGATGTGGTAGGCCTGACCGAGGGCGGCGATGGCGCGGTCGACCGTCTCCACGGCGAAGTGGGGCGTCAGCTTCAGCGACATGATGCCGAGACGGCCGGACGCGAGGTGGCGTGACGCCGCAAGCATCAGGTCCACCGACATCGCCGGGATCATCCGCATGTCATTGACGACGAGGTCGAATGGCTCAGTCGTCCGGCCGAGGAACGGTCCGGCCGTCTGGGGAACGTGGGTGATCTGCCCGTCGCCGCCAAGCCGCTCGTCCAGCTCACCGGGGTCAACGGCGATCACGCGAAGTCCGGCCCGGCGGAGGATCCGCGTCCAGCCGCCGGGTGCCGCGCCGAGGTCGACCGCGACGCCATGGTCGGGCAGGGTGACCACGCCGAGGGCGAGTAGCTCCTCCAGCTTGAATTCAGCTCGTGAGATCTGCCCCTCGTCCTTGCGCAGCCGGATCCGACCGCCCGGCCAGTCGGCGTAACCGTCCAGTGGTGGCGTCACGCCGACGACGATGCCAGTTCCAATGATGCAGAGCCCGAGCGTGATGTCCGCGCCCGACCGGGTCACGGTGCTGCCCCGCCGCCCGAACTCGTCGGACAGGTGGTGCCAGAGTTCCTCAGCGCCATAGCTGAGCGGCGACTCGCCGCTGGACCAGATCTGGACGGCGAGTGGCGTGCCGGCCGCGACCAGATCGATGACCGTCTTGCTGACCGACTGCTTGTCCCGCCGGATGGAGTTCACCGGTAGCGTCATGACTTCCCGCATCAGATGTCGGACGAAGACCACCGGCACGTTTCGGATCCGGTCCAGCAGCACGGGCAGTTCCTCGGGCCCGCCGGTGAGGCGACCGAGATCCGGCCCAAGCCGTTCGACGGTCGCGTCGGGGAACGCCATGCCGAGCTCACGCTGCGCGGCGGCGAAGTAGTCCGGGTCAGTCGAGAAGACGATGGGCTGGGAGGACATGTGGCGAACCGACTTTCCATGCGTAGGGGGAGATTCAGCGTTTGGAACGGTACCGCATCCGTCCGCTCACCATGATCGCCGAGCACCTTTCCTGATTGCGCTTGGGCTCTTCCTGTCGGATTTCCCTGGTCGGACTGGAACGCTCGTCCATGACGGTTGATCCGAGCAAGGAGGAGCGCTGAAGTGGCTCGGACTGAACCCTCTTTCGACAAGCGCGGGCAGTTCCAGAAGATCGAGGCGGCCCTTCTCCACGAGGAGCCCGCCCTGGGCGTGTTCGACATCAAGGGCGGTGGAACCGGTTTTCTCGGAGAAACCACGATGCGGGTGATCATCTACGACAAGGCGTTCGCATGAAAGACGAAGTCGATGGTCTCGATTTCCTCTGCAGTGGTTCTCATCAAGCTTGTCGGTAGCGGGCGGCCAGCCCCACCCCCCGGCCCTTCTCTCCCCGACAGTTTCAGGCGAGCCAGGCATAGCGCCACTGCTGGTTCCGGCGATGGAAGGGCAACGGC